>ERZ773193.4702-NODE-4702-length-10641-cov-3.108917_pt1 | contig 10641 bp, 7 predicted proteins | sample MGYA00511110_ERZ773193 | MGnify/ENA primary metagenome ERZ773193 (study PRJEB29015, sample SAMEA2737784) | human gut metagenome | biome: human gut; feature: human-associated habitat; material: faeces | place: China | collected 2012 ...
CCTGCCATACGGACTGCTGCCCCTCTTACGCGGACGGGCAGTTTAACTTTACGACGGAACCGGTCAGGTCTACAAAGGAAATCGTTCCTTCTACCACTACCTCCGCGCCCATAATATCTACCAGGCGCACCTAACTTCCTTCCACGTAAATCTTGCTGACATTCTTCAGCACAACCTCTTCTGTATCCTGCGTGTTCTTATATACAGTTGCCAAACACATAATGATGCCTCCTTATTACTGTACTAAGGAAAGTGCCAGGCTCAGATACAGATTGCCCTTGTCAAAATTCTCAATGGCCTTTTCAATCTGTACAGCCACGTCTTCCTTTCCAACCTCACGGAACTTCTTTGCCACATCTGCCAGCTCAGCCGCATAATGCTTATTATGATCTAACATATAGGAAAGAAGCGCCTCCTGCTCGCTGCCCGGCTTGTGATCGTGACCGCCGCAGCCGCAGCTGCAGCCGCTCGGGATGCTGCGGCGACCGCCGAGTCTGCAACCGCTGCCGATGCACCCGTCCAGGATGCTATGACTTCCGAGGCCGCTCCCGTCGATGTCGAGCCCGCCGACGTCCGTTCTGGTCGCAGCCATCGTACTGCTGCTAGGCGCACGTCCAAGGCCAAGACTGCCAAGAAGGGTGCGTCCGAGGATTCCGCCGAGACGACCGTCGATGCATCGACTGATGCCGCCGAGCCCCAAGACGTCGAACAGTCTGCGTCCGAGAAGCCCAAGCGCGGTCGTAAGAAGTCCGCTAAGGCCAAGGCCGCCGAGCAGCAGGCTGATGTCGAAGTGCAGGTCGATTCCGGCGCCGAGGCCAATGACGCCGCTGCGGCCAATGCCGACGCCGCCGTAACCGATGGCGCCGCGCCCGCTGAGGCCGATGACAACGCTCGCCCCAACCGTCGCCAGCACAAGCGCAACGAGGAGCGCAACGAGCGCAAGGACGAGCGCAACAACGACCGTCGCAACCGCCAACGCGATCGCAAACAGCGCAACAAGGAGCGTAACGCCGCCCCCACCGAGCCCACGCTTTCGCGTGAGGAGCTCGCTGCCATGAAGGTCGCCGAACTGCGCGAGAAGGCCAAGGAGTTCGAGATCGAGACGACCGGCAAGAAGAAAGCCGAGCTCGTCGAGGAGATCTACGTCACCGCCGCGAAGGCCGAGGGCTTCCGCGACATCAAGGGTATTCTGCAGATTCGCCCGGACAGCTCCGGCATCATCCACGCCCATGGCTACATGAAGTCCAACGACGACGCCTTCGTGCCCGCCTACCTCATCCGCTCCGCGCGCCTGCGCACGGGCGACGTCATCGAGGGCTCGCTGCGCCCCTCGCGTGGCGGCGACAAGCGCGCCGGCCTCGCCAAAATCACGACCGTCAACGGTCTGGATCCCGAGCAGATTCGCAACCGCCCCAAGTTTGGTGACCTCACCCCGGTCTATCCCAACGAGCCGCTGCGCATGGAGCACGGCAAGGACTCCATTACCGGTCGCGCCATCGACATCGTGTCGCCGATCGGCAAGGGTCAGCGTGGCTTGATCGTGTCCCCGCCCAAGGCCGGCAAGACCACGATCCTCAAGAAGATTTGCCAGTCTATCTCGATTAACAACCCCGAGGTGCACCTCATCTGCCTGCTCGTCGACGAGCGCCCCGAAGAGGTCACCGATATGCAGCGTTCCATCAAGGGCGAGGTTGTGGCGTCGACCTTCGATATGCCCGCCGACAACCACACTCGCGTGGCAGAGCTCGTCATCGAGCGCGCCAAGCGCATCGTGGAACTGGGTGGCGACGTCGTGGTGGTGCTCGACTCCATCACGCGTCTTGCCCGCGCCTACAACTTGGCGGCGCCCGCCTCAGGCCGCATCCTTTCGGGCGGCGTCGATTCGGCGGCCCTGTATCCGCCCAAGCGTTTCCTGGGTGCAGCCCGCAATATCGAGAACGGTGGCTCGCTCACCATCCTGGCCTCTGCCCTCATCGACACCGGTTCCAAGATGGACGAGGTCATCTTTGAGGAGTTTAAGGGCACCGGCAACATGGAGCTTAAGCTCGACCGCGACCTGGCCGACCGCCGCATCTTCCCGGCTATCGACCCCGTTGCCTCCGGTACGCGTAACGAGGACCTGTTGGTCGACGAGCAGATGCGTCCGTTTGTCTTTGGCCTGCGTCGCATTCTTGCCGGCATGAACAACACCGAGCGCGCAGCCGCATCGTTCATCAAGGGTCTTAAGGGCACCAACACCAACCAGGAGTTCCTGGTGCGTTCGGCCAAAAAGCACAGCGACTACGAGCAGACGTTCTAGGTCGTCATCCACACGCAGCGATGGTCATCAATGCGATAAAGGGTCGGGGCTTTGAGCCTCGGCCCTTTTCCATATCGCCGCTCCGCGCTTATTTTTAACCATAAGACCGACGAGCAGCAGGTTTCCCGTTTCAATCCGACATCGTCGCTTGCAATCGACGGGGCGGTTTCGCATAATAGCTTTTAAGCTTCGCGACGGAAAACGCAGATGAAACGAACCATATACCGTTGCTTTGGGGCATAGCCCCGCTTCATCTTCTCTCGCGCAGCCAACTGAATGATGCGATTTGGGTGCTGGAAGATGGGGAGAGCTCATGGCTTCTTCTGATGCAACACAACGAGCAGTCCTTGCCGGACTTTCGTGCGGGATCGGCCTTGCCGCTCCCGTGGCTATGTATGCCGCGACGCTACCGTTTTCGTCTGTGAACGAGACGGTCGTGGCGGGTGCGGTTCCCTTCGCCGTGGGCGCGGTGGCGGGCGTGGGTATCTATGCCGCCTCGCTGGGTATCTCCGAGTATCGTGCGCAGCGTGAAGAGCGTCTGTTCCAGCCCGATGCCATGGGCGGTGCCGCCAATCTTAATCAGCATCAAAGCGAGTTCAAGACCGCCTCGATTCCAGCTCAGCAGCAGGATGCGACTCCTTACGCTGCGGCTTCTGCTTCTCAAGCTCAGGCGGAGCAGTCTAACTCGGCATTCCTTTCCGGCCTGACTGGTGCGTTCCAGCGCCGTCATGCCGATGATGGTGTTCCTACCATCGCTCGAGCCGCAGATGCTATGGACGAGGACGAGGCTTGGTCCATGATCGACAGTATGCTCGACGACGGTTCGCCGGTGAGCTGCGACCCTGCACACTCGCGCGACGTCTATCAAGTCGCCATCGACGAGCTCACCAACGGCGGGCAGACCGGGTCCTTCAATCGCGACGACATCGCCGCCGCGGCGCGTGCCGTGTCGGGCTCCCAGGCCGCCCCTGCGGGCAGCACGGCGGCTTTCGTGGCACTCGTTGCCAACGCGGCAGCCAATAACGCCTACAGCGCTACCTCGGCGGACGCAGACGCTTCTGCCGACAATTCGTACGTTGATGAAGCCATGGCCGCGGACGAGGAGGCCGTTGCCGCCCGCCGTGCCGCCGAAAGCTCGCTGTGGGGCGCTCCTGCCCAGCAGCAGGCGGCCGAGGCTGCGCCGTACAATGCAAACCTCGCCAGCATGCCTATCATCTCCGGTGCCGCGGACATCGATCTCGATGACCTCGATGAGCCTGCAGCCATCACCGCATCGATTGATGCCCAAGATCGCATCGACACCGGCGACCTTCCGGACGCCTCGCTCGAGGTTGATGTCCCCATGGCCGATTACTCGGGCCACGAGGACATGTGGGCCGCCGCCACCGCGATTCTGGATGAGAATGACGAGCCTGCTCCTGTTGCGGCCCCCGCTCCCGTCGCTGCCTCTCAGCCTGCTGCCCCCGCCTATGTCGGCCGTCACAGCGCTGTGTTCCCCGAGGATACTGCCCGTATCTCGCGCGAGAGCATCGAGCGGGCCGAGGCTATTGCCGCCGGCATTATGGAAAATCGTCGTCACGAGCGCGTCAATCAGATCCTCGAGGAAGAGATCGAGCGCCTGCAGTCCTCTACCGCCAAGCGTACGGGCCGTGCCTATCTGAGCGTTATCGAGGGCGGTACCGCCAGCTTTGCGCCGCTCCGCGCGGAGGCATAACTTCTGCATGGTTAAGATCAATCGAAAATGGGCGGTCGTGACCTGCCTGATGGCGCTCTTGATCTGGGGCAATTCGCTGGTTCCCGGCTCGGGGTCGGGCTCGCTGAGCCTAACGGTCATGGAAGCTATTCGCTGTTTCTTGCACGGCGTGGGACTTCCATATGAATGGGTGACCAACTTTGTTGTTCGCAAGTGCGCGCATTTTTCCGAGTATATGGTGCTCGGCATCCTGGCAACGCACGCATTTGATTTTGAGGGCCGGCGCACCTTTGACGTGCTGCTGCCCACGGCGGTGTTCCTGCTGCTGATTCCCTCGATCGACGAGACGATTCAGCTCTTTGTGCCGGGACGCGCCGGCATGATCACCGATGCGATGATCGACTGCTGTGGAGCGGCAACGGGCGTTGTGCTCCGATATCTCTTACGGTCGCTGATGTGCGTCAAAAAGGCCGCCTAGGACGTATTGTTTGGTCCTAGGCGGCCTTTTTTATTTGAGAGCTTATATGAGGCGTGGTGGCGTCGTTCCGTAGGTCGGTTTTGCCGGGCGCGCTACGCCCTGTGGGTGCGTCTGCTACTGGAGCGCCTGAGCGCCCAGGGCCAGGCAGCCCATGATGCCCTGCTTGCCCTCGAGGCTGTTGTTGACGATGTAGTTATCGATGTCGTTGACCTCGGGCGTGACGATATAGCCGTTGAGCATCTCGGCGCACTTTTTGCGTGCGAGCGGCACGATGGGGGTGTGGTCGGCCACGCCTCCGCCGATGATGATCTTTTGCGGCGCGTAGCACAGCGTGTAGGTCATGAGCGCCTGTGCCAGATAGCCGGCGAGCAGGTCCATGGCTTCCGGGTCATCAGCCATGTCTCCGGCGCTCTTGCCATCCCAGCGCTTTCTAACGCCGGGGCCGGCGATGAGGCCTTCGAGGCAGTTGTCATGGAAGGGGCAGGCGCTGTGCTCGCCAATGGTGTCGCGCGGGTCGCGCGTGACCAGGATGTGGCCAGCCTCGGGATGCATCATGCCGTGCACGAGCTTACCGCCCGAGAGTACGCCGGCGCCCACGCCGGTACCGATGGTCAGATACACCACGTCAGTGAGGCCCTGGGCGCAACCAAAGGTGACCTCGCCCAGGCAGGCGACGTTGACGTCGGTGTCGTAGCCGCAGGGAATATTGAGCTCGTTTTGGATGGTGCCCAGCAGGTCAAAGTAGCGCCATGCCGTTTTGGGCGTCTCCAGGATCTTGCCGTATTGGGGCGAGGCAGGGTTGACTGCGGTGGGGCCAAAGGCGCCGATGCCCAGCGCGGCGATACCCTTGTCGGCAAGCCATGCGTTGACGGCCTCGACGGTCTCCTGCGGAGTCGTGGTCGCGATCTGCTCACGCTCCAGGACCGTGCCGTCCGCATAGCCCGTGGCGCAGACCATCTTGGTGCCGCCGGCCTCGAGCGCTCCGATAAGCTGCTGCTCTGCCATAGTGTTCCTCTTTCTGGGACGAGTTGCTCCTTCTCTAAAGTATAGTGCTCTAAAAAATAAATGAGGTCGCTATAAAAAGAAACCTCGTGACCCAACGGGTTCGCGAGGTTTCTTGAGTGCCTTTAGTTACTGGGTCGTCCTTACCCGCGCGGCTCGATTTTATCACGCAGAGACTTGAGGTTCTCCAGCGCCGCGTTGAGCGTCTCGTTACGCTTGGCAAAGTGGAAGCGGATGAGGTGGTTGACGGGCTCGCGGAAGAAGCTCGAGCCGGGCACGGCGCCCACACCCACTTTAGACGCGAGGTCCTCGCAGAAGTCGAGGTCGCTGTCATAGCCAAACTCCGAGATATCCATCATTACGTAGTAGGCGCCTTGCGGCACGTTGTGCGTAAGGCCGATGCTGTCGAGTCCCTGACAGAATAGGTCGCGCTTGGCGGTGTAGAGGTCGAGGACCTCCTGGTAATAGCTGTCGTCGAAGTTGAGGGCGGTGACGACGGCTTCCTGCAGGGGAGCGGCGGCGCCTACGGTGAGGAAGTCGTGGACCTTCTTGATGCGCTCGGTGATCTGGGCTGGGGCAATGGTGTAGCCCAGCCGCCAGCCGGTGATGGAGTACGTCTTAGACAATGAGCTGCAGCTGATGGTGCGCTCAAACATGCCGGGCAGCGTGGCCATGTACACGTGCTCGTGGGGCGCGTAGACGATGTGTTCGTAGACTTCGTCGGTGATGCAGTAGGCGTCGTACTTTTTGCAGAGGTCGGCGATAAAGGTGAGCTCCTCGCGGGTAAAGACCTTGCCGCAGGGGTTGGACGGGTTGCACAGGACGATCGCCTTGGGATCGTTGTCGCGGAAGGCTGCCTCGAGCGTCTCGCGGTCAAAGTCGAATGTGGGCGGGTTGAGCGGCACGTAGATGGGCTCGGCGCCCGAAAGGATCGTGTCGGCGCCGTAGTTTTCGTAGAACGGCGAGAAAATGACGACCTTGTCGCCGGGGTTCGTGACCGTCATCATGGCGGCCATCATGGCCTCGGTGGAGCCGCAAGTGACTACGATATTCTCGTTGGGGTTCACCGGCATGCCCATAAAGTGCTCCTGCTTGGCGGCGAGCGCCTCGCGCATGGCCTGGGAGCCCCAGGTGATGGAGTACTGGTGGTAAAGCGGCTTGGGGTCGGCGGCGATGGTGCTGAGGCTATCGAGCAGCTGCGCCGGGGGATCGAAGTCGGGGAAGCCCTGCGAGAGATTGACAGCGCCGTACTTATTGGAGATGCGTGTCATGCGGCGGATGACCGAATCGGTAAACGTTGCCGTACGGTTGGAGAGTTCTTTCATGCCGGTCCTTTCGAGCATTTGCAGTGGGGCAAGTTTACTCCTATGGAACCGGTGGGATTTGCTCGAAATAAGCTCGAAAAACTCTTTTCAAAATTCTTGAAAATTGGGGCTTGCATCGCGTGGCGTTCCTTGCAATAATAGTCGAGCGCGAAGCGCACAGGACACGGTGGGTGTAGCTCAGTTGGCTAGAGCGACGGGTTGTGGTCCCGTAGGTCGAGGGTTCGAGTCCCTTTACCCACCCCAGTTCTTGCTTCGTGTTGATATCGGGTCGTTAGCTCAGTTGGTAGAGCAGGGGACTCTTAATCCCAAGGTCCAGGGTTCGACCCCCTGACGGCCCACCAAAGCAAGTTAAGACGGTCAACGAAAGTTGGCCGTCTTTTTTTGTTGACCTTTCATGGGGTCGAACCCGAAAGGGCGCGGAGCTGAGAAAACGCGTAAGCGTTTACCAGCGCAGCGCGCAAGGCGCGAAGCGCCGCAGCGACCGCCTGCGAAGCAGGCTGACCCCCTGACGGCCCACCAAAGATTATTAAAGCGACTGGCTTCGGCTGGTCGCTTTTTTGTTGACCTCGCATGGGGTCGAACCCGAAAGGGCACAGAGCTGAGTAATCTGCACCGTGATTCCCTTAGGGAAACACGGCTAAAGCCCCATAAACGTGCTCTCCTTATGAGAATTATGCTCATGGGGCTCGATGCATGTTGAGAAGTTGTGATCAAACTCAAAGTGAGAATCGATTTAGTCCGCTCGATAGTGCGATCCGAGACTTTCGGTTCGCTTTCGCATGGCTTTGACCATTTCCTGTGCTAGTTGAATCTGCGATTGCAGGCGGGCGAGGGCTGCGATTTCGCTGTCATTGGCGTGTGGCTTGCTCAGCGCCGTTGCCTCGTCTTGCAGGCTTTCAAGCTGTTGCAGAGCCTTGGATAGACCTGCTTCGGTCCTGTTGATCATGCAATAGGTGCTCATCGTGTGCTTAAGGCTGTGTGTCAGGCGTTCGGCATCTGCTGTAGCTATGCCATGCTGGGGGAGGGCGATATCCGCCTTCAGGGCTGTCTCAGGCTCTTTCTGCGCTGCAAGGGCTGCCGATGCGCCCGCGATGCGTCCGAACACGATGCCGTTGGCGCTTGACAAGCCACCAATGCGGTCGGCGCCGTGCATGCCGCCTGTCGCCTCGCCGCAAGCGTAGAGGCCCTCAACGCCCGTGTGCGCGGTCTTATCGATCTTGATGCCGCCATTAGCGGCGTGGGCATACATCGCAACGCGCATCTCGTCAGTCGGGGCGATGCCGTGCTCGTCTTGCAGCCAGGTGGCAAAGGTCTGCACAAACTCTGGGACATCCTCGCGGGGGAAGTCGTAGTGGAGTGCCAGGCCTTCGACACCTGCCTGATCGATGACGAGATCGATAGCGCGGGAGGCCAAGCGTGACGTGAAGGGACCATATCCAGAGCGCTGCTCGAGCAGGTCGTCCAGCTTGTCGTCGGCAATATCGACCGATTGGTCAAATGTGACGTAGCGCCAGGTCTTCTCGTTAAAGACAAGGTTTCGCTTGGGCTCGATGAAGCCGGGCATCATCTGCATGAACTCTATATTAGTAAGTGTTGCGCCGTGCGCCAGCGCGATGGCCTGCGAGGAGCTGAGCACATCAGCCGACGTAAGGCTGCGCTCGAACAGGCCGCCTGTGCCACCGGCAGCGATGATCGTGGCCTTGGCAGCAAAGGGCACGATTCGATTTTCGGTGAGGTCGTAGAGCACGGTTCCGGTTATTCTGCCGTTCGTGTCCTCAACAAGGTCGATAAGCTCATGGCGGGGGAGCAGGCGAATGCCGAGCGACTCGATTCGGGTCGTCAGAGCGTCCTCAAGGGGCTTGCGGGTGAGGCCGCGCCACATGCGCGTCTTGTGGTCAAAGCAGGGGATAAACTGCTTTTGCTGGGCGCTCTCGGCGCTTTGCGGACGCTGGAGTTCAACACCCAGATCCTGCTCGAGCCATTCAATTGCCTGGGGAATGCCGTGGACAAACGTCTGGACAAGCGTAGGGTCGGCAACGCCGCCGCCGACGGTCTGGATGGTATCGATGAGGTCCTGCTCGTCGGCCGCGTCGGTGGGACCGATGAGGCCTAGGCCCCAGGTGCCCGGGAAAAAGCTCGATCCGCTCATAGTCTTGCCGGCGCTTGCCACAGTGACGGTCGCGCCCGTGCGTGCCGCTTCGATGGCGGCACAAAGGCCCGCAATGCCAGATCCAATTACCAGTACATCAGTCGATTCCATCGGATTCCTTTCTCGTCCGGCGCATTGTCGCACGGGTGATCGGTAATGGGGCCGCAAAGACTCGGCAAATCGGTAAAGGGCAATTATGGCAGGTGGGCGTCATGGACGCTCTAACATTCCATCTCGTTACATCTCGTATTTCGCCACAACTGATATATCGGCATTAGTTACCCTGCGGCTGCGCAAACAAAAAGAGCCGCTACCCGGGTGGATAGCGGCTCCAAAGCTCAACTATATGAGCATCGCGCGGACGCGATTAGGCCTTGAGGGCCTCCTCGACGGCGACAGCGCAGGCGACGGTGGCACCGACCATGGGGTTGTTGCCCATGCCGATGAGACCCATCATGTCAACGTGCGCAGGCACGGAGGAAGAACCGGCGAACTGGGCGTCGGAGTGCATACGGCCCATCGTGTCGGTCATACCGTAGGAAGCGGGGCCTGCGGCCATGTTGTCGGGGTGCAGCGTGCGGCCCGTGCCGCCGCCCGAAGCCACCGAGAAGTACTTCTTGCCGGCCAGCACGCGCTCCTTCTTGTAGGTGCCGGCCACGGGGTGCTGGAAGCGGGTGGGGTTGGTCGAGTTGCCCGTGATCGACACGTCGACGTCCTCCTTCCACATCACGGCCACGCCCTCGCGCACGTCGTCGGCGCCGTAGCAGCGTACCTTGCCGCGAAGTCCGGTCGAATAGGGGGTCTCCTTGACGATCGCCAGCTCGCCCGTGTAGTAGTCGAACTTGGTCTGCACGTAGGTGAAGCCGTTGATGCGCGAAATGATCTGTGCGGCGTCCTTGCCCAGGCCGTTGAGGATCACGCGCAGCGGATTCTTGCGCACCTTGTTGGCCATTTCGGCGATCTTGATGGCGCCCTCGGCTGCGGCGAACGATTCGTGGCCGGCCAGGAAGGCGAAGCACTGCGTCTCCTCGCGCAGCAGACGTGCGGCCAGGTTGCCGTGGCCGATGCCCACCTTGCGGTCGTCGGCTACCGATCCGGGAATGCAGAACGCCTGCAACCCCTCGCCGATCGCCTCGGCGGCGTCGGCCGCATTCTTGCAGCCCTTCTTGATGGCGATGGCGGCGCCTACGACATAGGCCCACTTGGCGTTCTCGAAGCAGATCGGCTGCGTCTCCTCGCAGGTCTTGTAGGGATCGAGCCCCTTCTCGGCACAGATCGCCTTCGCGTCTTCCACGCCGTTTATCCCGTACTGAGCAAGTACAGCGTTGATTTTATCAATTCTGCGCTCGTAGCTTTCAAACAAACTTGCCATATCTCAATTTCTTATTATTCGGTTAAACAACGGTTATTCGTGACGCGGATCGATGTACTTCTTGGCCTCGGCGAAACGACCGTAGCAGCCCTTGGCCTTTTCGAGCGCCTCCTTGGGATCGATGCCCTTCTTCACGAAATCCATGAACTTGCCCAGATGCACGAACTCGTAGCCGATCACCTCGTCGTTCTCGTCGAGCGCCATGCGGGTGCAGTAGCCTTCGGCCATTTCGAGGTAGCGCGTGCCCTTGGCCAGCGTGCCGAACATCGTGCCCACCTGGCTGCGCAGGCCCTTGCCCAGGTCCTCCAGAGCAGCGCCGACAA
>ERZ773193.4712-NODE-4712-length-10615-cov-4.148485_pt1 | contig 10615 bp, 8 predicted proteins | sample MGYA00511110_ERZ773193 | MGnify/ENA primary metagenome ERZ773193 (study PRJEB29015, sample SAMEA2737784) | human gut metagenome | biome: human gut; feature: human-associated habitat; material: faeces | place: China | collected 2012 ...
TTTGTGGTGATTTCTGTTAATTTGTACTTGACAAGAGGTCATTACATATCAGTTGACTTTATAAGGTAAGAATGATAATATATGTAGTATTAAAAACTACATTTTATAAGTTTTAGAATTGTGTATGTTCGTTTTTGGCACTTTTTAAGGTGATCGGCAATATAAAGCCGGTTTATTTTGGATATGAACGGACATACTGATAGTAGACAGCCGCAGACTTCTGCAGGCAGATTGGAGAGAACTATGTCCTATTTGATTTTATGTGACAGTTGCACAGATTTTACGGAGGATATGAAGCAGGATCCGCATTTTGCCCATATTCCCTTGACGATCCATATTGGTGATTACGATATAATTGATGATGATACTTTTGATCAGCAGGATTTTCTCAGACGCATCGATGCTTATCCCGAATGTGCCAAATCTTCCTGCCCGGCACCGGATGAATATCTTAAACACTTTGAGATGGCTGATGACATTTATATGGTAACGTTATCCAGTCATCTGAGTGGTTCTTATAATAGTGCCATGCTGGCAGCCAATATGTATATGGAAGATCATCCAAATAAACATATCCATGTATTTGATTCCTTGTCTGCCTCTTCCGGGCAGACATTAGTCGCACTCAAAGCAAATGAACTCGCCGGCAGTGGACTTTCTTTCGACGAAGTGATAAAACAGACCGAACAGTTTATTCATGAGATGGGTACAAAATTTGTCTTAGAATCTCTTGAGACTCTGCGTAAAAACGGTCGCCTCTCTACGGTAACCGCTACGCTGGCAAGTGCACTCAACATCAAGCCGGTAATGACATCTAATGGTAATGGTGAGATTGATAAAGTAACGCAGGCACGTGGTATGTCAAAGGCGATCATGAAGATGGCTGATGCGATCAAGGTGGATGCTGTTGATCCACAAAACCACACATTAATGATCGCACATTGCAACAATCGCAAACGTGCTGAATTTGTCAAAGAAGAGATCTTGAAACGCCTTTCATTTAAGGATGTACAAATTACAGAGACCGGAGGCATCAGCTCCCTCTACGCAGCCGATGGCGGTATTGTAGTCTGCTACTGATCTTAATACCGCAGATTGTTTTCTCTACCGGTATACTGTAATACCATATAAAAGCATCTGTAAAAAGGATCAAAAACCAGCGTTATACAAGTATTTTCCTATACTAAAAAACGGTAGTCGGAATCACCCGGCTACCGTTATTATTTTGCATATTTTGCCTCGCAGCAATCCGACCTTTAATCTGCCATTTGCGAAGCTCAACTGTGCTGCCTGATAAGAGGCATATTTTTTACCGCCTTCCCACGCAAGCTTCACTTGGTGTGTCCGCCCATTATAATAGTATATGCGGTTGAAGTTGATAAAATAAAATCTCCCTTTGCTGCCTTTGACAAATAAACTTCCACCAGCCCTCGCCAAAGTACGAGCAGCACCTCCGGCGATCCGCTTTCTTTGTCTGACCGCCCGATCTGTCTGATAGATAAATCTGCCTTTCTGATAATAAAAAGCACTGTTTACCTGCTTCCAATATTTGTGGTCATATTTTGAAGATGTTGTTAGCTTACAGCGAATCCCTCGGTAACCCTTCTTTTTCAGATAGGACGTACTGCACAAAAAATTTTCATGAAGTACCAGCCCCGGCTGATCCTTGTGCGTGTTTGGATTTAAGGGATCGTCCCAGGTCAGATCAACATGGTACCATTTTCCCTGTAATCGTACCACATTCCACATATGCATCATTGAATAGGAATTGGCAAATTTTACAGGGATATGCACCTTTTGCAATAACAATGCATATGCCTTTGCATATCCCTGGCAGTTCCCCTTTCCTTTCAGGAATACACCCCATTCACTGGTGCAATATGTTGTATTCTGATCTGAATATGCCGTATTCCGGATCAGATAATCATGAAAATACAACGCTTTCTCAAGCTTTGTCATTCCAGACGGTGCTTTTGCCACGATCCGATCAACCTTGGCTCGGATCTTTCGCCGAACCTTCTGGATCTTGGTCCGATCCGGCGCACCATCTGCTTTCCGAAATATTTTCATATAACTCAGTTTCATCTGGCGCACCTGTCCGTCAGGTGAGCTGACAACCTTCGTATATTCCTGCCCACTGTAAAAGAGATACGATGTCTGTGTCGCGATTTCCGTCATCATATTACTCACCGCTTTGTCGTCGCGCTTGTTGTACAAATGATATTTCGACACATCTACCTGACGTTCATAATTCTGAAAGGCCAAGATTACCGCTCTTTTGGCTCCTGCAATGTCCGCTTTTGGAGCAGCCGCTGCTCTGACTGACGATATCCCCCCGATAAACAGTACCACACAGATCACAAGCATCTGGCGCACTGTCTTACTAAGCCGGCTCATCAATCGACCTCATCCTGCAGCACACTTCCCGCCAGATTGGCAATAAACTGTGTTGCCGTACGTCCGGAAATACCACCATGGCTAAGCTCCCACTGATTAGCTTTCAAACAGAGTTCCTCTTCCGACAAGGTGATCTGTGGATATTTTTTAGCCAATTGTTTAACAATCTCGAAATATTCCTGCTGCTTTGGACGATAATATCCGATCGTCACACCAAATCTCGCTGCTAATGACAACTTCTCCTGCATTGTATCCGAACGATGCAGTTCATCCTGCGACATATCAGAGCGATCGCTCCAGGTCTCGCGGATCAAATGTCTGCGGTTCGAAGTTGCATAGATCAAAACATTATCCGGTTTAGTTTCCAGACCGCCTTCGATCACCGCTTTGAGATATTTATACTCAATCTCAAATTCTTCAAAAGAAAGATCATCCATATAAATAATAAAACGATAATTGCGGTTTTTGATCTCTGCAATGATCTGTGACAAATACTGAAATTCATGTTTATACACTTCGATCATGCGCAGGCCCCTGCTATAGTATTCATTTAATATTGCTTTGATACTGGTTGATTTACCGGTACCTGCATCACCAAATAACAGTACATTATTAGCCTGTCTGCCTGATACAAATGCCTCTGTATTTTCTATTAATTTCTGTTTTTGACTTTCATAACCAATAATATCTGATAACAGCATATCACCGGTATTTGTAATCGGTGTAAGAATATCCTCTGCCTCCGATCCTGCGACGCGAAAAGCCTTGTTAAGCCCAAACTTACCAACACCATATTTTTTGTAAAAGTCCGTTACGATACGATACAGTGCATCCTCATCATCCGCTTTTTCAATGGCAGCACTTAATTCCTGCACTTTTTCGCTCACACTCTTGTTGAAGATCTGTTCACTTTTACCCACTGCCTCATAATTGCAGATCACGGAAAAGCAATTGATCTCTAATGCTTTTTCAATCGGTGAAAAATCATAGTCAAACAATTTCTTGAATATCTGAAAATCTGCTTTGGCAAATGCATTGACCGTACCATCATTGCCGCCAACCTTTTCCGATACCATTGTAAAAGGGTTTTCACTCATTGCCAATTGAAAAGCAAGATAATTGTGCCATAGATTTTTGTTAAATCCATAACGAGTCGCTAAATCCAACAAACTGTGAATCTGCTCATAAATTTCCGTTATCAGATTGTCCTTGTCGTAATCACCACTATAAAACCTTTGGCAAATATCGGACAAACGCAATAAAATGCCATCTTCTTCCATGCCGCGGTATATAACCAATCTTGATATTAAACGGTACATCCAATTCCTCCAATCAACTCATTCATATCCAAATATATACTACATGCGCTCCGGTGCTTCTAATCCAAGCAGATCAACTGCAGTCTCCAATACATTCACGACAAGTTTGCTAAGGCAGATATGAGAATTTCTTAGTGCTGCATCTTCATTTGCAACGATCTTGTTCTCATGATAAAACTTGTTGTAAGCATCAGATAACTCATAAATAAACTGGCAAATCTTGTGCGGTGCCTGCTCCTCATAAGCTGCCTGCACGATCTCACCCCATTTTGACAGAGACAGCATAACATCTGTTGCACTCTTATCGGATGCCGGAAGAATTGACACCTGCTCATCTACTTCGATTGCATTTTGTGCTACCTTGGCAAGCAAAGATTTGATACGAACGATTGTATACATAATATATGGACCTGTGTTACCCTCGAATGACGTAAAGCGGTCGAGATCAAACACATAATCTTTGGATGCCTGATTGCTCAGATCACCATATTTGATTGCTGCAAGCGCCACTTTGGCCGCAACATCAGCTCTCGTCTCATCGTCCATATCTCGGTCAGCCATCTTATCAGATACCTGTGCGGTCACATCCGCAAGCAGATGCTCCAGTCGAAGCACACCGCCATCTCTCGTCTTAAACGGCTTACCGTCTTTACCATTCATAGTACCAAAACCGACAAAGATAAGATCAACATCATCACCAATGATCTTGGTCTTCTTAGCACAACGGAATACCTGTTCAAAATACAAAGACTGTCTCTTGTCTACCACATAAATAATACGGGTTGGATCAAATAATTTACGACGCTCAACGATCGTTGCTAAATCGGTCGTATTATAAAGTGTCGCACCATTCGATTTCAAGATCATACACGGCGGGATTTCTTTCGTGTCTGTCTCTTCTTTTACATCCACAACAAGTGCACCGTCATCAAGATGTGCGTATCCGCCATCTTTCATCCCCTGCACCATATCCGGGATATATGGCTGTGCATCAGATTCTTTCTTCCAAAGGTCAAAGTCAACATTTAACTTTGTATAGATCTTACGCAGATCTGTAACCGATACGTCTATAATATGCTTCCAAAGCGCCAAATAACCTCTTCTGCCTGCCTGTAGCTGTGCAGTTGCTTCCTGTGCCTCTTCTTTGTAATCCTCATGCTCTTTGGAATATCCGCTTGCATACGGATAAATTTCTTCCAGATCACTCATGGTAAATGGCGGCTCTGTCGGGTATTCCCCCTCATAAGTATTATCAAAATAGACTAACTCCGGTTTACGATGCTTTAACTCTGTAATGATCAGACCGATCTGCAGCCCCCAATCACCCAAATGTACATCACCAACTACTTTATGACCAATGTATCGTGCAGTACGCTTAATGCTCTCGCCGATGACTGCAGAACGCAAATGGCCCACATGCAGCGGCTTTGCGACATTCGCTCCGCCGTAATCGATCACGATCGTCTCTTTCTTAGCCGGCTGTTCCAAACCAAACTTGTCTGCAGCACGCATCTCATTAATATACGCTGCCAAAAATTCTCCACTGACTGTCATATTGATAAATCCAGGTGCCTGTGCCGCAATTGCCGCAAATGTATCACTCTGTTTTAATAATTCAACAATCTGCTCTGCCATCTGAATCGGTGCTTTGTGATATTCTTTTGCCATGGCAAGTGCACCATTGCACTGGTACTGACAAAGATCCGGACGATTGGAAATCGTCACCTTAGCGTACTTTCCATCATAGCCAGCCTTCTCAAATGCCTGCTTTACTTCTTCCTGTAATACATCAATGATTCCCTTCATATTGTTTCTATTCCTTTCCTTCCATCATTTCTGATTAAATATTATTGAAAATACATTAAAATAATCTGCAAATGTTTTTCTGCAGCATCCCGGATTCAAGATCTCAACACCCGGTGTGCGCAGTCCTGTCACTGCAAACGCCATGGCGACGCGATGATCCTGATAAGTTTCGATCTGTGTGCCTTTTGGCTCTCCCGGATAGATTGTGACTCCATCTTCAAACATATCGCAGCGAATCCCCATACGCTCTAACTCCGTCACGATCACGTACAAGCGATCCGATTCCTGTCCCCGTATGTGGCTGACTCCTCGTATCGTCACCGGAGAATCGGCAAACGGTGCAATCGCTGCTAACGTAAGCGTCTGATCCGAAAAATCACTCATATTGATATCAATACCATGCAGCACCCCATTAACCGGTCCGGAGATCTTAAGTGCCGGCTCTCCGGTTTCTTCCATGTGTCCCCACTGCTTGGTACAGCCCATCTGTTCCAATACGTCCAAAAAGCGCATATCTCCTTGCAGCGAATCCTTTTTCATAAAACGTACCACGGTGCTTCCTCCGGTCACTGCTGCCGCCGCATAGAAATAGCAGGCTGCAGATACATCCGGCTCCACAACGTACTCTCTCGCCTCATAGTCTCCTCTACGCACCTGATAGCAATCCGCTTCATGCTTTAATACCCCGGAATGTCCAAACTGACACATCATATGTTCCGTCATTTCCACATAAGATCTTGCACTGCGTTTACCGGTAAGTTCTATCGTAAGCATGTCGATCGCAGTCGGCGCTGTCATCAATAATGCACTTAAAAACTGACTGCTTTGATCAATATTTAGCTGCACGCGGTACTCCCCGTATCTTTGCCCCATTCCATAAACTTCCATAGGAAAGCGATACGGCTCACCAAGCCACGTAAAGCGTGCGCCTAACTCCTCCAGTGCCCGCAATAACTCCCGCATCGGTCGTTTATTCATTTGGTCGGATGCATTCAAACGATATCTGCCCGCTGACATTGCAACAAAAGCGGTCAAAAACCTGGCTGCTGTTCCCGCGCTCCCAACATAAATTGTTGCCTGCTCCTTCGGGATCTGTCCTCCAAACCCTCGAATCCGAACGGTACATGCCTCCTGATCAGCATGTACATCAAATCCTAAATCCTGTAAAGCTGTAAGAAAATGCAAGGAATCCTCACTAAATTGAACTCCGTGTAACAGAGTCATTCCCTCCCCCATTGCCGCAAGCAATAGTGCACGATTTGTCATACTTTTAGAACCCGGTACCTGTACACAAACCTCCATCGGTTCTTCCAATGGCTTTACTTTATATGTATCCATGTAAATCCTCACTTTTTATCTCTTTTTGCAACCTACCTTTTAGAATAATCGGTATAAGAGTTTTTGTCAAATCTAATACACAAAAAGCACTTGACAATCTAATACAACTAATACATAAAAAGCACTTGATAATCTAATACACAAAAAGCGCTCTTGTACACCTGTAAAAGGACAGAACGCTTTTTGCTATATATCAACTTTTTTCAAAGAAGGCTAAATTATTGTGTCAACTGATCCTCTAACGATTTGCGTGTTTTCGCTTCATTCTGGGACCACTTCAGGCACTTGTCATATCCATACTTCTTCGCACTGCTGATCATGTGATTTACCTGTTTCTCAAACGCAGCATCCGACTTTGCATACAACGCTTTCCAAGACTCATTTTTGATGCAGGTTGTAACCTGTCCCCAAACAGTCTTTAATGTATCATCTTTTGAGCTCAAGCTAAAGCTGGTTCCCGGAGAAACCGTATATTTACCTTTTTCAAAGTAATCATTGATGGAATTGGTCTTATTGTAATCGCGCCAATCCTGCTCAATATCGCTCTTCGCTTTTTCCAGATTGCTCTTCCAGTTGACGCTGTTGTAAGTATCTCCGTTGGAGTCTGGGTTTTCTGCATCAATAGACCATGTCGTATTGTTGATCTGCAGGCAGCCATCGTGGAAACTTCCTTTATAGCCATTACCCATTGTTGTATTTTCATCTGCACGGCACTTACGGCCAAATTCGGTAAATATCGTATTACCCTGATCGTCATAATCCCAGCAAAGTCCTTTTGGTCCGTACTGCAGTGTCATACGTCCTTCCGGTGTTGCAAAATAATTGATCAGTTCCATACATTTTTCCGGATATTCACAATTGGCTCCGATCGACCAAACAGACTTACCGCCCTGTGTATTCATACCATAGACGATCGGGCTTGCCTGTTCCGGTTTCATGCAATACATCAATTTACCTTTCGAAGTATGCTCATCTGTGTTATAACTCAAGGATCCTGAGTAGTTAAAGATCGAGAACAGTACACCACCGTTTTGGACTTTTTCTGCCATCTGATCAAAGGTCTGTGTCATAGAATCCGGATCGATCAAGCCGTCCCGGTAAAGATCATTGTACCATTTCAACATTTCCAGATAAGGTCCATTCTTCTCTAGAGCATCATGATACGTTCCGGTTTTTGGATCATACAATCCAATACCAAGCTCATCATATCCATAGTAAGCGGTTGCCGTCGCTTTGACATACATAACCATTGCATCATCCCAATCCGGCCAGAGGGACAGGGCATATACCTTATTACCGGCATCATCTTTGCTGCAGATCTTCTGCATGTTCTTTAACAGTTTATGCATATCTTGCATATCTTTTACTTTTGGATAGCCAAGCTGTTTGTACAGATCCCATCTGACATCCCAAGTATAGAAGAATGACTGGTGTTCCTTACTGCTAAGTGCAACGTTGTTACCAAAACCATATAAAGCTTTGCTCTTGCCATTGGTAATCTTAGAAGTCAGATTTCGGTTTTTGTCTAATGCATCCGGCATCATTTTTTTGATCGTTTTGCCATACTCATCCAACAATCCATCATCATCCCAGTTAAGTAACAGATTTGCCTTCACTGCATTTGGATAGTTGTCGCTGTCATTAGCCCATACAACAATATCTCCCAGATCTCCACTGGTCATTCGTGTCTGGAACACACCATCTCCTTCCGGAATAATGTTTAGTTCTACACCAAACTTATCCTTCAGGATATCGGCAGACCAGCCCGTCTGCTTACCGGAAAAATTGGCAAGCTGACTGTATACATCCAGCTTGATCACTTCATCCTTCTTCGATCCACAACCGCTCAGCGTAGACATCATGCCAACACATAAACTCGCTGATAACAGCAGGGATACCCCTTTGCTTGTAAACCCTTTTTTTCGCATATTCTTCTCTCCTTCCATAAAAGACACGCAGAACCCCACAGTAACACAAAGCTAATCCGAATTCGAATTATTTGCGGATCAGTGTCCTTTCTGCGTCCAGGTAAATTCTGTAAACTCAGCTTTCTTACCTGTTTCATCAATAACATACATTGCCAAAAGAACTCCTGTAAAACCTCCGGCAACTTCCGTAGACAGATATTTTGCTCTTGCCTTGCCTAAATAAGCCACATCGGCTCCCTGTCCACAATAGAAGTGATACCATTCGTGTTCACTCACAATGCGAAGATGATATTCGGAAAGATCCTGTGGAAGTGTTACTTCTCCTGCAATACCGATCGCATCTCCTGTACGCAGACGAAGTTTTGCTTTCACGCCATCTTCTTCCCGGAAGATCGCCACATCGTAATGCTGGCTCTCATCCATGTAGCAGGTGATACCTGCCTCTTTTGCATCTGTCTTTAAGGCAACAAGAAGTTCTGTCTCAAACTCTGACTGACGGATTCCCAAAAATGTCGGAATATCCTCCTCTTCCAGAGTTACTTCACTTCCGGTCAAAGTGATCGAATGGTCACCAAATTCATAGCGGGTCTCATCATAATCTCTCATATAACACCATCTTGGATCTCCTTCACCAAGTGTGTCCAAGGAAACATCATAAATGCCATCCCGTTTCTGCACTGCTTTAATGCCCGGAATATCCATTTCCGGATATACGGCTCCATTTTCTCCGGCTTCAAACCAGCCGTCTTCACGCCAATGAACACCTACCAAGAACGTTTCTCTGCCTAAATGGTGGAATGGAGACCACTCACCATTCTGACGGAATCCTAAGCAGACCATAAATGTATTGCCTTCCTCATCCTGTACCAGATCACCATGGCCAATACCCTGAATACGGTTCTCATTACCACCCAAATTACGGTTGGTAAGTACCGGATTGCCCGGATAGGATTCAAATGGTCCATATGGATCTTTACTTCTCGCATAAGTTACCATATGACCATATTCTGTACCGCCCTCAGCAACCATCATGTAATACCAGTCACCGATATGATACAGGTGTGGAGACTCCAGATAACGTCCACCATTACCGCTCCAAACCGGTTTCGTTGGCGTTAATTTTTCTCCGGTCTCAACATTGATCTCACACTGCATAATACATCCCTTGCCATCCGGTCCATTGCCATTGGATGTAAAGTATACCTTGCCATCCTCAAAAAACAAAGATGGATCAATACCATCCTGATCTACAAAAATCGGATCAGACCACTCTCCATAAATATCATCTGTGTATACATAGAAGTTTTTCTGAAATGTATTATTATTGGTAACCATATAAAAACGTCCATCATGAAAACGAAGTGTCGGCGCAAACACACCACCGGAACTGTTTACTTTATGTAAATTCACCTGTGTTTTGCGTGTCAGACAATGTCCGATCAGCTTCCAGTTGACCAGATCATCACTTTCAAAAATCGGCACTCCCGGAAAATACTGAAATGAACTGCAAGCCAAATAAAATTTGCCATTTGCACGGCAGACACTTGGGTCCGGCCAAAAGCCTCTAACAATTGGATTACTAACTACCATAATTTGTTCCTCCTTTGAAAAAATTCCCTTTGAAAAAATTGATCATACGTCTACTATATCTTAAACCTGCCATTGTCGCCATAACTTTTGCGACATATTTTAGCACAAAACGGACATCACAATCTCCATTCGGATCAAACACAATCTTGACAATGTCACGCCACATAACAGCAATTTCCTATCAATCGGGTAGGAGGTAGATAATTATTTTATCTACCGACCTCCCACACCACCGTA
>ERZ773193.4719-NODE-4719-length-10592-cov-3.995824_pt1 | contig 10592 bp, 6 predicted proteins | sample MGYA00511110_ERZ773193 | MGnify/ENA primary metagenome ERZ773193 (study PRJEB29015, sample SAMEA2737784) | human gut metagenome | biome: human gut; feature: human-associated habitat; material: faeces | place: China | collected 2012 ...
CACGCGGCGCGGACGACGAGACGATAGCCGCCGTGGCGGCCGAATACCGGGAGAACCGGCTCCGTGGACTCGGCCGACGGGACGCGCGGATCGCCGCCGAGAACAAGCTCGGCGTCGGTGCCGCCACGCCCGGCGAAACCACGCCGCAACCTGTGGTAAAACGTTTCACACAATCCTCCGGCACGGAAAACAACACTGAAGAAAGGAACAATGATGGACGAGATGACATGGACCGACCCGCAGCTCAAGGCGCGCTACGAGAGGAACCTCAAGGCGATGGAGCAGCGCCGGGCGGCGCATCCGGAACTGTTCAACAAGTGGGCGCTGCCGTACAAGGTGTTCACCCGCAGCAGCCTGCACGGGATCCAGAACATGCGCATCAACTGGCTGATGGACAACCATCCGCAGCGGTTCAGGGAGATGATGATGGCCAACGTGCTCGAGGAGCATCTGCGGGACATCGAGAGGCGGACGAGGGAACGCCAGGCGCAGATCATGGACCAGCTGATGGAGTCCAGGCACCTGCTCAACCGGACGGACTGCCTGAAGGCGGCACCCCAGATGACCGACCTGGACCGGCTCAACGGGATGAACGAGGCGCAAGCGGAGTCGATGAGCATGGCGATCCACGAGATCGTGGAAAGCTTCTAGCATCCCTCGACTCGCAACGCGCGCGTTCGCCCCGCGAACGCGCCGAAGCGAACATCGCCGCCATTCGGACACTCAAGACGCTCGATGGGAACGGCGACGAGCCTCTCTCCGCGGAGCAGACGGACACGCTGCGCGGATACTCGGGATGGGGCGGATGCGCGGACGCATTCTCCGACAAGCCCGAATGGGCCGACCTGAACGCCGAGATCCGCGAACTGCTCGACGACGATGAGTACACGCAGGCGCGCGCCTCCACACTGACCGCCTACTACACGCCCGGACCAGTGGTCAAGGCCATGTGGGACGCGCTCGACATCGGGTCCGCGCCCATCCAGGTGCTGGAACCCGGGTGCGGCACCGGCAATTTCATGGCCGGCATCCCCGAAAACATCAAAGCGAACGTGTCGGGCGTGGAACTCGATCCGATCAGCGCGCGCATCGCGGCCGCACTGAACCCGGACGCCACGATCCTCAACGCGGACCTCGCGGACTGCACCATCCATCCGGGATTCGACCTGACCATCGGCAACGTGCCCTATTCGGGCGACATCAGCCTCGACTACCGGACCACGGACGGCGGCACATCCCGCCTCCCCCTGCACGACTACTTCATCGAACGCTCGGTGGACGCGCTGCGCCCCGGCGGCGTCGCGATGCTGCTGACCAGCAGGTACACGCTCGACAAACGCTCCGAGACCATGCGCGCCGACCTCGCGAGAAAAGCCGAGCTCGTCGGCGTGGTGCGTCTGCCGTCCTCGACGTTCGCCCGCCAGGCCGGCACCGAGGCCGTCACCGACGTGCTCGTTCTGCGCAGACGCGAACGGACGCTCGACCGCACGCCCGACGAGGCGTGGATCCACTCCAATCCGGTCGCCGTGCCCGGATACCAGGACGTGACCGTCAACGTCAACCAGGCGGTCGCCAACGACATGACCGCGCACGCGGTAGGCGACATCAGACCGGTGATCGGACGGTTCGGCGGCGACTTCGACGTCGTCTTCCAGGGCGACGCGGAACAGGTCGGCGAACGACTCCAAGAACTGCTCTCCACACAGATCACCCACGGCCCGGCGCTGTCGCTGGGCGAGGCGGAACCGGCCGGACGGGCGGAGATCACGGTCCGGCCGGACCATGTGGCACCGTTCGAATACTCCGTCGACCAGCGCGGAGTGGTCTGGTACGGCGACGGCGCCACCGTCACCGAGATAGCCCACGGCCAGGGCGACGAGGCGCGACGCCTGCGCGGCATGATCCGCCTGCGAGACCTGGCGCGCGAGCTCCAACGGCTCGAACTCGACCCCGCCCGCGTAGACGACCCGGACGTGGAAGCCAAGCGCGCCGAACTCGACCGGGCATACGACCGGTTCACGAGCGAGTTCGGACGACTGTGCGACCGCGCCAACCAACGCGCCTACAGCGGCGAGGAATCCGGCTGCCATCTCGTCATGGCGTTGGAGGAGACCGACGAAAAGGGAAGGTTCGCCGGCAAGGCGAAATGCCTCTCGCAACGGACCATCAGCCCGGTGCCGCCCATGCCCGACCATGCCGACAGCCTGGACGACGCGCTGGACATCAGTCTCGACCGCGCCGGCGGGGTCGATCTGGAACTCATCGCGCGCCTGGCCGACACCACCGTCGAGGAGGCCGAGACCGGTCTGGGCGACCGCATCATCCGTGACCCGGACACCGGCGAGGTCATGCCCGCCGAGGACTACCTCGCCGGAGACGTGGGGACGAAGCTCGACCACGTCACGGCCATGGCCGAACACCTCAGACGCCGGGCGGCACGCGAGGCCATGACGGAGTTCGCGGCATCCACCTACGCGACATCGGAGGACATGCCCGCCATAGAGCAGGCACGCGAATGGATCGACACCGCGGGAACGGACGTGTGGCGCAGCCTCACGGACCCGTACGCCGCCGAATCCTACAGGGATCCGACGCCGGTCATCGAACGCATCAACGACGGACGGCACGGATGGACCATGGGCTGGAACCGCAACCCGGAACTCGTCCTCGCCCTCGTCTGGCGGGCGGTGGAGGAACTGCCCGAGCGCCACTCACGCGTCACCCTCGAACGATCCGACACCGGAGAGCGGAAGCCGTGGCACGCGCCGGCATGGCACCGATCGCACGGCACCAGCCCACTGTGGGACGCATTGTGCTGGACATGGCGCGACGGCGACGCGCCACAGCACTACGCGCCGATCCTCGCCGACCGGCGCATGCCCGTCAGGGACCTCGCCCTGTTCGTCCACAAGATCGCCCACACCGACCGGCTCGAAACCGCCGACAAGACCGCGATCCTCTCCAACCTGTTCGAGAGCTATTCGGCCCACGACGAGCATGGCAGCACGATATGGACGGACACGACCATCGGCGCGATGGCACGCCGTCTCATGCCCGGCACCGACGACCCCACGCGGCTCGCCGAACGGCTCGCCACCGACATGTCGGTCAGCGAATGGATCTGGGGCATCGCCCGCGAACTGCCAGACGGACTGCGCCAGGCGCGGGAGCACAACGCCTACGGCGTCCCGCCACGCGCCATCGACGCGCGCCCCGACGACTACCAGGCGTTCCGCGCACGCCGCGAGGAACAGCTCGGACAATGGCGGGAGCAGCCGGAGCACGCCGAGGCCGCGCGCGCCGACCAGACGGACGCGGAACGGCTCGAACACGTGGCCGGCTTGCTGGAACGCGTGCAGCCCACCCCATTGGAGGCCGAGCAGATCAAGGCGCCGCTGGGAGCCCCGTGGATCCCCGCCAGGGACGTCCACGACTTCATGATGGAGACGTTCGACGTGCGCGGCCACGGGCTCACGCCCGGCAAGCTCTCCCAGTACTCGGTCGACTGGATCCCCCAGCTCGGACAATGGCGCGTCGGCTACTCGGGCGGCGGCGACATCGACTACAAGGCAGCAAGGACGTACGGCACCGAGGACCGCAACCCGTTCCAACTGCTGGAGGCGTGCCTGGACAACGCGCAGATCACCGTCACCAAGGACTCCCCCACGGAGACCACGGCGTCCGGCAAGCCCAAACGGGTCAAGGACCAGAAGGCCACGATGGCCGCCATCGAGAAGGCCAACGCGATCCGCGACGCGTGGAACCAATGGGTGTTCAAGGACCCCGACCGCGCGCAAAGGCTCACCGCCCTGTACAACCGCAGATTCAACGGCATGCGGCCCCGCCACGTCGACGGATCCTACCTGACCACGCCCGGCATCGCCCACGGCGTCGCCCTGCGTCCGCATCAGAAGGACGCGGTGGCCCGCGCCCTGCGCAGCGACGAGGGCACCCTCATCGCCCACGTCGTCGGAGCCGGCAAGACGTTCGAGGGCGTCGCCCTCTCCCACGAGGCGAAACGTCTCGGCAAGGCGTCCAAGCCGATGCTCGTGGTCCCCAACCACCTCGTGGACCAGTGGGCCGGCGACGTGCTCAGGCTCTATCCGGCCGGACGGGTCCTCGTCATGGACAAGGACGCGCAGCGCAACCCGGAATCGGTGAGACGCTTCTGGGGACGGGTCGCCACCGGCGACTGGGATGCGGTGATCGTGCCGGAGAGCCGGTTCAGCCAGCTGCACGTCAGCAAGGAACGACGGCTGAGGAACATGCGCGCCCGCGTCGACGAGTTCGCCCAGGCCGTCGAGGCAGCCGCCCAGGCCAGGGGCGACAAGGACCCCACCGTCAAACGGCTGGAGGCGGCGCGCAAAAGCGCCGAGACCGCCATGCAGCGTCTGCGAGACGGCAAGGAGTCGCGCGACGACAAGGCACTGGCGGGCATCGAGTTCGAATCGCTTGGCGTGGACATGCTCATCGTCGACGAGGCCCACCACTTCAAGAACCTCGGCGTGCCCGTCGCATCCGCCGACCTGGGCATGCAACTGTCGTCCGCCGCGAAATGCGAGGACCTGCTCGACAAATGCGAATGGCTGCGCGAGGCCGGGCACGGAGGCAACATCGCGTTCATGACCGGCACGCCGGTCTCCAACTCCATGAGCGAGCTGTACAACATGCAGCGCTACCTCGCGCCCGGAACCCTCAAAGCCCAGGGCCTCGACACGTTCGCCGCATGGGCTGGCGCCTACGGCCAGGTAGTACCCACCGTGGAACTGAAGCCCGAAGGCAACGGCTTCCAGGTCAAGCAAAGGTTCGCGCGCTTCCAGAACCTCCCCGAGCTGATGAACGCGGTGAAGCAGTTCACCGACATGATCACCAACGACGACATCCAGCTGCCGCTGCCCGAACTGGAGCAGGTGCCCGTGCCCGTGCCGATCACCGACCGGCAGAAGGAGGAGATGGAGGAACTGTCCGACAGGGCCGACCTCGTGCGCGACGGCGACGTGCCGCCGGAGGTCGACAACCTCCTGCGGATCACTGGCGACGGGCGAAAGATCGCCCTCGACCCCAAGCTCCTCAAAGGCCACGAGAACGACCGGCCGTTGGAGAACGGCAAGATCCAGGCGTGCGCCGAGAACGTCGCCCGGATCTGGCAGGAGGAGACGCCGCGCCTGGGCACGCAGCTCGTCTTCTGCGATTCGAGCACGCCCGCGTCGGGCGGATGGAACGCCTATCAGGACCTCAAGGACCGCCTCATCCAATTGGGCGTGCCCGCCGAGCAGATAGCGTTCGTGCACGACGCGGGCGACAACCCCGCCAAACGCGAACGGCTGTTCGCCAAGGTCAGGTCCGGCGAGATCCGTGTGCTGATGGGAAGCACCCAGAAGCTCGGCACCGGCACCAACGTGCAGGAACGCCTCGCCGCGATCCACGACCTTGACTGCCCCTGGCGTCCCGCCGACTTGGAACAGCGTCTCGGCCGAATCCAGCGCCAGGGCAACACGTACGACCACGTGCGCGACTACCGGTACGTGACCGAGGGCACGTTCGACGCGTACAGCTACCAGACCGTGGAACGCAAGCAGCGGTTCATCAGCCAGCTCATGAGCTCGAAGAGCCCCGCCCGCGAGGCCGCGGACCTCGACGCCGACGTGGTGACCCTCGCCAACATCAAGGCGCTGGCCACCGGCGACCCCGACATCCAACGCCGCATGACATTGGAGAACGAGATCAACCAGCTGAAGCTCCTGCGCGCCTCATGGGCGCAGCAGAAGGCCGACACCCGCAGGGACATCAACCAGCAGCTCCAGCCACGCATCGAGGGGATCCGCCAGGCGATCCGCGAGAAGACCGACGACAAGCCGCTCGCGTCCAAGGCCCTGAGCATCCACCAGACCGCACGCATGAACGGCAAGTGGGAGGGCATGACCATCAACGGCCGGCCGGTCGGCGACCGGCAGACCGCATGCAGGCTCCTCCACCAGGCCGCCCACCAGGCGCACGACGGGGACACGATCGCCGAATACGACGGACTGCCCGTCATCGCACGCAGGGCGGCCACCACCGGACGGATCACCCTGGCCGTCAAGGCCGTCCACGAGCACGAATCCGGTACCGAGATGCCCGGACCCTACCTGACCGGACCTTCCAGCATCGTCAGCCAGCTCGACCGGATCGTCAAGAACATGGCCACCGACCCCGGCAAGCTCACGGAACGGCTGGCGGACGCCGAAAGGGAACTCGCCGCCGCGCAGGAGACGCTGGCCGAACCATTCGCCCACGAGGACGAGTACCGGCAAAAACAGGCAGAACTCGAACGGCTGACGTCCAAACCCGACGAGCCCCGGGAGACGGAAAGTAGAGACCGGGAAACCACAAAAACGGAAAGGAGCGCACGCATGCCATTGACACGGGAAAGCATCGGACGACTGCTCGAACGGGACCCCGACATCGACGGCGTCACCCAGGGCGGCAACGCCATGGGCCACTACCTCGAAGCGAGGCTCACGGACGGACGCGCCGTGCAGATCGACTTCCACGACAACCCCGCATGGAAAGACACGGACCGTCTGGCCGGCCGGATCGAGGTGTCCTACGCCAACCGGCCACAGGCGGAATGGCAATACGACGACAACGACATGGCCGACCGCGAACACACCGTCATCGACCCGGCCGACCCAGCCGCCGGGAAAACACTCGCCAAGGCGGTGGAGGGCTGGGAACGCGCGGGCGGCCTACACACGGCCCGCGCAGCCGGGACGAGCCATCTGGCCGCGAACCAGCCGCCGGAGGAATACGCCTACCGGTGGCGGAAGCCCGGGGACCCCGACAGGCACATCGCATACCTGAGCACCGCCTTCGACCGCGACCAGGCGATGAAGGCGAGGGAGGACGCCGGATACGTCGTGACGAAGGTCGATGAGGATCCGGCCGTGCTCTACGAGCAGCACCGCAAGGCGTCCTGCATGCGCGCGAGCCACATCCTGGAACGATACGACTCCCCCGACCCGACCGCGGTCGGCATCCTGCACGGCATCGTGGGCGAGGTCAACGCGCACGACCCCGAGAACGACATCGCCACCTACCTCGCCTACCCATCCGACAAGGCGGTCCAGATCGCCGGAGACGGCCTCACCTCCGCGGACATCGCGGAGAAACGCGAGATGGGCGGATGGGACCCGCGAAAGGACCCGCTCATGCGCATCAACGCGCATGGCGACTGGACGGGCATCACCCAACAACAGGCCGACCAGATCGTCTGGGACAACCGCGATGAGATCCTCACCCGCGCGTCATACGACAGTGAACTGTCCACGTGGACGCTCCACCAGCTTGACCAGTTGAAGGAGCCCCAGCCGGCCCAAAGCCTGGACCGTGACCGGCCGGAACCGGATCACAAGGCGCCCGCACAGGCCGATTCCACGACGAAGCGTCACGGGCCAAGACTGTAGTCCTCTCCAGCCACGGGGTGGCGCGCTTTCCGCGCCACCCCGCATTCATTCCATACGAAGGAGCAGAAGACACGCATGACAACAGAAACAAACGACCAGCCGGAACCCATCATCTGGTTCGAGGGCACACTCATCAGCAGCCCACGGCAAAACAGAAGCGCGGAAGACTGGCTGCTTGAAACCATGGCCATGGGAACAGCCACGAGGAAAATCACCATCCACGCCAGCGGCAGGGAGCATTCGGAGAACATCCGCGACCACGCGCGCAAGGGATCCCGCCTCATGGTCAAAGGCACCGCGGGCGACGAAGGATCAGGCATCGACATCGAAGCCACAAGCCTCGCGTTCGATCCCAGCCATGACGAACCGGACGGGAATCGATGACACGGACCACCACCGTCAGCGGCATCAGACCGGACAAGGCCGGCGACGGCGAATGGATCGACATCAACGGCCACGTCGGCCGACTCATGTCCACGCTCATGGCAGACGGCCGGCCATTCAGCATCGACGTCACGCCGGGCGGCATGACCACCGTCACGCCCCTCCCACCCCCGAAGGACGCGGAAGCGGCCGGCGGCGACGCCCAGGCCGAAACGGAGACCGGGATGCAGGTGGCGCTGATCCCGCATGTGGAGAAAAGCGGAAATGAGGACCGCGCGAGTCTTCTGACGCTGTACGACCGGTTCCGTACCAGGCTCAAGGAGAACCTCGACGAAAGAAAACAATAGAAAGGAACAATCATGGAACGAATAAGAGGAATCGTCATCAAGACGCTGACCGTCCTCGCGGGATTCTGGCTCGCCGATCTCGCGGCCGCCCGCGTCCAGGCCGGCATCGCCGCCGGCGAAGACATGGAACGGATCATGGACGGCATGACGACCATGCTCCAGCATCCGACCGCCCTGGGATTCGATCGGACCAGTCTCCTGTGCGGTCTTGTCGGCGCGTGTGCGGTCGGCCTGTTCCACCTCTACCGGTGGAGCATGAGACGCAACTGGAGGGACGGCGAAGAGTACGGGTCGGCGCGCTGGTCCACCAGCCGGGAGATGGCCCCGTATACCGACCGCGACACCAGGCAGAACCTCCAGATGACGGCCACCGAGGGCCTGAGCCTCGACGCCCCGGCCACGCGCCGCAATCTCAACACCGCCGTGATCGGCGGCTCCGGCTCCGGCAAGACCGCCACGCACGTCATCCCCAACATCCTCAAGGGCAGCATGAACTACGCGTGCACCGACCCGAAGGGCGAGCTCTACGCGAAGACCGGCGGGAAACTGGGGAAGATGGGCTACACGGTCAAGCAGCTCGACCTGGTGGACCTGACCAGCGAGACGAGATTCAACCCGATGCGCTACATCGACCCCACGAAACCCGACGTGGCGATCATGCGCCTGGTCACCAACATCATGGACAACACCAACGGCTCCACGCCTAAGGAGCACCAGACCGACGACTTCTGGACCAAATCCGAACGCAGCCTGCTGACCGCGCTCACCGCGTTCGTCTACTACCTGCCCGACGACATCCTCAAGGACTGCCTGCACATCGATGCCGGCCAGACCCTCAACGCCGTGGCCGACATGCGCGACCTGCTCGAAGCCAGCGAACAGGACGAGACCAAGGAAAGCCAGGTCGACGCCGTCGCCCGGACCGCCACGGAGATCTACGAGGAGACCCGCGCCGAATGGGAGCGCGAGGACGCGGACCACGACGACCCGGACCTGCGCGAGGCATGGAGACTCGCCCAGGGCCTGAAGTTCGCGGCCCGCCAGTACCGGCCCTTCACCCAGGGCGCGGGAGAGACCAAGAAGGGCATCATCATCAGCCTCGGCGTGCGCCTCGCCCCATTGACAGTCGGTCCGGTCCGGGAGATCCTCTCCGACGACAACCTCGGCATCGACCGGATCGGCGGATACCAGGACGAGTGCAAGGGCGGATACCAGCATCCCAACAAAAAGACGGCCATATTCCTCGCCCTGCCCGACGAGGACCCGACCTTCAACTTTTTGGCCGCGATCTTCTACCAATGCCTGTTCGACAGCATCATCCGCCGCTGCCGCACCTACCCCGGCGAATGCCTCGCCACGCCATTGCACTGCTTCCTCGATGAGTTCGCCAACGTGGGACGCATCCCCAACTTCGACAAGCTCATCGCCACGATCCGCTCGCGCAAGGTCAGCGTCAGTATCATCCTCCAGACCATCGCCCAGCTCAAGACGATGTACAAGGACTCGTGGGAGACCATCGTAGGCAACTGCGACTCGGTGCTGTTCCTCGGCGGCAACGAGCAGTCCACCACCGAATGGCTCAGCAAGCTGCTCGGCAAGGAGACCATCGACATCCGTACCACCAGCGACTCGAAGGGCGTGTCCGGCAGCCATACCACCAACTACCAGCGCACCGGACGAGAACTCCTCACACCCGACGAGCTCGCGCAATTGGACAACGACAAATGCATCTACAACCTGCGAGGACTGCACCCGTTCCTCAGCCGCAAAGCATGGCCCAACACCAGCATCCCCAAACCCAAATCAAAACTCAAGCACTCCAAAGGATGGAGGAAAGCAGCATGAGGAAACCCGACACCGACGAAACCATAGGGAACAACGTCCACGGCATAAGGATCGCACGGCGCATATCAATGCAAGAGGCTGCGAACGGCATGAGGGAACTCGGACACAGCTGGAGCAAAACCACTTTGTTCAGCATCGAGCACAACACCCGCCGCCTACTGGCATCAGAAGCATTTGATTTTCTCATCTGCCTTGGATATGACCCCGAAAAAGACCTCATGCTGATCTTTGGTGAGCCGCCGTCCCCAGCTGACTATTCCATACAACGCTGCGGCCGATGCGCCACCAAGGTAGAAGACGCCTGGAACGTTTATCTCGGAGCTCTGGAAGTCGCCGAAAAGTCGCTCACAGAAGAAACAGAAAAAGGCGAAATCACCAAAGAATATGCCGATGCACAACAGAAGAAGCTGCGGACTTGGGAAAGGTCGATGAGCGAGGCAATCAAAAAAAGACGCTCTGAACACGGCACAGGCACGATATCGCTCAAAACAAGTTAATCATTTATATGTTTCTCTCATATCATGCGACGGATACGAGTTAGATGCCGACAATGGACAAACCCGAAGCATCC
>ERZ773193.4733-NODE-4733-length-10552-cov-3.226827_pt1 | contig 10552 bp, 8 predicted proteins | sample MGYA00511110_ERZ773193 | MGnify/ENA primary metagenome ERZ773193 (study PRJEB29015, sample SAMEA2737784) | human gut metagenome | biome: human gut; feature: human-associated habitat; material: faeces | place: China | collected 2012 ...
TGCATCCCGACAGATATGCCGCCTCTCTGGATACCGGCGCGGCAAACAGTTCTTTTATCGGAACAGCCTCGCTGGACTGTCCACGGTTCATAACACATACCCGGTCACAGATCCTGTAAATTTCATCCCTATTGTGCGATACAAACAGCGTGGTTCCACCAAACTCTTTTATAATATCTTCCAGTTCCAGCTTCCATCTCAGGAATTCATCCAGTGCCGCAAAAGGCTCATCCAGCATCAAAATTCTGGGCTTTGCCAGCAAAATTCTCGCCAGCGCCACTCTCTGCTGCTATCATAGCCTGCGGGCGATCCTCTATGGCTGCCACTTCCACCAGTTCTGCACCAAATTCTTTCATCCGAACCGCCTGCCCCTTTTCCACTGTGACTCTGGAATACTGCCCCGCATCAATCTCTTCCAATACCGTCAACTGTACCGGATGACTTTCTGATGCATCCGTTATATCCTCCGCTTTGCAGGCATAACCATCCACAGGTGATCTGTCAAACGGCGGGTTATCAAATCCTGCAATCATATCCTTTGCCAACACTCTTCCACATGCCTGCAAAAGTGGTACAGTTTCCGTTTCCTCTATTACTTTTGTATGTTCCAGCAGTGCTTCCAGTGCCTACTCTACCGTAAGCTTTTCCATGCTTATTCCTCCTGTCCTGCTCTTATACGCCCTTTCCAAAGCTGCAGTTCGGATAATGACATTCTTTGCAGCCAAGACAGAATCCGCCATTTCCCATATGTGCCAGATCTTTTTTTGTCACTTCTATACCTGCGATAATACGTGGCAGAACAAGATCAAATACGGTGGCTTTTGCATACATCACACATCCCGGCAGTCCCATTACCGGTGTGCCATCTTCCAGATAGGATAACAGGAACATCGCTCCCGGAAGTACCGGAGCACCATAAGATACGATTCTCGCTCCTGTATTTTTGATCGCGCCCGGTGTCTTATCATCTGGATCCACGCTCATACCACCGGTACAGACAATCAGATCTGCCCCTTCTTCTTTTAATTTCATAATAGCGGCAGTGATTTTTTCCATATCATCATTGCACAGAATATGTCCGTGAATTTCAGCACCGTAAGATTTCATTTTTTCGATGATTACCGGTGTGAAAGTATCCTTAATTCTTCCATAAAATACTTCATTTCCGGTGGTTACAATTCCTACCTTCCGTTTCTTATAAGGTGCCAGCGATACCAGCGGTTTTTCTCCTGCTGTTTTCTTCACCAAATCCATTTTTTCTTTTGCAATCACCAGCGGAATCACACGGGTTCCTAAAAGACGGTCACCTTTTTTTACCGGGAAATTTGTATGACGGGTGGCAATCATAATCTCATCGATCTCATTAATAGCATCCAGCCTCGGCACATCCACCTGAAATACTCCGTCACAATCTGCAATCAACTCAATTTTTCCTTCTTTTACATCCGTTGGATGCATATGCTCATTGATACAGACATTTTTCAGTTCCAGCGGCGCAAATTTCAGGATTGGATGCACCTGCAAGGCGAAGTAATCGTTCATCCGCTTCTCCATCTTTTCCGTTGTCAGTTCTTCTTTAAAGCATGCATTTACTTTTTGCACAACATCTGTGAACTCTTCTTTTTCACCCTGAAAATGATATCCCGGTTCGATCCAGTTGAAGAAATTGAGCATTGTATTGGTCGGAAAGAAATTACGCAGATTTACCGGAACCATCAGTACAACCGGCTTGCTTTCCTGCCGTCTTGTCATTGTCCGGTGAATCGCACACAGATATACCGCAGTCAGAAATACCGTCATCGATACACCATAAGTCTTTGCCTGATGCCTCAGTTCTTCGACCGGAATTTCTGCCTCTGTCGTCTGCAGGCTTCCAAGCTCGCGCCGGTTTCCGCGAAGCTGATGCGCTGCCGGTTTTTTCTCCTTTTTGCGGTCTGCCTGGTGGGAATAATATCTTTCAAATCCATCTGCTTCCTGATCGAAAAGGCTCTCCGAATACTCTGACAGAACCACATCCTCCAGTCCATCCTCATGATGTGCCAGATACAGATAATTTTTCACCAGCTCCCGTACAAATTCACTGGCACCGGTTCCGTCCGTCAGCACATGAAAGACCTCAAAATTGATTCTCTTTTTGTAATAAGTCACTTCAAAAAGCAGATCTCTCTTATCACGGATATAAAGGCTGCTGCACGGCTCCTTATACTCTTCTCTTACAACCGGTCTTTTATTACTCTGTTCCAGATAATGCCAGAACAGTCCCTTTCGCAGCACGGACAGAAAGATCGGATATTTTTCCAGTGTCCTGTCTACCGCCTTCTGCAGGATCTCCTGCTGTATATCCTCTTTCAATTCACAGTAGAACCGGAATACACGGGTATCCCTTTTACTGCTCGCCGCCGGAAAAAGCTTCGCTGCATTGTCCAGCTTTCTCCAGTGCTTTACATTTGTCTGCGGCATTTTCTATTCCCCCTCCAGAAAATGATTGATATATTCAAAACTTTCCTGTACATGCAGACTCCGGATTCCCAGTGCAAAATATCCGTGAAGTGCATCCTTGATCCGGTGTACTTCCACCCGGTTACCTGCCTCTGCAAGACGTCTTCCATACGCTTCTCCCTCATCCCGGAGCGGATCAAATTCTGACGTCAGGATCAGTGTATCCGGCTGTCCTGACAGATCTTTCTCCAGAATCGGTGCAAAATATGGATTTAACTTGTCCTCTTCCGAACCTGCATAAAGATTAATATAATCTTTTAATTTGCCTGCCGTCAGAAGATAATCCTGCCCGTTCTCCCTTACAGAAGAGAACAGACTCTTCTCTGAATAATCATTATTGACTGCCGGATAGATCAGAATCTGTCTCTTTGGCATAAATTCGCCACGGTCCCGTGCCATAATGGACAATGCAGCTGCCAGATTGCCACCTGCACTGTCTCCAATCAGAGTAATATCCTCCGGCTTTGTATCCGGATGCGTATACAATGCTCTTGCCACGGCATAACAGTCCATAAGCCCGGTCGGGAACTTGTGCTCCGGCGCCAGGCGATATTCTACTGCTGCTACAGTCTGCCCCGTCGCCTGTGCCATCCGGGAACATACTCTCTCATAATTTTCCACATGCTCAGTCGCCCATCCTCCTCCGTGAAGGAAAAGCATGATCTTTCGTCCCTTGATCTGATCTTTTTCCAGACACGATGCTTCATCCGGGAAAAATACCCGGATCGGAACTTCATAATCGCCGTTATATACCTGCAGATCCATTTTTTTATAAAAAATTTTCATCGGATCCAGTCTTTTCAGATCCGCAAGCTGCCTTGATACTTCTACATCAATCCCTCCAAAAGACAGGATTTTCAGGATTGCTTTTGTTGCTATATTGATTGCCATATTTTTCTGTCCTCATTTATTTTTTCATACAGATTTATTCTACCATAGAATGATGTCCCCTACCACTCTTTCTCTTTCCATCTTTGCTACATTAACCCATTTTCAATTTTTCAGATTTCACAATCATCTCATTATTTATTTGACACAGACTGTCAAAACAGTTACCATACACTTATGCACAAGGAGGGTGTATTTGTTTTATGAATAATAAAAAAAATATAGACGACTATTTTGATGACAACTTTGAAGTAACTTATACAGGCGATCTCCCGTCGATCCCTGTGGGGCAGGATGATTATGACGACCGTTATGACGACACAGACTACCTTAACGATTATGAAACTGACGACTACTACGATGAAACAGACAGGCTTGCTCCTGATTATGACGATGATTATGAAGAAGAGGATTCTTATTATGACCGCCAAAGACCAGCCAGACGGACAGAACGGAGAAATTCCCGCAGACGTCCCGATTCCTCTTCCGAAGAACTGGCTGCTCCAATCCGGAATATTGCCCGCACCGGAAGTACTGCCGCTGAGAAACTGACCACTTTCATCCTTCGCCCGGCACCGGTTCTGATGTCCGCCATCATCCTGGCGATTACCTTTTTTTCATTCTGGAATCAGCTGTCTGATTATGGAGATATCAATACACTGACATCCAATCCAGATCTTACTCTGATTGCTTATCTGACTGTCGGAGCGGTTATGCTGATCTGGATGCTGTCTACGTTCTTTTTCACATTAAGTGGCATCCGACACGGAACCGGACGCGGACTTACTTATTTTGTCCTAGTATATGTTCTGTCCTACCTCTTCAGTCTAGCCGCAGCTGCAATTCCTGCTGATGTTCAGTTGCTGACCGGTATCAGAGGCGGTATCCTGGTATTTGGTTCCCTTTACCCGGCATATTTTCCATTCTGCGTGGTGGGAATTATTACTTGTATTTTGCGGAAAATTTTGAAGTAAAACATTCCTCGTACTAAGGCATATGCCTTAGGGCATCCTCATATGGTGTTTTTACTTTATAAGTGAACAACAACTAATTACATGCGAAAAAAGAGTAAGTCAAATCACTCATCTATCTGATTTGACTTACTCTTTTCTTACTTTTGTTTCATTCCCGATGTGTTTCCCAACTTTTGTACTATTTTTTCTATATCATATTCCGGTGCATAGGTATTGGCAATATCATAGATTCTCTGTATCGTCAAGACATCCTCTTCCAGAAAATCTGCAATTTCCTCTGCTGACATCCCTTTTTGCAATTTTTTTATAACAATTGAAACTAATGCTTCCCTGTACCCTTCTTTACGTCCTTCTTTACGTCCTTCCTCACGTCCTTCTTCACGTCCTTCTTCACGTCCTTCTTCACGTCCTTCTCGCATCCCAATTATTTTTGCACTTTTCATAAACGAATTATGATCCCACAAAATTTTTTGTCTTTCTTCGTATTCTCTTCTTTTTCTTTCATCTGCACTCATCTTCTCCAGACATTCATAAGCTTCTTTAATATATTCATTTTGCTCTGCCATCTTTGCAAAATCCTTTCTGTTCTTTCCGCTCATAAATCGCATCCACTGGATGATCCCAGTTTCATTCTGACTTTCCGGTGGCAACTTTTTCAATTCCAGAATATGAATCTGCAGCAAGTCCGTCAGCACTTCTCCAGTCTCTTTATCACAAAACATTCCCGCATGATAACATCTGGTATCATTTTCAAAGAAATTAAAGTCCAAAATTCCAACATGAATGCACGGTTTAATTCTATCATAAGTATCCCCTGTTTTCATTTGATCCGTTACCATCTTTGACAGATAATAAAAGCTCCTCTGAAACCAGAATTCAAATGGCACCACCTGCATTTCCAAATCCATCTGCTCTCCATTTTTCAAGAGAACTCTTACATCCAGAATCCCGTATTTATCTTCCGGATATTCTTTCCTTAAAATTGTTGGCATCAACTTTGTTTTCTGAATTTCTTCTGGATCTTTCTTTAGAATTGCCGCAATCAATCCCTGTCTTACTTTTGCATTCTCCATTAATTCCTTGAAGCAGAAATCTACCGTTGGATGCATTATAAAGCTATCCTGATTTTCTGTTAATTGTTTCTTTTCTTCTGTCATATGATTCCCCTTTCTGCATTGTAAAAATATAGAAAGGAAAATCTGACTTTTCTACTATAAATATTTTAACATACTGTCATCCTTTGTAAAGGCAAACTCCCATACTTCTATATTTTCTTTTGCTTTGTTCATTGTCGGGAGTTTACTCGAAAATTGAGCACCGAAAATGAGATACCTTCTGATTATGGTTAATTAGATACTTTTTCGATTTTAGAACTAAATCGAAGTAAAATAACTCTATCACATTTTCCTGAAATCTTATACCCTGCATAACATTTTCGAGCACTTTCGTTGCATTTCAATCATCAGACCATTTTATATGCATATCCAAAAAAATCCCGTACTCCATGTACAAATCACATGAAATACAGGATCTTTTTATTTATCTAACTAGAATTTGATAACTCCAAGAATTATACCTGAGATCAGACAGATAATACTTACACCCCAGATCCAGAAGAAACTGTTCTTGATGTGATCTTTGATCTCCACACCGGCAAGTCCGGTTCCAAGGAAAGTAGCAGGAACAACCGGGCTGATGAAAGTTGCACAGTTACGGCAAACAACCATTGCAATGGCAATATGTGCCGGATTTACACCGAATTCGTTTCCGATTCCGATCAGTACCGGAAGCATTCCGAAGAAGAAGGAATCGGTATCAAACATCAGTGTAAGCGGTACAGATACCAGACCTACGATAAGCGGTAAAAATCTTCCCATAGACTGTGGAACTACATTTGCAAGTACATTAGCCATATGAGTCATGATCTCTGTTTGCTGCATCACTCCAAGAAATACACCTGCACAAAGAATCGTAGATGCCATGGTAAGTGCCGGACCTGCATGGGATTTAATGATCTTACCCTGCATTTTTGCACCCGGGTAGTTTACAAAAAGTGCTACTGCACATCCTACCATAAAGATATAGTAAGACGGTACCTTTGCAAGAACCAGGTTTACGATCACTACCAGTGTTACGATTACATTGAACACAAAGAGTTTCGGTCTTGCAAGCTCATTCTTTTCATCATCTGTTACGGCTTCATCTTCAATTCCGCCATACTCGATCTTTTCTGCTGAAGAAGTGCCTGCACCTCTCTTCTTTTCGATATTTCCCCAGATAAATGCTGTTCCAAGTGCAATAAAAATACCTACAACCTGCATTGGAATGATCTGTTTCCACAGTGCATTTGGTTCAATTCCAAGGACAGTAGCCGCACGCATTGTCGGTCCGCCCCATGGCAGAAGGTTCATTACACCCATTGCAGATACACAGATGAGCATCAGAGTTGTCGGTCTCATATTCAGACGTTTGTAAACCGGGAGCATTGCCGGAATTGTGATCAGGAATGTAGAGGCACCGCCTCCATCCAGATGTCCGATCATAGCAATGATACAGGTCATCATGGCAACACCGACTACATTACTTCCGACTTTCTTCATCAATGCATTGATGATCTTGTCGAACATTCCTACATCTGTCATAATTCCAAAGAAAAGTACAGAGAAGATAAACAGCGCTGCAGTACCATGTACTCCTGCTACACCGGCTGTTACAAATTCCCCCATTTCTTCAATCGTAAATGTTCCGGTTGCTACAAGGATCGCACCTGTTACAGTTGATACACTGACAAATGCAAGAGCCGGTACCGTTACATTTCTTAAGAGCAACGCAATCACAATAATGATGGTTGCAAATCCCAATAAGGCAAGCATTGCTTCACTCATGGCATTTTCTCCTTCCTTTTGTACGGGTACTTTTTCGTACCATTTATTTGATGATTCCATTATAAAAACCCAACCTTACACTCTTACAGATTCCTCCTTACATTTTGTTAAGGTAAATCTTTAAAAGTATTAAGGTTGGGTTTGTCTTATCTTACACCTTACAGATATCTGCGTCTTTTTTCTTATACCGGCTGGCTGGCACGATTCCGAATTGCCTCGAGAATTGCGGTATCCGATACCGGTTTTTCTACATATCCGTCAATGATTCCTTTCTGTCGGGCCTCTGCCACCTCACGGCTGACTCCATCAATAATAATAAGCTTCAGCATGTCCGGATATCTGCCTGCAAGCGACATACAGAAATCCACTCCACTGCAATCCTCCATCGTCTCGTCTACTACCAGCACATCTGCCTGCTGCTGTTCCAGACATTTTTGCAGTTCTTCTCTTTTCATACAGGTCTGAATCTGGATCCCGATCTTCTCAAAATTCTTTTTCAGCAGCTGCAATACCTTTGCATTGTCATCTGCCACCACGATCCGATAATCCTTTCTGGGAATATTCTGCACAATCTGTGGCATATGCTCTGTATCCAGTACCGGAAGGTAGATATGAAAGGTACTTCCTTCTCCTTTTTTGCTCTCTGCATAAATATATCCCTTATGTGAAGTAATAATCTGCTCCGCAAGTGCCAGTCCAAGTCCGGTACCCTCTCCCCCTTTTTTCGTTGTAAAAAATGGATCAAAAATCTGACGCAGCGTCTCTTTATCCATTCCACACCCATTATCTTTCACCTGGATATGGATATACTTTTTCCATACATCCGAAAGCTTTTCAATCACTCCCTGAGCCAGTTTTTCTTTTTCTTCTGAATGGCAGGATATTCTGATATTTCCTTGATTTTTTCCAATCGCATGCACCGCATTAACGCAGACATTTAAAAGCACCTGGTTCAGCTGTGTCGCATTTCCAAGGATCATTTCATCATCTACACAAAACTCACTTTCCATATGGATCAGAGGCGTGCAGACAGATTCCATCATCCTTTCTGCACGCGTCATGAATTTCTTTATCGAAATATTTTTATAAACGGTCTCTACATTCTTTCGACTTAGGGACGAAATCTGGCGCACTACATCCTTTGCTTTTTCCGAAGCCTCATAAATTTCTTTTGCACTGTCCTGTTCTTCTGATCCTTCCGGAAGTTCCATCATCAGAAGCTCTGCATATCCCATGATCGGAGTCAGAAAATTATTGAATTCATGTGCGATACCACCTGTCATAGTTCCCATGATCTGAAGTCTTTGCTGATGTGCGATACTCTGCTCACTCCGATGCATTTTTTCCAACTGCTCATTCAGTTCTTTCAGATCATTGATCTCCCGCACAGCTCTTCTCATATCACGCATCACTCTGCCAAATAAGACAACCGCAATACCGGCAGCCAACAAAATACCAACAAAAATACATACCATTTTCAAGAAACCTTCAGCTATCGGTTCGTACAGATCATCGTAGTCGATCACCGCACTGACTACCCAGAAGCTGTCTCCGATCTGAACCGGAGAATATGCACTGATTTTCTGTACTCTCGGACGTTTTTCATTTGTCCACCAATACGAATAATAATGAGAAATACCTTCTTTTCTCTTCTTCTGATCCTCAATCATCTTCTCCAGACTGGAGTAATCCAGATCCGGATACATTTTCTTCCTTCCTGCAATAACCGGAATTCCCCATTGTTCTTTCTTCGGATGCATGATGATCGTTCCTTCTGCATCTTTGACAACAATGTATCCATTCGTTCCGATGTGAATTCCCGAAATCAGTTTCTGATAATATTTTTCCGCATCGATCATCAGACAGATCTTTCTCCCATCCTTCAAAATACGCTTATATACATTATAGATTTTCCCATCTGTATCTTTTTCCATATAAATGCTATTCTTTGCCGAGCTTTGAGTGAGCAGCTGTGAACTTACAATCTGTACATCCTTGACACGCTCTGAAAGCTTTCCCTGTTCGTCTTCCAGGTACAGATTCGTAATAAAACTGGTCTGTGTGTCTATAAATTCCCGATATAGTTGTTTTGCCTCATCCTGCGGTCTGTTCTCTGTTGTTTTCGCAAGAAAGCTTAAACTTTCCTCATATTCCTCTGTGGACATTGCCATATTTTCACTCAGGATTCTGGTTGTCAGGAGCATCTGTTCCTCCTGGTTCTGCATCAAAGTATCTCTGTACTTTTTCCAGACACCAAATCCTGCAAATACAAGAATTACGATTAAAAAAAGTGGAATCGCAGCAATCAGTGTCTTTTTGTTTTTCTTCATATATTCTCGTCCCCGGTTTGTTATCAATTGACTTGTTCTCTTTCTAATATTATAATGTTTTTTATAAGTTGTATAGAATTTATTGAAATTTTTACTTTTGGGAGGTTGCCTCAATGGCTGACAAAATACTGATCGTAGATGATGATCCGGCAATCTGTAAGCTGCTGGAAAAAGTAATGCACAGCAATGAGCTGGAAACAACAACAGTAAACTGTGGCATGGATGCGCTGTCCATCCTGAAAAATCATACATTTGACCTGATCCTGATGGATATCATGCTGGGAGATATGGAAGGGTTTGAAGTTATCAAAAGGCTTCGCAATCAGGGGATCAGTACTCCGGTTATGATCGTCAGCGGACGTAATGAAGACTATGATTCTCTGTACGGGCTTTCACTTGGAGCGGATGATTATATCACCAAGCCGTTCCGACCGCTTGTACTTGGTGCTAAAGTAAAAGCACTGATCCGCCGCAACAAGAATCTGGTACTCGACAATTCCGATACTCTGGAATGCGGTCCATTCAGCTATGATACCACAACCATGCGTTTTTACAAAAATGGCGAAGAACTTATCCTTTCTTCCAAGGAGTCTGCACTTCTTCTGCTTTTTATGAAGCATCCGCAGCAGGTTTTCACCAAGGATATGATCTATGAGCATGTCTGGGGCAATACGGTTGCCGTTGATGACAATGCGATCATGGTCTACATCAACCGGCTTCGTGGTAAGATCGAGGACGACAGACAGAATCCGGCGTATATCCTGACAATCCGCGGACTGGGATACCGTTTTGTTCCGTAAACGACCTTTTCATCAAGAAGAGGCTCCATCCAGAATCTTCTCCTAATGAATAAGAAAGAATGTGCCTCGGCACATTCTCGCGCCGAGCGCGGTCGCTTGCGACATTCTTCATCTTCGTGCGAGTGCGCATCTCCGGCACGCAGTGCCTTTTGTTTCATAGGAAGTTCCTTCGGAAT
>ERZ773193.4742-NODE-4742-length-10539-cov-2.549504_pt1 | contig 10539 bp, 21 predicted proteins | sample MGYA00511110_ERZ773193 | MGnify/ENA primary metagenome ERZ773193 (study PRJEB29015, sample SAMEA2737784) | human gut metagenome | biome: human gut; feature: human-associated habitat; material: faeces | place: China | collected 2012 ...
CAGCGTCCCGATGCCAAGGAGCTACTGGAACGCAAAAAGGCCGAGCTACGCGCCCGCGGCGTGCGGCTAAACTGAAAGGAGTACCAATCATGCCCCAAACAAAAACAGCCGCCCCGGTGCTGCAACACCGGAACGGCCAGACGAAAAATTTCATCACTTGTATTCTACCCCACCTTGCCCGCGTTTGCAAGGTCTGCGCCAATTTTGCTTTGCTTGGCTGCGGGCTGGGCGCGCTGTGCGCCGTGGCCGCCCTGGCCCAGGGCGGCGGGGCGGCTGCCCTGGCCGGGCTGGCAGCCTGCCTGCTGGGCGGCTGGGCTGCGCTTAAAGTACATTACCTGGAGTAACCGATGGAAAAGTTTTTATTTTATTGCCTTTGCGGCACGGCGTGGTACCTTTGCCTGTGGGCGATCCACCACGCGCTGCTGGCACTGGTGGTTGGGGCTTGAACACCCCCACCCCGGCAGAAAGGACCCCCGAATGGAAAACGCTAAACCAAATATTATCCCGCGGCGCGGCATGACCCCGTTGGAACGCAGCTGGGCTGCAGCCCTGTGCGCAAATGGGGACGCTGTTGCCAACATGGGCACGGATGCCCTGCGATTGATGGCGACCAAAAAACTGCAGGACGTAACCAGCGCCGGCATTATGGAGAGCACTCACAAGCTGGCGCGCGCCTGCCGGATCATTGACGTCTCGACCGCCAGCACCCCGGCGGCCCAGAAAGCCGCCGACGCCTATGCGCTGGAAGCTGCCCTGTACGCCGTAGCATATGAAGCTGCACGCCTTGTGCGGTCTGACATGTGGCCGCTTGTGGCCATGCGGCTGGACGCGGCGCAGGAAGTGGGCACAAGAACGTCTGACCTGCACATCCGCCAGCCGTTGGGCAAGCTGATTATGCGCCGCCACCCGCTGGCCGTGCGCGGATCGACCGCCCAGAACCTGGTAGAAGAGCTGCTGTACGCCGCGGCAAAGCGCGGCCGGCGGCGGCAGGACTGGGCCAACACACTGGAAGCCGCCGTGGCCTGCGGCTGCATGATGGACGCCGTATTAAGCTACCCGCCCAGATGGGAGGACACCAACCAATGGAAACAAGAGAACTGACCGACATGACTGCCGTGCTGCGGTCTATCAATGACGGAAATCCCAGCAATGCCGAACGCTGGGTAACCCTGACACAGCGCGTTGTCCGCGCCGAAACCCGCGCCAATGCGGCAGAGCGCGCCGCCGCCCGCAAGGATTGGGAAAAGCAGAACGCCGAATACGACAGCTGGCAGTCCAACTACCGCGCCGAGGTTGCCCAGCAGGAAGCCGCCAAAGCGCAGGACAAAGCCGCCCGCTGGGAAGTGCTTGCCCTGACCATGGCCGCGGCGCTGGTGCTGACTTTGAGCATTGCGGCGCACCAGGCGAACGAGGCTGCCCGTTGGCGGTACGAAGCCCAGGGAATGAGCCAAACGGAGATTGTTACCCCGCAGAATCAGAACACGGCGGTGCAGCCATGACGGTGCTGGAATGGCTGCAGGAGCTGGAAGAGGAAGAGCGGATCGTCAAGGTTGGCTGCGTGGACAACACCCTGCGGGGCCTGCGCCGCTGCACCGCCAGAATGGCCGCAACCAGCTACCTGCACTGGGCCTGCCCGGAATACCTTGCGCCGCAGCTGGGCCTTGCATTTGAGTGCAAAAGCCCGGCGGTCAACAACGAAGCATACTGCGAGCGCTGCGCAGCGGCGTTTTTGTCCGCGCAGATGCCGAACACGGGGAGGGTGAAAAAGCCATGGACGCACCAATGACGCCGCGGGAGGCCGTGGCCTGGCTGGTGGAAAACACCGCTGCCACCCGCAAAACCTACTGCACTATACTGCGCAGCACCAACGGCGTACACAACCCCGGCACGCGTGGCATGCTGATCTGCCAGGCGGCAGAGCTGGCAGGCCGCCTGCACGCTTACCGGGAAAGCCTGCACTACATGATGCGGGCCGGGATGATACCAGCCGATCTGCTGGACGATGTGAAGGAAGTGCTGAAATAATGATCTGCTATCTTATTACTGCCGGGGTTGTGGCCCTGGGGCTGCTGGCCACCTGGACCAGCGGCCGGGATGTGGGCTACCGCAATGCCATGCGGGATGCGGAACGGCTGCACGATGATGATGCTGTATTCCGCCCCGGCAAAGGCGGCCGCCAATGACGGCGGAGGAACGCGCAGCCCTGATTGACCGGCTGGCCCCGCTGATCATTGAGGAACGCCGCAAGGCCGCAGAGCAGAACCCCAAGCGCCCGCCCTGGTACATGATGAACATTGCCCACCCCGTGATGGGCTGGCTGTACAACCAGTACCTGGCCAAGCTGGGCGAGGTAAGTCCGCCCGGCGATGCCTGCCGCACCCGGTTTGAGCTATCCCTATTGCACCCGGCTGTGCTGAAACAGCTGGCCGAGCACTACAAGATCCAATAACCCCGCCCCGGCGGGGCAGATATGCCGCCAAAGCTGCACGAGGCCGCGGCGGCCCCTGAATCCTCCCACAGTTGCTGCGTGGGCAAGTACGGCAACACCACTGTGCAGGTAATGCACAACGCCCGGCACCGGCCACTACTCACGGCTTGTGCCCGGCGGCCGCCTGTTAGCTTTTCAGCCCGGCTTTTTCCACCGGGTGCCAGGCCCCTGCGTGCAGATTGCCAAGCGCCGCGGGTGCGCCTGGGCAGGCGGGTTTTTATGGTGCGTGTGCAGCACCGGCATGGCCCAAGCAACCCATGCCGCCCGGATCAACACCGGGACGCGCCACCAAAGAATGGGAGGCTGAATGATACCAATTCGGAGAATTGCGCGAAGAAGCATTAAAAATGGAAAGGGAGGCATACCAATGCGACTGATTGATGCAGATAAAATTGTAGAGGTTGCCGAACACGCTTACGGTGAGTGGAACAAGGCAATGGGCGCAGCGGAAGGGCGCCAAATTAACCGATGCTTCAAAATGCAGGAACTGTGCAAAGCGGTAAAAGGTGTTGCGGATGACTGCCCCACCATCGACCCGGAAACCCTGCGAACTACGGCACATTGGATAAAACGAGGATATGTTTGCGGAGAAAACGAATACGAGTGTTCTGCTTGTCACGCGACAGAGTGGAGAACTAGCGCAAGCCGTATGAAGTATTGCATGTTCTGCGGTGCGAGGATGGTGAACACAGATGAATAATATGAGGTTTGATACCGAAAACAGCAAATGCGTTTCCGCCGAACGGATGACGCCGGAAGAGCTGCGCCAGCTGCACCGCCTGGCCATTGAGCGCCGCCCCGAAGCCTGCCTTGGCTGCGGGCTGGAACATAATTGTTTTGTGTATGGGCATGGATGTGCCGTCATCCGGGGCATCTGACAAATCGTGTGGAATCCACATGAATCGGCAGATGTGAACAAAAATTCACAAATGTGGAAAGGAGAAAAAATTTTGACTGATAAAGCAGACGAATACATAGCTAAAGCGCCTACACTAATGATTTTCGATGGTCTTGTTAAGGCAAAAAGCGTTTTAACCAACAATAAAAACATTCTTGCTTCAGTTTCAGGCGGTGCAGATAGTGACTGCATGATTGACATTGTTGAGAACCTTATCCCAAGAGACGGTGAGCATGATGTGACTTATGTTTGGTTTGATACGGGTGTTGAAATGGATGCCACAAAGCGGCATTTGTCATTTCTTGAAGAAAAATACGACATTAAAATCCATCGTGAGCGCGGGAAAATGCAGGTAGCCGGAGCAGTTCGTAACGTTGGTTATCCGTTTTATAGTAAGCAATTTGCCGAGTACATTGGACGCCTACAGAAACACAATTTCCAATGGGAAGATGAACCATTCGATGTACTGTGCGCCAAATACCCAAATTGCAAGGCAGCTCTTCGCTGGTGGTGCAATGCTTGGAAAGATGAACCTCATAAACCACTTCAAACAGAAATTTCATCTGCAAAGATGATGAAAGAATTTATGATGGCGAACCCACCAACTTTTAATATTTCAAGCCGTTGCTGTACCGAATCAAAGAAAAAGGTTGGTGATGCCGTGCGGAAAAAATATGGAGGAGACATCCAATTAGTCGGAATACGAAAAGCTGAAGGTGGAGTGCGTTCAACGAGTGTTAAAAGTTGTATGACAGACGGAGCGCATGGAAAGCAGTATTATCCACTGTTTTGGTGGAAAGCTGAGGATAAGGCAGCATTTGAAGCAACCTATAACATAATCCATAGTGATGCTTATACAGTATATGGATGCAAGCGCACAGGTTGCGCAGGATGCCCATTTGCTGGACATTTTGAAGACGAACTGACGATGCTACGGCAACACGAACCCAAACTTGCGAATGCAGTCGAACATATTTTTGCACCGTCCTATGAGTACATTCGAGCCTACAGAAAGTACCGAGATACAGTTAAAAATCGTTCTTAAAATTGTCAAGATGTCACAAACTTTTCTTCATCTTTTTCCGCATGAAATATATAAGAATTTAAGGAGTGATTTCTATTTGTTATGCAAAAAATCCACACGAAAAGTCGCAAGCCCGTCATCCACAAAGCATTGCGGCTGTTGGGAGGTGGGGCGGATGCCTGTCTTTGATTCCAACTGTCTCTACATCATCCAATGCCTGGCCCTTGTGTTTCTTGCGGCCCCCTGCGTGCTCTTTGCGGGCGGCATGTTGATCTGTGGGCTGTTGTGGTGCGGGCTGCGCATCATCCGTGCGCTGCACCTGCGGCTGCTGGGTCTGCCACGGTGTGGGCGCTGCCGCTACTGGGCCACTGTGCAGTGCCCGCTGTATGGCCGCAACACACCAAGCGACTTTTGCAGCCGCGGCGAAAGGTGGGGTGACTGATGGAACGAAGCTGTAAAAACTGCCAACAGCGCCGCGTAGGCTGCCATGCCAACTGCGAGTGCTACAAGGCCGACTGCGCCCAGGATGCCAAGCGCCGGGCCTATGAAAAGCAGTTTGCCTATCTGGACAGCATGCCGCAAACCGCCACCGCCTTAAAAAAGACCCTTGCGCCCCGGCGGGTGGGCGGCCAACAGTAAAACAGAAAGGATGAAATCAATGACAAGGAAAAAGTGCATCAAGATGATCATGGGAACGATGAGGCTGCCGCAGGCGCGGGAGGCTGAAAAAGTTTTCCGAGCAACGCGGGAATGGATGTACGGTGAAACCGGGCCATGGCCGAGCAATCAGGAAGTACTGATGGCTATTCTGAGCACAATGGTAAAAGGCGTGGATATTGGCATGCCGTTTACAACTTGCTTTCTGGCAAAAGTCCGCCTGCTTATCATCAGGGCAAAACTCAAGCGCATCCACGACCGCCTGATGGGCGGCCCTGCAAAAGAAACCCAAGCATGAACCAAAGCCGCAGCCCTTAAACCAGGGCGGCGGCTTTCGCAAAACCGGGCACAGCTTACCTATTATATAGAGCATGTGGCTGCGCAGCCGCAGCGAGCTGCCGCCAAACGGTCCGAGGGGGGCCGTGTGGGCGGCTTGTATAGGGGTTATTTCAAGGCCCATTCTCCCCCAAAGAAAGAAAAGAGGTGAACAGCATGAAATCTGCCAGAAAGCAATACATCCGTGAGCAGAAAACAATCTGCGGCGATAGTTATGCCGAGGTAGATTTTTGCTGGATCACTGAGCGGGAACACCGGGCAGGTCCCCGCGGAAAAAAGCAATTTGCCAGCAGCCTTGCCCAGCAAAAGCGCAACCGGGAACGGTCGGCGCGGCTGTTGGTGCAGCTGCTGAACACAAATTTTGACCAGCGAGGTTTTGCTCTTACCCTGACATACGAAGACATGTGGCTGCCGGATGACGATGAAGCCGCCTGGAAGGACGTGTACAACTACCTGAAACGGGTGCGCCGATGGCTGACCCGGAAAAACTGGCAGGATGCCACCCCCATCAAGTGGGTGTGCGTGACGGAAAACCAGGAAGCCGACCCGGCCAACGGCCTGAAAGAAGTGCGATACCATCACCACATGGTGCTGCAGGTGGATGGCCTGACCGCGGAACACCGCGCCGCCCTGCGTGACGCGCTGGAAGATCTGTGGTGCACCGGCCGCAGCCGGGAGCCGCTGGGGACCGTAAACGCCGACCGCCTGCAGCCTGAACATGACAGCTTGGAAGGGCTGGCCAAATACATGCTGAAATACCCCCGCCGCCGTAAAAGCTGGCACGCCAGCCGCGGTTTGAAGCGCCCCACCTATCCCCGCCCCAATGATACCCACTGGACCCCGCGCAAACTGGCCGATGCCTGCACCATGCGCGTGGACGATGCTGATTATTGGGAGCGGCGCTACCCCGGCTACAGGTTTTTGGGGGCTGTGCCCAGCTATAACGAGGAGCGGGCCGAATGGCGGCTATACATCAAGCTGCGCAGAAAGCGCAGGTAATGCAATGTTATCCATTCCCCGGCGGGATAACAGATTTTCCGGTCGGAGATAAAACTTTTTTTGATGAAATACCGAGGAGGAACAAATGGAACCTAAAAATTTCTGGAAAGAAATGCGATGCTTGCGCATGGGACTATTGGACGGAGGAAACCGAATGAAAAAGACAACATTTGACGCTCACACCAGCCGGTGCCGGACCGTTGACACAGAAGAGCATACCCGCCCTGAATGCAGGCTGACCCAGACAATGACCCCGGCGGAAATGAGGCAGCTGCGGCGGCTGCAATTTGAGCGCACCCCGGAGGCTTGCCTTGGCTGCGGACTGGAACACGGATGCAGCCTGCACGGGTGTGCAGTGCTGCGCAAGGCGTATAAGGTTTTGGGAGGCAAAGCGCGTGAGTGTTGTTGAGACAAATTTTGATAGCATAGCCGCTGCCCTGATACTGATTTTTGTGGTCGCGCCTTTTGTAATGCTTTGCGGTGCGGTGATAACGTGCGTTTGTGCGTACATTGGCCGCCGCCTTGCCGATTCTTTGCGCCTGCACCGGATGGCTCTGCCGCGGTGCAGCCAATGCCGCCACTATGGCACAACGCAGTGCCCGTTGTGCGGGCAGGCTGACCCGGATGACTTCTGTTCTCACGGTGAAAGGCGGGATACATGATGATACAGATACTGCTTTCCATCCTGACCTGCACCGTGGGCATTTTTGTGCTGTCTGTGCTGCTGGCAGCAGCCTATACCGCCGGGGTAGCCGCCGGGAAAGCTGCTGCACATGCGGACGATGACGCAGAAGACCAAAAGATTTGCATGCCGCACACACATGGCGGAGATCCTGACACCTGAACGCAGAGACAGCCATATTTCGGATTAAGGGAGGTATACACACGTGGGGAAAAACAAACGCTTGCCGAATGACATCGTATTGGCTGCACTGCAGCTGGTACGTGGTCAGGCCAGACGCAAGGCTGAGTATAAGCGACAGGTTGACGAGATCATCCTGCGCAGCGGCACAAATTTTGTAGATACCACAACCCGCTGCGGCACACCCGTGCGTGTGTACCTGCCGTGCGCCAACGGCAGCGCCAGCGACATCACCGCCGACAAGGCCGAGGCGATCCAGCAGCTTGAGACACAGCGGGATGTGCAGATCATGCGGGCCATTGATGCCGCCGCGGATGAGATTGGGGCCGACATCCAGAGCGCCACAGTACGGGCTGCGCTGCAAAAGGCTATTGCACTCAACTGCAATGACTGCCGTATCTGGACGTTTGAGCGCCTGAATCTTCCGGGAATCAGCAGGCGGGAATTTTACCGCCGCCGCAGAAAATACCTGGAAAATGTGGCCCAGCGTGTGGGTTTGGGCTAAAAGTTGGCACTGTGCAAGATTTTTTAGCGCTAGAATTGATATCATAGAATATTGAGAGGACAGCCCACCGGCTGCCCTCTTTTGTTTTGGAGTGTAACATGGCAGATAAAAAGCCCTGCAAACAGCAGGAACCCCCCTGCACGCACTGCATTTGGCGTATGTGCAACAGCGAACGGGTGATCTGTTCCCTACCGCGTTGCGTAAATCCTACGCAGTGTAAACGCCAAAAATATAAACTTGGCCCCGGCGGATGTTGGACTTACCAGCGGCCACTGAAAAGGCCCTGGCATAAGCTGTCGCCGGAAGGCAACCCTCATGACTAACCCCCGGTATGCCAACGGAGCCCTGCGCAGAAAGCACCGGGCCCGGCTGAAAGCCATGGGCGCGCCGTGCGGAATCTGCGGCGGACGCCTTGGCCCGATCCATTACGACGAACCATCTGATGCCGCGCACCCGCTCAGCTTTGTGGTGGATGAGATACGCCCCGTTGCCCGCTGGCGCGAGTTCGGGTACGCATCCCCGCGGGCTGCGGCTGAAGATTGGGACAACTTACAGGCTGCGCATTACTGGTGCAACGCGCAGAAAGGCTGCAAGCTTTCGCCCGCAAAACCCAATTCGGCGCAGTACACCCGCACACAAAGGCCTCCTGCAGACGGCAGCTGGTGAGGGGTGGGGAGGGTCCCCCGCCCCGGCCGGCGGGCGACCCCAAGCCGTCCAGCGCCGATTTACCCCCGCAAAAAATAATTTGATGGGGGGTGGTATCAAAACAGGAAGGAGAAGCAAAAAGTGGCAGCAGATACTTCTAATCGCGCGCGCGCGGAGATCGCGAAAAGGTCTGCCGCAGAGCGCAGAAAACTGGCTAAATTTTTGGCCAAAAACGGATTGAATGACGAAAAAATCAAGTCGCTTGACCCGGTGATTTTGAATGTTTCGTGGATGAAATCCAAGCTGGACGATGCCAGGGAAGCCATCGGTGAGGAAGGCATCACGGTGGAATATGACAACGGCGGTGGGCAGTCGGGCGTGAGAGAGAACCCGGCCTTCCGGGCTTATGAGGCATTGTGGAAAACGTACCTGTCTGGATTGGATATGCTGATTAAGCTCCTACCTGTTGAGGTGCCGCAAGAGCAAATATCCGACATTAAGCCGACAAGCGTACTCACTCTGGTGCAGAATCGGAGAAAACAGGACGCATGACCGGCGCACAGATTCCAAGATACCGCATCGAGCCGGAGCGCGTTACGACCGACGGTGCGGACGCCGCAGCGCTGATGGCCGCCTACGGCAATGCGCTGGATGAATGGCAGCAGCTGGTGCTGGACTGCTGGCTGGGCCGGGATGCATCTGGGCGGTACACCGTGACCTCTGCCGGGCTGGCCGTGCCCCGGCAGAACGGAAAAAACGTGTGCCTGGAGGGGCGAGAGTTTTTCGGAATGGTCATCAATGGTGAGAAGATCCTGCACACCGCCCATCAGGTGCGCACGGCAAAAAAGAGCTTTAACCGGCTGGCCCGGATGTTTACCGACAAGCGGCACCCAGAGGTGCTGGAACTGGTGAAAAACATCCGCTACACCAACGGCGAGGAGTGCATCGAGCTTCTGAACGGCGGGAGCATTGAGTTCTCGGCCCGATCCCGGCAAGCGGCCCGCGGCTTTGACGGCATCTCGCTGGTGGTCTATGACGAGGCACAGGAGCTGACGGACGACCAGGTGGAGGCCATCATGGCCACGCTGGCCGCATCGGCCACCGGCACCCGACAGCTGATCTATACCGGCACGCCGCCATATCCGGGCTGTCCTGGCGACGTATTCCGCCGCCGCCGGACGGCCTGTCTTGGCGCACCGGGCGCGCACGATGCCTGGCACGAATGGTCAGTGGAGGGAGAGCAGGTTGACAAGATCGACCTAGAAGATCGCGCGGTCTGGTATCAGACTAACCCGGCCATGGGCATTCGGCTCAGCGAGGAGTTTGCGGCGGAGGAGTGCCGGAGCATGAGCGCCGACGGCTTTGCCAGAGAACGCCTGGGCTGGTGGAGCCCCGTTCTGACGGAGCAGAGCGACAAGGCGCTGGATGCCCGGGCCTGGGAAGCCTGTGCCAGCGAGGCGGAAAAGCCGGACGGCAAAACCGCTTACGGCGTCAAGTTTGCCGCGGATGGTTCCACTGTCTGCCTGTGCGGCGCGGTGATCCCGAAAGATGGCCCGGCCCGCGTCTCGCTGATCGAACAGCAGCCCACCGGCCGCGGCCTGGCCTGGCTGGTGGACTGGCTGAACGAACGCTATGACCGCGCAAGCTGTGTGGTGATTGATGGCCGCAACGGGGTGGACGTACTGGTGGAGCGCATCCGTCCCACCTGGAAAGCCAAAAGCGCCGTGCTCCGCCCATCTGCCAGGGACGTAATCGCATCGGTGGGGCTGTTTACCACCACCGTGAACGAGCGCGGCCTGACCTGGTACAAGCCGCAGCAGGCCCTTGCCGAAAGCGCCGTTACCAGCACCAAGCGCCCCATCAGCGGCGGGTACGGCTTTGGCGGCGATAACAGCCTGCCGCTGGAAGCCTGTGCCCTGGCACTGTGGGGCGCAAAGACGAGCAAACGCGACCCGACACGCAAAATGCGCATCGGATGAGAGGAGAACCATGACGAATACCCTGAATTTTGGCCATGTGGCCGGGCTGACCGCCGCGGAACAGCAGCAGCTCAGCGACCTGGCCGAAGCCTACAGCTACCACCAGAGCCGCAACGCCACCAAAGACAAATACTATGAGGGCCATG
>ERZ773193.4744-NODE-4744-length-10534-cov-15.739670_pt1 | contig 10534 bp, 10 predicted proteins | sample MGYA00511110_ERZ773193 | MGnify/ENA primary metagenome ERZ773193 (study PRJEB29015, sample SAMEA2737784) | human gut metagenome | biome: human gut; feature: human-associated habitat; material: faeces | place: China | collected 2012 ...
CAAAGTGTGATTTTGATATTGATATATGCTATAACAGATACGTAATCGATGCCAAGTCATTCCTTGGAGTGTATGGATTGGATTTCACGAGGCCGCTGACGGTATCTTATGACGGCTACAATGATAAATTCGAAGAGCTGTTGAGACAGTATGCGATCGCGTGCTAAAACATCTTGTGATAACAGAATGTGATTTGACTCCCCAGGTAAGATAGAGTACTATTTACCTGGGGAGTTTTCATATACCGGCTTGTGAGAGTGTGCAGCATGGAACAAGCTGCAGGCATGCGATTATGGTAGAAATTTGTCAAGGAGGTGAAGCCGCATGGCAGGAGAAGTCAGAATATCGGTCCGTAATCTGGTGGAGTTCATTCTGCGCAGTGGCGACATCGATGACAGGAGACAGGGTTCCCCGGAGAATGCCATGCAGGAAGGCAGCCGGATCCACCGCATGATCCAACGCCGCATGGGCGCGGAGTATCAGGCGGAAGTGGCTCTGAAATATACACATCCCACAGAAGATTATGTCATTATCGTCGAGGGACGGGCGGACGGCATCATTGAGCAGAATGGGGAGACCACCATTGACGAGATCAAGGGAACCTACAGAGATCTGGCGAAACTGAAGGCACCGTTACCCCTGCACATTGCGCAGGCAAAGTGCTATGCCTATATGTACAGTCTGCAGAAGGAGCTGCCTTATATCCGTGTACGTCTGACTTATTGTAATATAGAGACGGAAGACATCCGTTATTTTTATGAAGATTATGAATTTGCGAAGCTGGAGGCATGGTTTCAGCAATTGATCGGTGATTACCGTAAATGGGCGGACTATACCTGGCAGTGGAGAGAGCTTAGACAGCATTCCATTGCCGGACTGCAATTTCCCTTCGATTACCGGGACGGACAAAAGGAACTGGTCAGTTATGTGTACCAGACCATTTATCATAAGAGAAAGCTGTTCCTGGAAGCGCCTACCGGAGTAGGCAAGACCATATCCACCATATTTCCTGCGGTAAAGGCAATGGGGAAGGGCATGGGAGACAAGCTGTTCTATCTGACGGCGAAGACCATCACCCGTACGGTGGCGGAGGACACCTTTTCTCTGCTGCGGGAGAAGGGACTGCGATTCAAAAGTATTATTCTGACAGCGAAAGAGAAGATCTGTTTTCAGGAACGTACTGAATGTAATCCGGAGCAGTGCCCATATGCCAAAGGACATTTTGACCGGATCAATGATGCAATTTATGATCTGTTGACCCGGGAAGAGAGTTTTACCAGAAGCAAAATAGAAGAGTATGCCCTGAAACATCAGGTATGCCCTTTTGAATTCGGACTGGATTTAAGTCTGTTCGCAGATGGGATTATCGGAGATTATAATTACCTCTTTGATCCCCATGTGTATCTGAAGAGATTTTTCGGGGACGGCAGCCAGGGGAATTATGTCTTTCTGATCGACGAGGCACATAATCTCTTAGAGCGGGGTAGAGAGATGTACAGCGCACCTCTGCGGAAGGAAGACCTGTTGGAACTGAAGCGGGAGATAAAACAGACAATCATGTCGGAAATGGAGGAGGCAGCATTTAAAAAACGCGATAAAGACGAGATTTCCGGACAAATGACATTAGAAATGACAGATGCGTCAAAACAACTGCCACAGGTTAGTATCCCGGAGGAGAGCGACGGAACAGATTCTCTGTATATCAAAGGGCATAAGCTGAAGAAATCCGATGGAAAAAGTACTTTTGTGCGGGAAGGCTATGCGGAACGGATCAGCCAGATGCTGGAGAAGTGCAACGCCCAGCTGTTGTCCATGAAGCGGGATTGTGATGGCTACCGGCTGGTGGATGACATAGACATGTTGGTACAGCCTCTGACCAGACTTCACGGCATCATCAGCGATTATCTGGAGGAGCAGGAGAAGGTCAGTCTGGAGGTGCGGGAGAACCTGCTGGACTTCTACTTCAAGCTCAGCCATTTCCTGGATATTTATGAAAGACAGGACGAAAACTATGTGAAATATACCAGAATGTGTGAGGACGGAAGCTTTGAGCTGAAGCTGTTCTGTGTGAATCCCAGGGAAAATCTGAAGGAATGCATGCTCAGGGGACGCAGTACGATCCTGTTTTCTGCCACATTTCTGCCGATCCAGTATTACAAGAATCTGCTGGGTGGCGAGAAGGAAGACTATGAGGTATATGCGCACTCAGTATTCGATCCCGAGAAGCGCACAATACTGATCGCTGGGGATGTGACCAGCAAGTTCACACGCAGATCCCGGGAGGAGTACTACAATATTGCCCGCTATATTCATGAAGTCGTGAAGAACCGGCATGGCAATTACATGGTGTTTTTCCCGTCTTATTCCTTTATGGAGCATATTTATGAGATTTATGAGCAGTATTTTATGACAGAAGAAGAGGAATGTCTGGTACAGCAGGAATCCATGAATGAGGAAGAGAGGGAATACTTCCTGAACCGCTTCCGGGGCAATGAGGACTGCGATCTGCAGAGCCTTATCGGAATGGAGATCGAGGAGGAAGAGGAACAGACGCTGATCGGGTTCTGCGTGCTGGGAGGTATCTTCGGAGAGGGGATCGACCTGAAAAAGGACAGCCTCATCGGTGTGATCGTAGTAGGAACCGGACTGCCACAGGTAGGCTGTGAAAGGGAAATCCTCAAGGACTATTTTGATGACAATGGGGAAAACGGCTTTGATTATTCCTACCGTTATCCCGGAATGAATAAAGTCCTGCAGGCGGCGGGACGTGTCATCCGGACCGCGGAAGATGTGGGGATTATCGTCCTGCTGGATGAGCGTTTCAGGCAGTATTCTTATCGCAGAATGTTCCCCAGGGAGTGGGAACAGGTAGTGCCTGTGACAGTGGATACAGTGGCTAAAAAGGTGGAGCGATTTTGGGACGCCTGGTTGTGGCAGCAACGATGACATTCGATATGATAACAGAGTTGATATACAACATGACAATCCACATAACCACATATGACACGTGTGTATATGTGGATAACTCGGTGGATTTTGTGGATTATTTGAGCTTTTTCATAAAAAAAACGACAGACGAATCAAAAATGGTGTATAATAGCAAAAGAATGGATGTGGACAAATAAATACAAGCAGTACTGAACCAGTCAATGAAAAAGTCTTACGAGTACAAAGTATGAAATTAAGGCAACATGAAGTTAAGGCAGAAAGGAATGGTGACTAATATGTGGGCTTATGAAAGTGTTTTTTATCAGATCTATCCTATGGGATTCTGTGGAGTTCCTTTTGAAAATGATGGAATACAGAGACATGAGATCAAACGTGTGGAGGAGTGGATCCCCCATATGCAGAAGCTGGGAGTGAATGCCGTTTATTTCTCTCCGGTATTTGAATCGGATACCCATGGTTACAATACCAGGGATTACCGCAAAATTGATGTAAGGCTGGGAACCAATGAAGATTTTAAGGAAGTATGTGACGCACTGCATGTGGCAGGAATCCGGGTTGTGTTAGACGGTGTGTTCAATCATGTGGGCAGAGGCTTTGCACAGTTTCAGGATGTGATTAAAAACCGTGAGAACTCTCCTTATGTGAACTGGTTCTACCGTATTGATTTCGGCGGCAATTCCAACTACAACGACGGATTGTGGTATGAGGGCTGGGAAGGCTGCTTTGATCTGGTGAAGCTTAACCTGCAGAACCCGGAGGTAGTGAACTACCTGTTAGACAGCGTGAAGGGCTGGATCGATGAATTCGGTATTGACGGTCTGCGCCTGGATGTGGCGTACAGCCTGGATGAGAACTTTGTCAGAAGACTGCGGGAAGTGACCGATGCCTACAAGCAGGATTTCTTCTTATTAGGCGAGATGCTTCACGGAGATTATAATCGCCTGATGAATGATCAGATGTTGCATTCCGCAACGAACTACGAGTGTTATAAGGGACTTTACAGCAGCTTCAACAGCATGAATATGTTTGAGATCGTGCATTCTCTGCTGCGACAGTTCGGACCGGAGAATTGGACATTATATAAGGGAAAGCACCTGTTGTCCTTCGTGGATAACCATGATGTGACCCGAGTGGCAAGTATTTTGAATAATGAAAATCACCTGCCGCTGATCTATGCCATGGCATTCGGTATGCCGGGGATCCCCTGTGTCTACTATGGAAGCGAATGGGGCTTCAAAGCCAGAAAAGAAGATGGTGACCCTGCACTGCGTCCCTGCTTTGACAAGCCGGAGTGGAACGGTCTGTGTGACTGGATCAGCAGACTGGCAGAGGCCAAGAAGCATTCCGAGGCACTGAATTACGGAGCCTTTCGTTCGGTACTGTTGACCAATAAGCAGTGTATTTTCGAGAGAAAGTCGGAGCACGAGAGAGTACTGGTGGCTATCAATGCGGACGGAGAGGACTTCATGGCACATTTTGATGCCGGCTGCGGCACGGCAGTGGATCTGATCACCGGAGAGAAACATGACTTTGGCGGCGGCAGTCTTCTGCCTGCGTACAGTGCATATTTCTGGCTGATGGAAAACTAACGGAGAATTTATTTATGAAGGTACTGATCTTATCCACCGGAACCGGTGAGGGACATAATTCCGCTGCAAAAGCGGTGAAAGAACAGTTTGAAAAACGGGGCATTCCCTGTGAGTTGGCGGATGTACTTAATTTCGCTTCGGACAAGGCCAGCGCTTACGGACGCCGGATTTACATCTGGAGCACGGTCCGGGCGAAAAAGGTGTTCGCAGGAGCGTACCGGGTAGGCAGGGTCATTTCGTCTGCCAGATTAAAGTCACCGGTGTATTTTGCCAACGCTTTGTATGCGGATAAGCTGTGCAGCTATATCACAGAAAACGGATATGATACAGTGGTAATGCCACATCTGTTCCCGGCTGAGGCAATGACCTGGCTGCAACGACAGCATAAGCTGGAGGTACAGACTTATTTTATTGCCACGGATTATACCTGTATTCCTTTTACCGAGGAGACAAAGGTGGATTACTATTTTATCCCGCATGAGGAACTGGCAACGGAGTTTATCAAACGCGGCATCCCTGCGGAGAAACTGGTTCCCACGGGAATTCCGGTATCGGAGAGGTTCCTGCAGCTTCCGGGAAAAAGAGAAGCGCGAGTGCAGCTGGGGATTCCGGTAGATAAATCCTGTATCCTTATGATGACGGGCAGTATGGGGTACGGCCGTGTGGAAAACATGACGGCAAAGCTGGTGGAGCAGACCGGTGAAGATACCCATCTGTATATCCTGGGGGGAACCAATGAAGAACTGAAGAAGACACTCCGTGATAGATATGCCGATACAGAGCGGGTGCATGTGCTGGATTTTACCACGGAAGCGCATCTCTATATGGCAGCGGCGGATATTCTGTTCACCAAACCGGGAGGACTGACTTCTACGGAAGCGGTGGCAGCGAAGGTTGCATTGGTACACACTAAGCCGATCCCCGGATGTGAGGATCGTAATGTTGCTTTTTTCACACAACATGGGATGTCTGTATCAGGAGATACGGAAGATGCCGTGATACAAAAGGGACTAAAGCTTCTGAGGGATCCGGAGGCACAGGCCGAAATGCGGAAGTGTCAGGAAAAATACGGAAAGCCTTATGCTGCAGACGCAGTCTGTGAATTTATCTGCGGACAAAAGGAAGCGGCGGAAGCAGCACAGAAGAAAGCTTAGGCACAGAGGAAAACGACAGATAGGAGAGACAGATGAGCATACGGGAACTGGGAATGACAGTCTTCGGATTGTTATGCGGAAGTATATTGTTCGGCAGGGCATTACCGAAGTGGATCAAAGGAATTGACGTCACTGAGGTCAGCAACGATCATAATCCGGGGACTGCCAATGCCATGAAATACGCAGGAGTGCCTGTCGGGATCCTGTGCCTGCTTGGAGATCTGTTAAAAGGAGCACTGCCGGTATACGTGGCAGTTGGCATGGGGCTTGTGACAGACAGCTGGTTCCCGCTTATCATGGCGGCACCGGTACTGGGGCACGCCTATTCCCTGTTTTATCATGGGAATGGAGGCAAAGCCATTGCGGTATCCTTCGGCGTATTGATCGGACTGGCACCGGTACAGCCGGAACTGTTACTGTTGCTGATCATATTGTATTTGGCGGGGTCTGCCCTTCTGATCAGACCGCACACCAGAAGAACTCGTATCACTTATATCTTTTTTGCCCTGGGAGCAGCGGTTCTGCTGATGATACAGAGAATACCACGGCAGGTATTTTGGGGAGCACTTCTGATCTCTGCCATTGTGATCCATAAAAACAGTATTCGTCAGGAGTTTCTGGAGGAGACGACGGAATCTTTGGAAAGTCTTTAGAATTTCTTACGGTTTCTCTATATTGACGCATGATATTATATGCCGTATAGTATAGCCACAGAGCAATACTATACGGCATATAATATTGTAAGGAAAGCCGGATAGCCGCAAATTTCAGAGAGGAGCGATAGGATGCTTTTTAATACAGGAGCAGCTCTGCTGGATGCTATCGTGCTGGCGGTGGTCGCCCGGGAACCGGAAGGAACCTATGGGTACAAGATCACCCAGGAGGTCCGGCAGGTGATCGAGCTGTCGGAATCCACCCTGTATCCCGTGCTTCGGAGACTACAGAAGGACGAATGTCTGGAGGTCTATGACCGGGAATGCAGCGGCAGGACGAGACGCTATTACAAGGTCACCAGCAGGGGTTGGGCACAGCTTCATTTATATGAAAGCGAGTGGCGAAGCTACAGCGGGAAGATCACAGGACTGTTTGAGGGAAGACCGGTGAAGAGGTCAGAGGCGTAACGATGTACAGATGGGAGAAAAAATAGATGAGTAGAACGGAGTATATGAGGCAGCTGGAGAGCCTGCTGCAAAATATTCCCGACACAGAGCGGGAAGAAGCGCTACAATATTATAATGAATATTTTAACGATGCGGGACCGGAGAATGAACAGAATGTCATTGAGGCACTGGGGAATCCTGCGAAGGTGGCGGAGAATATTAAAAAAGATATTCTGTGGAACGGGTACGGAGAGAACAGCTACCAGAGAACAGGAGCCGACAGCCGGGCAGTGATCACTTATCCGGCAGATTCTCAGACAGAAAATGGTAACAACCGTCAGAGTGATACGCCGCAAGCTGCACAGGCACAGGTGGTATCTCCACAGAAAAAAGAAGGAATGTCCACCGGTATGATCGTGCTGATCGTCATTTTATGTATTTTGGCATCCCCGGTGATCCTGGGAGCAGCTTCCGCCGGTATCGGCGTGGCGGCAGGGCTGATCGCCACATGGTTCGGACTGATCATCGGTTTCGGGGCAACGGCAGCAGCACTGATACTGGTTCTGATCGCACTGGTGGCAGTAGGGATCATCAGTATGTTTACACATCCCTTTGTGGGAATGTGCCTGATCGGTGCCGGACTGATCTGCGGAGGTGTCGGACTGCTGTTCTTGATGCTGACCGTGGCCATGGCGGGAATCGCCACACCGGCAATCTGTTGTTGGATCGGAGGATTATTCCAGAAAAGAGGTAAAGCAGAAGCATGAAAAAATTTATGAAGGGCTGTGCCATCACAGCGTTGCTATTTATATTATTGGGACTGATCCTGGGAGTGAGCGGAAGTCTGGGGAATGGCTCCACGCATGTTTCGCCCGGGGAGATCCTGTCAGCGGTTACCCTGGGAAGAATCTCCGGAGAAGAGGTGGATGACTGGAGCAACGGTGTGACGGAGCAGATAAGGGAAAATATGGGCGATGTGCACTATGATCTGGAGGACAATGTGGATTATGATTCAGATTATGAAGTTAGGTCGGGAAAGATAGAGCTGTATGTTCTGGGGGATGACAGCCAGGGCATCACGGATTTACAGGTGCAGGCCGGCGGCTGTGTCATGAAGATTCAGGTGTCAGAGGATAACTGTTTCCGGGTAGAAGCCGACGGTATGCGAAAGTTCCAGGGATATGTGGAAGGCGGTACGATGGAGATCCGCGGAACCTCAAAAGTAAGCAGCAACAGTGAAGGTAATCTGGGCGGTTCCATCTGTCTGTATGTGCCGGAGGGATATTATTTTGAAAATATCTCTTTGGATCTGGGAGCCGGAAGACTCAGTGTAGAGGAATTGCAGACGGGGGCGCTGGAAGCCAATGTGGGCGCCGGCAAGATGACGTTTGAGAAACTGGAGGCTGACCAGGCAGAGTTAGACTGTGGTGCCGGTCAGATGACAGTAGAAGAACTGAGCAGTCGCGTGGCAGAGGTTTCCGTAGGAATGGGATCTATCCGTCTGACCGGAGATGTGACCGAACGATTGGACGGAGAGTGCTCCATGGGAGAACTGAAACTGACACTGGCTGGAGCGCAGACGGATTTCAACTACGACTTAAGCTGCGGCATGGGTGAACTGAAAGTCGGTGATGACAGCTACAACGGCCTGGCACAGGAGAAACAGATCAACAACAACGCTTCTAAAAATATGGAGCTGGAATGTGCCATGGGCAGCGTTGTGGTGGAGTTTAAGTAATTTTAACATTTTTTTACAACAACGCCGCCAGATACTTCTCAAACACTACGCCCTCCTGCACGGGCGTTCCCGCCTTTTCGCTTCCGGCAATGCACAGCCCTACGAAGTTCGCAGCCTTCTGCACGGAGGTGAGCAGAGTCTCCCCACGGACAGCATCGGCGGCGAGAATGGAGGCGAAGATGTCTCCGGTGCCGGGGCGGGAGGCTCCGGCAATGGGGGTAGAAACAGTGGTATAGACACCATCATCCCACAGAAAGTTCACCAGCGAATCTCCGTGACGGATCCCGGTGATGACGATGGAAGTGCGACGGGAAACAGTACGAGAAGTATCGATAACACTATTGGATGTATCATGGGAATACTCGGATAAGGATAAGGTGGAATCCGTCTGACACAGCGTAGCCAATTTTAGACATAAGTCCGATAGTTCCGGCATCGTCCATTCTCCATCCTTCCAGGGCGTATCTGTCAACAGGCAGGCTTCCGTGATATTCGGCGTGATAATATCCGCCAGAGGCAGCAGTTCCTTCATCTTCTGAACATGCGTCTTTGTGATGGAGGAGTAGGCCCTGCCGTGGTCTCCCATGACCGGATCCAGCAAAAACAGGGGTGGCCGGAACATTTCCACGAACTCCCGTACAATGTCGATCTGCTCTTCATTTCCTAAGAATCCACAGTATAACCCATCGAAAGTAAGTCCCAGTTCGCTCCATACTTTTATATAATCTCGCATATGAGAGGTGTAGTCATCAAAATGGCAGAGAGGAAATCCCAAATGGTTCGATAAAACAGAAGTAGGCACAGGGCATACCTGTACCTTCATTACGCTGATCACGGGCAGGGACACGGTGGTGGAGCAGCGCCCGAAACCGGCAATATCATTGATCATAGCAAGGCGGGGAACGAAATCCCCGCCTTTTTGTGCAGTAGTATTACAGTTGTTAGCATTACATTTCATGGAATAATCCTGCTTTCTTCAATGCCGGGCGAAGTGCCAGATAAAGGACGGTTGCCAGAACAACTGCCCAGACAGCATTAAAGGCAGTAACACCGGTTGCAATCTTTGCCAATGCCTTGGAAATATCCTGAGGCACCCCTAACAAATATGTCTTATAGAAGTACCCTACCAAAGGATCGGCTACAATATTGAATGCCATACCGCAGACAGAAGCTAAAATAGTGACACGAGCCACATATTTTTTCGGATGCTCAGCACTCAGGTGGAAAATCTTGTGAGCTACCAGACCTACGATCAGACCGATGCACAGTTTTAATAGGAAAGTCTTGGGAGCACTGGTTACATAAGCAGTAGTCAGGTCAGCGATGGTCATACCCACGGCACCGGCAAGTCCACCCCAGTAACCACCCAGAAGCAGAGCAGCCAGTACACAGAAAACATTGCCGAAGTGCACTGCGGTTTTTTCCAGACTGCCGGGAACGGGAATGTCAAATTTCAAAAAAGCAAAGCCAATGTAGCAAAGAGCCGCCAATAATCCTGCCTGAGCCAGTTTGGTTACATCCACTTTTTTCTCTGCGGAAGGAACGCCTGCAATCGCATTATACAATCCCTTGATCGTCAGCAAAATAGCGAAGAATACAAGCACCAGGCTGTAAGAATAAGGACGTTCTGCGGAAAGCTTCTCATCGGACAGAGTGGACTTCTGAGCGGATAACTCATCCTTCTGTGTATTCAGGGCATCCAGATCTCCGTCTGCTGTGCCGCCGGTGACTGCCTCAATGGAAGCTTCTACTTCTTCCAGCTGTGCCTTGACATCACTTAACTGGCTGCCATAAGCAACGGACTCTTGATAACTGCTGTTGTGGGTAACGACTGCAAGGATGATTCCCAGGATCAGGAGAATGGCTCCCACGATCAATACGCCGTATGATTTTTTCTTTTCCATAATGATGATCTCCTCTATTGGTTTCTATTTCATAATTCCCATTTCTTCGGTGGGATATGTTAGGATTCAGTGTATAGAAAAAGTGGCTTGCTTAAAAGAG
>ERZ773193.4750-NODE-4750-length-10512-cov-8.026107_pt1 | contig 10512 bp, 10 predicted proteins | sample MGYA00511110_ERZ773193 | MGnify/ENA primary metagenome ERZ773193 (study PRJEB29015, sample SAMEA2737784) | human gut metagenome | biome: human gut; feature: human-associated habitat; material: faeces | place: China | collected 2012 ...
CACCATCCATAAAGCGGCCAATGCCGGATGCCGCAATGCGGGATTCCTGTACCTGGGTAGCACCGTTGGAAACGATTGCCAGGGTAGCAACTTCGCCCAGTTCTTCCAGAGCGGTCAGCGCACCGGGCATCAGATCCGCGTGGTTGGCCAGCTCGTTCTCATAAAAGTCGTTCATCTCGCGGGCGTTGCCGGCTTCCGGTGTGCCAAGAGCCTGCATCACGCGGCCAAACCGCACCGCAAACAGCTTGCTGCGGTTCAGCTCGCCTTTGGCAAGGCTGTCCCACAGCTGGCGGTTGATCTGGTGGTAGGTTTCCAATGCTTCGGGGCCGTTGGGCATGCCGTAATGCTCTAACGTAATGCCGACCGCAGCACGCTCTGCTGCGTTAAAATCCAGCAGGGTGTTATCCACATCCAGTAAAAGACAAGTATAATTTGCCATAGATTTATTCCTTTTTTTCCGGTCTATTCTTGCCGGATATCTGCCGGGGTGCTGCCCTGCCGCCAAAACAATTACTCCGTGTGCTGTGCTTCCGTCCGTTCATCGTCCGTCAGCGCATCGTCAAGGGGTTCTGCGTCAAGGGGCTGGCCCCAGTCAAAATCATAGTTTTCCACACTGCCGTCGGTCACATCGTTCTGGCCGTTATCCGGCTGATAGCCAGCCTCGCAGTCAAAGACAAACATGTGATCACCTCCCGGCTTATGCTATGCCGGGGGCAGGCGCTGTGTGACTGCAATCAGTTTCCGCCGCCAAAGGGGAAGAACGGGAACTGATCGCCCGAATCACTTGGTTCCGGGGTTACCGTGGGGTCCGAAAGGGGTTCCGTTACGTTGATGACAAGCTCTGCATACTGACCATTGTTGGCAGCACGCACGGTATAGCTGCCAACGGTATCCGCGCTGAACTGCACGTTATCGCCGGTTGCACTCCACTGCGGCTTCTGGGCGCAGGTCCAGGTGGTATCCCCCGAAGGATTGCTTACGTTGGCCTGCAGCGTTGTGGTACTGCCTGCCGGCATGGAGCTGACACCGGTGATGCTGACGGTGGTAGCCGGTGCCTGCACATGCACCATCAGTTCCTGCGAAGTATAGGTACCGTTGACTTCCAGCCCGGCCTTGATGCGGTAATCTCCGGTAGCATTCGGCGTAAAGGTATAACTGGCGCCATTTTGCATCAGGTCATCATTGACCGACCACTGTACACCGCTGTTATCATAGCTCTTACCGCCCAAGGTGACACTGGCGTTGATGGTCAGGGATTCGCCCTGCTTGATGGTGCTTTCGCCCTGATCCAGGTTGATCTGCACACGGGCATCGTTGAACATTGCCGTCACGGAAATATCCTTGGTCGCGCTGTCCACACGGGTAGCGGTGGTCAGGCCATCGCTCCACTTATAGAACGTATAGCCGTCCGCCGCCACAGCGGTAATGGTCACGGTCTGCTTTTCGGCTGCGTCCATTTCGATGGAAGTTACGCCGCTCTGGTCATTGCCCTGCAGGGTGCCCTTGCCTTCTTCCACCAAGTATTGCAATTTGAACATTGTAGGGGTCGCCGAAGGCGTGGGCTCCGTGGCGGCTGCGCTGCCGCCAGCCTGCTCAGTACGCTGCGGAATATCATCCGTGTTGGGGCGGGTATCCGCAGTATCGTAAGCATGATTGCGCAGGTAGTTCAGCACCACATTCGCGCCGGATGTGCTGAAGCCATTCTGTTTGTTGTTCAAATAGGCTGCTTCGGCATAGCCGCTGTTGCTGTCTTTCAGTGCTTCGGCCAAGTTCAGGTATTTATAGCCTTCATCATTGCACATCTTAGCCAATTCCTGGTTGAACTGGTCGATCATCAGCTGCGTTTTGGCGGCATCAGATGCATTTTTTGCCACAGGCGGAATGGCACAGACAATGACATCGCAGTACTGGTACGCACCGGTAATTGCGATGACAGCCTGCTTATAGTTACGGGCAAAATTATCATAGGAAAGGCTGCCGTCCAGATCGTTGCTGCCCAGCAGCATGACCACGCGGCGGGGTTTCATTTTGGATACCGCCTGCGGGACGGTATAGGCGCTGGAATCCCCCGCAAAGTAAACGCAGGCATCGTTCAGCAATGAGCTAACGGTCAGGCCGTCCTTGCCTGCAAACTGATCCAGCGTGATGACTTTATCGTCATACAGAGACTTGGCAAACTGATCCCCCACAAACAGCGTGGAGGAGACATAATCGGTGCCTGCATCAGAGGTTTTGGCCAGCACGGACCCCAGCGAAGTATCCAGCGGATAGGCCTGCGGGTCATAGCGGCCGCTGCCGCCCAGCGACAGCTTGCCCGGCAAAACCCAGGATGCAATAAATGTAAGGATGACAGCCAGCACACATACTGCCAGAACAGCACATGCCTTGCGCTGGGTTGGGCTGAAGGATGCCCGGCTGCCGGATGTTTTGCGGCTCATAATGTTCGTTTCTCCCTTTGTTCCTTATGTAGGATGCGCCCGCGGGCCGGGTTGGTTCCGGCGGCGGGCTGTGCCCGGCAGCGCTTTGCACCGCGCGGGGTTCAGCCCAGAATATACTGGGTCAGTTCTTCACAATTTTGCGCCAGCAGCACCGGATTCCAGGGTTCCATTTCTTCCCTGCTACCATAGCCGTACAGCACGGCAGCAGCGGGCAGCTGGTTGTTGACTGCGCCCTGCATATCATCCTGGCGGTCCCCCACCATCAGGATGCGTTTGCCCGCCAGGCGTGGGTCCTGCAGCACAAGGCGGATCACATCCGTCTTGTTGTCCACACTTTCGTCCATGCTGGCCCCGCCAATGCGGTCAAAATAGTCAAACAGCCCCTGCTCTTTCAGGATGGGTGTTACAACTTCGACCGGTTTGCAGGTTGCCGTTGCCATGTACAGCCCGGCATCTTTCAGGGTATCCATCATCTGACGCACCCCGGGGAACAGGCTGCACTGGTGGCTGCCAACTTCCTCGTAATGCACGCGGTAATACTCCACAGCCTGCTCCACCTCGGCATCCGTTGCAAAATGCTGGGCAAAGCTCCAGCGCAGCGGAGGGCCAAGGTAGCGGGAACAATCTATCGCATCCGGGTCAAGGCCCATTTTGCGGAACGCATAGGCAAAGCAGTTAAAAATGCCCGGCCGGGAATGGATCAATGTTCCATCAACATCAAATAAAACGGCGTCGTAACGCTGCATCCAAAATACCTCCTGCGGAAAGGCGGTGCTTCCTTTATACAGTCCTGATAACTTCCCATGGCGCTTGCGGCTGCGTTGTTTATGGCTACTCTCCCGGTGTAAAGCACATTCAATTTACATCCATTTCAAGAGCCTTGGCCGCATACCATGCAGAGAAAACAATGAACTTTCCTGGGTTCTTTATGTTCTCTTTTGGTGTATACGGAACCGAAAACAGACGATCCGATACTCTGCCGTCTGTCAATTCCGTCATAATATACAGTTGTATTATATCATAACTGTCAAGGTTTGAAAATGACTTCACGGAAATTTGATAATTTGCCCCTTCTTTCCTGCTCCAAAAGACAAAAAAGCCGCTGCAAACCGGTAAAATCCGGCCCACAGCGGCAGTTAAATGGTATAAAACTTATCCAAATCCGATCCTGTACGCAATCTTATCAGGAAAGGATCATGCGGTCATTGGCTTCGCCGCCAGCCTGCTCAAAGCGCTGCAGCAGATCCGATACTTCCAACTTTGTCTTTTCTTCGCCGCGCACATCATAAATCACATGGCCTTCGTTCATCATGATCAGGCGGTTGCCATAGCGGATGGCATCGCGCATATTATGGGTGATCATCAGGGTGGTCAGGTGGTTTTCCTGCACGATCTTGTTGGAAATTTTCAGCACCTTGGCGGCGGTCTTGGGGTCCAGAGCGGCGGTGTGCTCGTCCAGCAGCAGCAGCTTGGGCTTTTTCAGGGTCGCCATCAGCAGGGTGACTGCCTGGCGCTGGCCGCCGGAAAGCAGACCGACCTTGCTGGTCATGCGGTCCTCCAGGCCCAGGCCCAGGGTTTTAAGCAGCTCGTGGTACTCGGCATTTTCCTTTTTGGTAATACCAATGCGCAGGGTGCGGCCCGCACCGCGGCGGGCGGCCAGGGCCAGGTTTTCATCAATCTGCATCGTGGCGGCGGTGCCCATCATGGGGTCCTGGAACACACGGCCAATGTAAGCGGCGCGCTTGTGCTCCGGCAGGCGGGTGATATCCTTACCATCAATAATGATCTTGCCCATATCCACCGGCCACACACCGGCAACAGCATTCAGCATGGTGGACTTGCCCGCACCGTTGCCGCCGATTACGGTGACGAAATCGCCGTCCTCCAGTGTCAGGTTCAAATCATTCAGGGCAACCTTCTGGTTGACCGTACCGGGGTTAAAAGTCTTGTAAACGTTTTTGATCTCAAGCATTGCTGCTGCCGCCTTTCTTTACCGCAACGCGGGTGAAGTATTTTGCTTTCCAGTATGGAACCGCAAGGAAGATGGCGACCACGATGGCGCTGAGCATTTTGAGCAGGTCGGTATCGATCTTGAACCAGATGCAGATCTGCATAACAATGTAGTAGATGATGCTGCCGATGCCAACGCTGAGCAGCTTGAGCGCAAAGTTGCGAAAAATCTTGCTGAACACGGCTTCACCGACAACAACGGCAGCCAGGCCGATCACGATAGCACCGCGGCCCATCTGGACATCAGCAAAGCCCTGGTACTGGCTGAGCAGCGCACCGGAGAATGCCACCAGACCATTGGAGAGCATCAGGCCCAGCACAATGTTGAAATTAGTGTTAATGCCCTGCGCCCGCGCCATGTTGGCGTTGCAGCCGGTAGCGCGGATGGAGCAGCCAAGCTCGGTGCCGAAGAACCAGTACAAAATAGCGATAACAACCACCATAAGAACGGCCACGATCAGGATGGTATTGCGGTAAAACGGAACGCTTTTGATATAACGCAGGGATACCAGCAGGTCATATTTGTCCACGTTGATAGCCTGATTGGCTTTTCCCATGATTTTCAGGTTGACCGAATATAGGGACAACTGGGTCAAGATACCGGCAAGGATGGCCGGAATGCCCATAAACGTGTGGAACAGGCCGGTCACCAGGCCAGCCAGCAGGCCAGCACCAAACGCCAGCAGCAGGGACAGCCAGACGTTCATGCCGGAAATCATACACATGATGCAGACCGCACCGCCAAGGCCCAAGGTGCCGTCTACCGTCAGGTCGGCAACATCCAGGATGCGGAAGGTAAGGTAAACGCCAATCGCCATAATGGCCCAAATCAGGCCCTGCGCCAATGCGCCCGGCATGGCATTGAACAATGTTGCAATGTTCAAGAGATCGTCAACTCCTCAAAAAAAGATATAGTCTTTTTAATTATATCAAAAAATCGCGGGAAAGAAAAGCCTTTTCCGCGATTTTTGTATTAAAGTTACCTGCATCAAATCAAAGCAGGCCGTTCTGGCTGTTTAGCCCTCGTATGCCACATAATCATCTGGGATGGTGATGCCCAGAGCTTCGGCAATGGTCGGGTTGTATTCCTTAGTGAACTCCGGAGCGTACTCAATGGGCATCTCCTCAACCTTGCTTTCGCCGGTCAGGATCTTGGCGGCCATCTTACCGGTAGCAACGCCCAGGTCATAGTAGCTGATGGACAGGGTAGCAACGCCACAGCCGCTCATGATGCCTTCCTCGCCTGCAACGACAGGCACACCGGCGGGCTGGCAGATGTTATTGACGATCTCAGTGTTGTTGGCAACGGTGTTATCGGTGGGAACATAGATCACATCGCTGGCATCGGCAGCGCTCTGGCAGACGGTGGCCAGATCGTTGGAGTCAGAGAATGCGTAATACTCGCAGGTGTAGCCCAGTTCTTCCAAGCTGGCCTTTACGGTATCAACCTGATACTGGCTGTTTGGTTCGGCGCTGCAATACAGCAGACCAACGGTCTTTGCATCGGGGAACAGTTCCTTGATGATTCCTGCCTGCTCATCCAGAGGAGCCAGGTCGCTGGTGCCGGAAATATTGGTGCCGACAAGGCCATCGAAGTCATCAATACCCAGTGCCACGCCGTACTCGGTAACAGAGGTGCCCAGAACCGGGATGGTGTTGGTGCCGGCCTGTGCAGCCTGCAGGGCGGGGGTTGCGTTGGCCAGGATCAGGTCAACATTATCAGAAACAAAGCCATTGATGATGGTGCTGCAGGTGTTGGAATCGCCCTGGGCGTTCTTTTCCTCAAAGGTAACGGCATCGCCGAGCTGCTCGGTCAGGGCATCCTTAAACCCCTGGGTTGCAGCGTCCAAAGCAACGTGCTGCACCAGCTGGCAGATGCCGACCTTGTAGGTCTGGCCGTCAGCAGCGGCGGTATCGGAAGCAGCGGTGGATTCTGCGGCAGAAGAAGCGGTGCTGTCCGCGGCCGATGCAGCAGAGCTTGCTGCAGTGCTGCCACAGGCAGCAAGGGAAACAGCCAGGCAGCCGGCTGTCAAAATAGAAAGTGCTTTTTTCATGGTATCTTCCTCCCAAATCTATGCATCGCTCACCGGCATCCACTATGCTGCATGGCCTTGGGTGGGTGTCCTCTCCGAAAAGCGATTTAGTGATTTAAAGTATAGCATCAATCGTATTCCCCTGCAAGATACAATCCGCCAAATCGCGACGCTTTAGAGCGCTAAATTTCCACATTTTGCACAATTTTAACAAAAAAGCACACCCTGCGTTCTGCCTTTGGGGCATTCGCACAGGGTGTGCAGTATCAATAAGACTTATAAAATGATATTTTTCTCTGTTTCAGCAATCGGGGCTGGATTGCTTTTGTGTTCCTTGCCGTTTTGGCCTCATTTATGCAAAGATTGCCGCTTCGGTCTGGTTCAGGATGCGGATAAACGCCTCTCGCGTATCCGCCATACGCAGTTTTTCCGTCAGGCGGTGGTCGCTGAGCAGGTTGACAAGGCGAGCCAAAATCAACAGGTGGTCGCTCTGGCGGTCCGGCGGAACCGCAACCATAAAGATCATATCCACCAGCTTGCCGTCCGCTGCGCCCCAGTCCAGCCCGCGGGTAAGGGTCAGCGCGGCCAGCCCAAGCGAAGCAACGCCCGCATTGCAGGCATGCGGGATGGCAAGCCCTTCCCCAATGGCGGTGGTGCCGCCCGCGCGTTCACGCTCACACACGGCTTTATAGTAGGCGGTACCGTTGGTGATCACGCCGTTGCTCTCCTGAAGTTCCACCAAGGTTTCCAGCGCCGTCTGCACACTGGGCATCTCGGCATGCAGCATCACACTGTCACGGTTCAGTAAACGGCTGACTCTCAGCTGTGTCTGCTCACTTTCCCTGTGTTTCATACGCCCTCCACCTTGCTGATCAGCTTGTAAAGGAACTCGCCCACCGCGCCGCCGGTGCAGTCGCAGTTGGTCACTTCGTTGGCCGCTGCTTTTACTTCGGACGGCGCATTGGCCACAGCCACGGAATAGCCCGCTTTTTTCATGATTTCGAGATCATTATAATAGTCACCGATCACGATGGTTTTTTTGATGTTCTCGTTCAGGATATGGCAAAGCTCTTCCATTCCGGCTGCTTTGCTGATGCCGGAAGGCATAATTTCCAAGTAGATCTGGTTGGTAGGCAAAAAGTAATTATCCCGGCCAAAGTACCGCGTTTTGGCGTACTGTCCCGCTTTGCGGATAGTTTCCGGATCCCCGGCAAACACCACCTTCAGCCAGCCATCCGGCACATTTTCCAGCGGGCAGGCCACGCTTTCCATGTGTTCATCCACCTGGTGGGCGTGGGTATAGCTGCTGGCGTGAACAACATACATCTCCCCCGCACCGGCCATGACCTCTACACCAATCTTCGGGAATTTTTGCAGCATATCGGCAATGGCGGCAGCGGCCTGTTCCTGATTCAGGCAGGAGCGACGCAGCACACGGTTGGTCTGGAAATCATACAGCAGCGAACCATTGCAGGAGATTGCTGGCAGCGAAAGCTCGATATCGCCCAGCGCCGCGCGGATCGACTCCGGCGGACGGCCGGATGCGACGGTAAAGCGCCCACCCATGGCGGTAAACAACCGGATGACGCTGCGGTTGCAGGCGGGAATGCCCTCCTTTGCAGTCAGCAGGGTGTTATCCATATCACAAAAAACCAGATAATCACTCAAACGCTCCATGGCGGCTTTCCTTTCTCAGACGGCTTAAGTAGTCCTGAAACCAGTCAGGCAGTGAGCTGTCAAACTGCATCCATTCCCCGGTGGCGGGGTGCACAAAGCCAAGCTCCTTGGCGTGCAGGCACTGACCGTTCAGGCTGCGGATACAATTTTTGGGCCCATACACGGCATCTCCAGCCAGCGGGTGGCCAATGGACGCCATATGCACCCGAATTTGATGGGTGCGGCCTGTTTTAAGCTTGCATGCAATGTAAGTAAAATTGCCGAACCGTTCCAGCACCTGCCAGCCGGTGTAGGCATATTTAGAGTTCTGCTGGGTCACGGCCATCTTTTTGCGATCCTTAGGGTCGCGGCCGATGGGGGCTTCCACAAAGCCGGTATCCTCTTTCAGGTTGCCATACACCACAGCGTGGTACACCCGATGGATAGAATGCACGCTCATCTGTTCGGTCAGTGCCTGGTGGGCGGCGTCCGTTTTTGCAACGACCAAAAGGCCGCTGGTATCCTTATCAATGCGATGCACAATGCCGGGGCGGATGGCCCCGCCAATGCCGGACAGCCGCCCCGCACAGTGCCACAGCAGTGCATTGACCAGCGTGCCGTCCGGGTTGCCCGGGGCCGGGTGCACCACCATGCCCTTGGGCTTGTTCACCACCAGCAGATGCTCGTCCTCATAGACGATATCCAGCGGGATGTCCTGCGGCACAGCCTCGATGGGCTTTGCGTCCGGGATCTCCAGAAGGATGGTGTCCCCTGCCTTGAGTTTCAGGCTTTTGGCCACCAGCTTGCCGTTGCACAGCACATGGCCGTCTGCCACAAGGGCCTGCAGCGCCGAGCGGGAAAGGCCGGTATCTTCGCCGCTGAGAAAGCGGTCGATGCGCTGGCCAGCCGTCTCCGGCTCCACGATAAATTCACGCTGTTCCATGGTTTACTGCTCCTTTGCGTTTTCGCCGTGCAGTTCTTCCAGAAAGATCACCAGCACCCAGAGCCCCACGCCCACGCACACACAGATGTCCGCAAAGTTGAACACTGCAAATCGCATGAACAGCAGGTTGATATAGTCCACCACCTCGCCGTTGAGCACGCGGTCGATCAGGTTGCCGATGCCGCCGCCCAGCACAAGGATCATGGCCGCCTGCTGCAGGTATTTGCCGCGGCTGCGGAAGAACAGCACATAGGCCACCGCCAGCAGCGCCGCGCTGGTGGCGATGATGAGGAACAGCTGTTTGCCGCTGAGCAGGCTGAATGCCATACCCTGGTTGAGCACAAAGCGCAGTTCCACCACATGGGGGATGAACGGCATGGCCCCCACCGGCTGCAGAGCATTCACCGCCCACAGCTTGATGGCCTGGTCGATGCCCACCAGCGCCGCCACGGCCGCCAGATTGAAAAGAACAAAAGCCATAGGATAACTCCCAAATCATTCAGTATAAAAAACGGCGCTCCCCGGGTAAGGGAGCGCCGCCCTTTTCAAAACAGTTCTGTTTTTACGCGGAAGGTTTATGCTTCCACAACGCTGGCGCAGCGTGCGCACAGGGTGGGATGAGCGGCGTGGGTGCCGATGGAGGCAGAATACTTCCAGCAGCGCTCGCACTTCTCGCCGGTGGCGTGAGCCGCAGCAACGCCCAGACCTTCGACAGCGCTGGCAGCGCCGCCCTCGCCCTTGACCAGCTCCACATGAGAGACGATCATCAGGTCGGCCAGCTCATCCATGGGGATGCTGTTCAGCAGGTCATAGACAGCGTCATTGCAGTACAGGGTGACAGCAGCTTCCAGAGAAGCACCGATGGTCTTCTCGGCACGGGCCTGCTCCAGCACCTTCTTCACCTCGTCGCGCACGGCGATGAGCTGTGCCCACTTTGCCTTGAAGGCATCGTCGGCGGCATACTGGCCAGCCTTGGGCATCTCCTCGAACACGACGTACTTGTTCATGCCCTCGGTCTTGGGCAGGAAGTCCCAGATCTCCTGGCTGGTGAAGCACAGGATGGGCGCAATGATCTTGTCCAGAGCGACAAGGATCTTGTACATGGTGGTCTGAGCTGCCTTGCGGCCTGCGCCGTTGGTGCAGTACAGACGATCCTTGGTGACATCCAGATAGAAGTTGGACATGGCCACAACGCAGAAGTTATACACGGCATGGTAGACCTTGTTGAAGTCGTACACAGCGTAGCCTGCATTGGTGTTGGCGATCAGGTCGTCCAGAGCGGCCAGTGCCCAGCGGTCGATGTCCTGCAGCTGATCGTCCGCCACACAATCGGTGTTGGGGTCAAAGCCGTCCAGGTTGCCCAGGATGAAGCGGGCCGTGTTGCGGATCTTGCGGTAAGCCTCGCTCAGCTGCTTGAAGATGTTCTTGCCGG
>ERZ773193.4752-NODE-4752-length-10507-cov-30.302334_pt1 | contig 10507 bp, 10 predicted proteins | sample MGYA00511110_ERZ773193 | MGnify/ENA primary metagenome ERZ773193 (study PRJEB29015, sample SAMEA2737784) | human gut metagenome | biome: human gut; feature: human-associated habitat; material: faeces | place: China | collected 2012 ...
CTCACGGCCTCTTGAACCCCATTCAAGCGCGCTACCAAAACTGCGCTACACCCGGTCATCATCCGTTGCCTCACTACCGAAGCACCGGCGACATAAAATATTATACTCGGATAAGGCAGTCTTGTCAACAGATTTTTGCAATTTTTTTGGATTTTTTTGAAGAAAGTATGATTTTGACGGTGATGCGCTGCTTTGCATCGTACTAATTCCTCCCGCCGTCGCATAAATTTCTTCCAAATGGCTTTCAAATGGGAAGAGAGGGGAGAGCATTTTGGCAAAGCAGGAACGAATCGAGCAGGCGGCAGTCTGCCGCGAGATAGGAGCCCGCACCGGCGGTGACATCCTCATTGGCGTGGTGGGGCCGGTGCGCACGGGCAAGAGCACCCTCATCAAGCAGTTTATGGAAAAGCTGGTGCTGCCAGCCATCGGCCCGGAGGACGCGAAGCTCCGCGCCCGCGATGAGCTGCCCCAGTCGGCAGCGGGACGCACCATCATGACCACCGAGCCCAAGTTCATCCCGGAGGCGGCGGTGCCGCTGGCGCTGGAGGGCGGGGGAGAGTGCAATATCCGGCTCATCGACTGCGTGGGCTACATGGTGGAGGGGGCCATGGGCCACGAGGAGAATGACAAGCCCCGGATGGTCAAAAGCCCCTGGTTCGACGAGGAGATCCCCTTCGACCTCGCCGCCGAGACTGGCACCCGCAAGGTCATCCGGGACCACTCCACCATCGGCATCGTCGTCACCACCGACGGAACCATCAGCGAGATACCCCGCGAAAACTACATCCCGGCAGAAAAGCGGGTCATCGACGAGCTGGAAGCGCTGGGCAAGCCCTTCGTCATCCTGCTCAACAGCACCCACCCCGATGCCCCCGAGACAAGAGCGATGGCGGCGGAAATGGAAGAGAGCTATGGCCGGACCGTTCTGCCTGTAAGCTGCCTCGACCTCGACGAGGCGCAGCTGGGCGAGATTTTGCAAAAAGTGCTCTACGAGTTCCCGGTGAGGGAGCTGGATTTCGCCCTGCCCCGCTGGGTGACGATGTTGGACAAAGGCCACTGGCTTCAGACCGAAGTATACACAGCGGCTATGCAGCTCTCCGAGAAAATTTCCCGGATGAAGGACGTCTCCGACTCCGGCCGGGCGGCGTTGGACTGCGAGGCCGTGGAAAACGCCGCCCTCAGTGGGATGAACCTCGCCGACGGCGTGGTCCGCATCACGGTGCTGCTCAAGCCCGAGGTGTTTTATAAGGTACTCAGCGAGCAGACGGGCCTCGAAATCGGCGACGAAGCCGGGTTGATGCCCTGCATCATCGAGCTGGCCAAAGCCAAGCGTGCCTACGAGAAGATACGCAGTGCGATGGAGCAGGTGGAGGCTACCGGCTACGGCATCGTGATGCCGTCCATCGACGAGCTTTCGCTGGAACAGCCCGAGATCGTCCGGCAGGGCGGGCGGTACGGCGTCCGTCTCGAGGCCAGCGCGCCGTCCATCCACATGATGAAAGCTGTCATCCACACCGAGCTGAGTCCCATCGTCGGGACGGAGAAGCAGAGCGAAGACCTCGTGCAGAGCCTTTTGAAGGATTTCGAGGACGACCCCGTCCGCCTGTGGGAGTCGAACATCTTCGGCAAGAGCCTCCACGAGCTGGTCAACGACGGCCTGCAGAACAAGCTGCTCCATATGCCGCAGGAGGCCCGGGGGCGTTTGCAGGAGACGCTGGAACGGGTCATCAACGAGGGCTGTACCGGACTCATCTGTATCTTGATCTAACAAAAAGTCCGCTGCACGAAACCAACGTGCAGCGGACTTTTGTGCTATTTCTCTTCTTCGGTCAATTTGGTGATGAGCATCTGATAAATCTCATTGCCCTTCAAAATGAACTGCTTTTTTACCATCTCAGCGCTCAGCCGGTCGGGAGTGCCGATGTCCAGACAAAATAGCTCACTGTCCAGAGCCTTCACCTGACAGCGCACGGAGCAATGGCCGTCGGCTTTTTCGCTGATGCGGGCGCTGTACTCGGCTTCCTTGCGCGCCCAGGTCTGGCTGCGCAGCACGGCGGCGACCGCCTTTTCCCGCACACTGCGGGGCAGGTCGTAGGCCAGCTCCTGCGCCACTTTCCGGCCCTTGTCGGTGATGGTGTACCGGTCGCCGTCCACCGTCACGAGCTGCTGCCTGGCGATGTCGTCCAGGCAGGAGCCGATCTCAAAATAATTCACCAGTGCCTCTTCCATCAGGGCGTTTTCGATCTCCGTCCGTGTGATAGGCCCGGCGTTCTTGACAAGATAACACAGCAGCAATCGTATCTCGGTGCTGTTGGTCAGCCCACCGGGACGCACACCGGCGGTAAAAGCATCGTTGGCGGCCATTGTTACTCCCATCTCCCGTGTTCTATAGTATTAACTATAGTATAAAGGGTTTCACGCCGGATTGCAAGCCATGACCGAAAAATCCGTCTCGATGCGCTTGTGGCTTTCGGGGGTGGAGTAGAGCCAGTGATCGAGGTGGCCCTCGGTGATGAAGTACCGCAGCTCGAAGCGGTGGCTCTGGCTGAGGGCGTGGTTGACGATGACGAGCTTTATCTTCATCTTCTCGGGCAGGATGTTCTTGATGTAGACGCTCACAGCCTGCCCGGGGCGCAGGTCGGGGCAGCTCTCGGCGAGGCCCGCGAGGTTGGGCGCGATCTCGATGAAGGTGCCGTACTCCTCCACGCTCCGCACGATGCCCACCACCGTTTCGCCCACCGTAAAGGCGGCAGCGTTCTCGGCCCAGGTGCCCAGCAGCTCCCGGATGGTCAGCACGAACCGTCCCTGTGCGTCCCGGCTCTTGATGGCGCAGAGTATCTGCTGCCCCACGCTGACCCGGTCGGCAGGGGAGGAGATACGGCTTACCGACATACAGTCGATGGGCAGAAGGGCGCTGATGCCGCAGCCTACGTCACAGAACGCGCCGAAGGGCTCGATGTGGGTCACGATGCAGGGCAGGATGTCGCCGGGCTGGAGCTGGTCGAGGTATTCGGCCTTGCACATCCGCTGTGCTTCAGCGCGGGAGAGGCGGTAGACAGGCTGTCCGTTTTCGTCGGTGTCGATGCCCTCGATGACAAAACAGGTGGGCCGTCCTACCCGCGTCAGTACGGCGATGTCCCGTACGCTGCCGGTGTCGGCTCCGTCGGCGCACTGCCCGAAGGGCATTACAGCCCGGCAGCCGCCCAGCTCGAACCGGAGCTGACGCTGGGTGTCGAAGGCCAGCGCCGTGCTCTGCAAGATCTCGCGGCTGGCCATCGCGGCCCGCAGCTCGGCGGCGCTCAGGCGGGAAGCATTGCGGTAGTTGTTTTCGGTACGAAACGCTTGCATCATCTTTCATTCCTCTTTCTCTGATTTTTGGGTAGCATTGCAGCTATAAAACCATATGCAGCTGCATTTGCATTTTATACGAGTTTGGATTATACTATAGTTGTGTGTTCCTCTTTTGGACACACGGCCTGTACTATAAATGTGCAGACAGGAAGGATTCAATATGGATATTGCAGTCGGCGATACCATCCTCACCCGCAAACAGCACCCTTGCGGAGCAGCAAGCTTCGAGGTGCTGCGGGTGGGCATGGATTTCAAGATCCGCTGCACGGGCTGTGGCCGCGAGGTCATGCTGCCCCGGGCGAAGATCGAGAAGAACATCAAAAAGGTCATCAAACCGGGCCAGGAATAGCCCGGAGGCACAGCACATTCAGAAACTGTTTTGTAAGGAGAACTGCCTGATATGCCGAATCTGACTTCCCAAATGGAGGCCGTCTGCCGCCGGTTCGAAGAACTTTCTATCCGTCTCAATCAGCCCGAAACTGCCGCCGACCCGGCGCAGTTCCGCCGCCTGATGCAGGAGTACCATGAAGCACAGCCGGTGGTGGACGCTTACCACGCTCTCACCACTGCGCAGGACCACCTGGCACAGGCAAAAGCCCTGCTGGAAGGGGACGAGCCCCTCGACGCGGACTTTAAGGCTATGGTACAGCAGGAACTGAGCGAAAAAAGTCAGGATGTGGCAGAGCTGGAAAATAATCTCAAAATTTTGCTGCTGCCGAAGGACGTAAACGACGAGAAAAGCGTCATCATGGAGATACGCGCCGGTGCCGGCGGCGAGGAAGCTGCGCTGTTCGCCCACAGCCTCGTGCGGATGTACACCATGTACGTCCAGAGCCGGGGCTGGGAGATGGAGCTGCTGAACCTCAACGAGACGGAACTCGGCGGAACCAAAGAAGCCGTCTTTGCGGTCAATGGCCGGGGCGCCTACAACCGCCTCAAGTACGAGAGCGGTGTCCACCGGGTGCAGCGTGTACCGGAAACGGAGACGCAGGGCCGCATCCATACTTCGACGGCCACCGTGGCCGTGATGCCGCAGGCCGAAGAGGTTGACTTTGCGCTGGACATGAAGGACCTGCGCATCGACACCTTCCGCTCTTCGGGTGCGGGCGGCCAGCACATCAACAAGACGTCCAGCGCCATCCGCGTCACCCACATCCCCACCGGAACCGTGGTTGAGTGCCAGAACGAGCGCAGCCAGTTCCAGAACAAGGACAAGGCTCTGGAGATCCTGCGCAGCCGCCTGCTGGCCCAGAAGCAGAAGGAGCAGCAGGACGCCATCAACGCCGACCGCGCTGGTCAGGTGGGAACAGGGGACCGCAGCGAGAAGATACGCACCTATAACTTCCCGCAGGATCGCTGCACCGACCACCGGATCGGCCTGACGGTACACAATCTCGACAAGATCATGGACGGCAATCTGGACGACATCATCGACGCCCTCGCCACCCGTGAGCAGGCCGAGAAACTGCAAAAGCTAAACACATAAATATGCGTGAAATGCGCACGAAAAGCTGTAAAGAATAATTGCTTTACAGAAGAAAAGAGCGATGATTCGTATGAGTATCAATACTGAAGTCCGCCCGGCTGACGCAGAGGGCATTGCCCGCGCAGCCGAGCTTCTGCGGCAGGGCGAGCTGGTAGCCTTGCCTACCGAGACAGTCTACGGCATCGCGGCCGATGCCCGCAACGGCGAGGCCGTGAGCAAGATCTTTGTGGCGAAGGGACGTCCGCAGGACAATCCCCTCATCGTCCACGTCACAGGCCCTGAGATGTTGCACGGCCTCGTCAGCGAAGTGCCGGAACGCGCCCAGCTGCTGATGGCGGCGTTCTGTCCCGGCCCGCTGACCATCATCATGCCCCGCGGCCCCGAGGTGGCAGCGGAGTGCTGTGCAGGTCTGGATACCGTGGGCATCCGGATGCCCAGCCACCCGGTGGCACGGGCCGTCATCAAAGCCAGCGGCTGTGCCTTTGCGGCCCCGTCGGCCAACCTCTCCGGCAAGCCCAGCCCCACCAACGCACAGGACGTCTTTACCGATATGGATGGCCGCCTGCCCCTCATTCTGGACGGCGGCGAGTGCGACTGGGGCGTGGAGTCTACGGTCGTGTCGGTGGTGGGCGAAAAGCCCACCCTGTTCCGTCCCGGCCACATCACGCTGGAAGACCTTGAGCGTGCGCTGGGCGAGGAAGTGGAAGTCTCCAAGGCCATCCTCGAGAAGCTGCCGGAGGGTGCGGTCGTCCGCAGCCCCGGCATGAAGTATAAGCACTACGCCCCCAAGGCAGATGTGACCCTTCTGGATGGCACCTTCGAGCAGTTCAAAGCCTATGTGGATGCCCACGCCGCTGAGAATCCCAGCTGCCTCTGCTTTACCGGCGAGGCCGAAAAGCTGGGCGTACCCTGTGTGGAGTATGGCCGGGAGGGCGACGGAGCCGACCAGGCAAAACACATCTTCCGCTCCCTGCGTGCGCTGGATGAGCAGGGCGATGCTGTGGTCTACGCCCGCTGCCCCCAGAAAGACGGCCTGTCCATGGCCGTCTATAACCGCCTCATCCGTGCGGCCGCGTTCCGGGTGATAAAGCTATGATGACGCTGGGCATCACCGGCCGCAGCGGCTGCGGCAAATCGACGGTCACGGCGGTGTTCGCGGCCCGGGGCATCCCGCTGGCAGACGCCGACCAGCTCTCCCGCGAGATCCTGCTTCCGGGTTCACCGCTGCTGCCCCAGCTGGCTGAGTGCTTCGGGGCAGATGTTATAAAGGAAGACGGCACCCTTGACCGCCGCCTGCTGGCCGACCGCGCCTTCGCAACGCCCGAGGGGAAAGCTGCGCTCGACGCGCTGACCCACCCGGAGATCGTCCGCCGCATCCGCGCCGCCAAACAGGCCGCGCAGCAGGCGGGGGCGAAGCTCTTTGTGCTGGACGGCGCGGTCATCATCGGCACGGCGGCAGAGGCCGAGTGCGACAAGCTCTGCGTGGTCACGGCACCGTTTGAAGTCAGCGTGGAGCGCATCGCGGCCCGGGACGGCATCTCGCCTGAGATGGCCGCCCGCCGCCTCAACGCCCAGACGCCAGAGGCTGTGCTGACCGCCAAGGCAGACTACATCCTGCCCAACACCTCCACCCGTGAGGCGCTGGCGAAGGCAGCAAACGGGCTTTGTGACGCTCTCATCGGGGAGGGATGCCGCGCTTGAAAACGCTGTTCCGACTGCTGCGCAGACTGGTGGTGCTGGTCTGCATCGCGGCAGTGCTCCTGACGGCTCTGCCACCCCTCGCCCGGGAGGCCGACCGGCTGCTCTACCCCCGCAAATACAGCCGGCAGGTGGAGCAGTGGGCCGCAGAATACGAGCTCGACCCGCTGCTGGTCTATGCGTTCATCCGCACGGAGAGCGGCTTTGACCCCGCCGCCACTTCCAGCGTGGAGGCCCGGGGGCTGATGCAGATGACCGAGGAGACCTTTATCTGGCTGCGCAGCAAAATTGCGCCGGATGAGGGCCTGACCTTCGATGAACTCTACGACCCTGACGTCAGCATCCGCTTCGGCTGCTACTACATCCATCTCTGCATGGAGCGGTACGGCGGCGATGTGGCTACCGCTGCCGCCGCCTACCACAGCGGATGGGGGACAGTAGATAATCTGCTGCGGATGGAAGAGCATTCCTCCGACGGGCAGACCCTGAAAGGCTTCCCTTATAACCAGATGCACCATTACGTCGAAAAGATAACCGCCAGCTACGCCGTCTATACCCGGCTCTACGGCGGCTGAATCTCAACCAACGAAGAAGAACCGACGGGCCAAAAACCTGCGGGTCTTTGATAGATAACAAGTGTAAGAAAACAGAAAGGCAGGAGAGATCCTATGGCAGAAAAAACTCCGAACCAGCAGCTGGCTGAAAAGCTGCTGTTTAAGCCCGCTTACGTCGGCGACAAGTCCGCCGCCGTCAAGCAGGAGGCCCACGCATTCGCTGAGGGCTACAAGAAATTCCTCGACGCGGGCAAGACCGAGCGCGAGGTGGCCGCTGAGAGCGAGCAGATGCTCAAGGACGCAGGCTACCAGCAGTTCGACCCGAAGAAGACCTACGCCCCCGGCGACAAGGTCTATTTCAGCCAGCTGGGCAAGGCCATCGTGGCTTCCACCATCGGCACCCGCAGCTTTGAGGACGGCTTCCATCTGGTCATCGCTCACACCGACAGCCCCCGTCTGGACCTGCGCCCGACCCCGCTGTACGAGTCCGACCACTTCAGCTACTTCAAGACCCACTACTACGGCGGCATCCGCAAGTATCAGTGGGGTACTATGCCGCTGGCGATCCACGGCGTGTTCTCCCGCGCTGACGGCACCACCGTCTCTGTGAACGTGGGCGAGGACGAGAACGATCCCGTCTTCTGCATCACCGACCTGCTGCCCCATCTGGGCGCTGAGCAGGGCGAGCGCAAGCTGAGCGACGGCATCCGCGCCGAGGAACTGAACATCCTCATCGGCTCCGACGCTGTGGACGACGAGGAAGTGAAGGAAGCTGTCAAGCTGAATACTATGATCCTCCTCAACGAGAAGTACGGCATCACCGAGAAGGATTTTGCACGCGCTGAAATCGAGATCGTCCCCGCTTATAAGTCCCGCGACGTCGGCTTCGACCGCTCCATGATCGGCGCCTACGGTCACGATGACCGCGTCGATGCATATCCCGCTCTGATGGCCGAGATCGCCACCAAGAATCCCGCCTTCACTACCGTCTGCGTCCTGACCGATAAGGAAGAGATCGGCTCTGACGGCGTCACCGGTATGCAGAGCATGTACGTCTTCCACTTCATGCAGGAGCTCTGCCGTACCGCTGGTCAGGACGACATCATTGCATTCCGCAACAGTGTCTGCCTGTCCGCCGACGTCACCGCTGCTTACGACCCGAGCTGGGCCAGCGCTTTCGAGCCGATGAACGGCACCTACGCAGGCCGCGGCATCGCGCTGTTCAAGTACACCGGCAGCCGCGGCAAGAGCGCGGCAAACGACGCTTCTGCCGAGCTGGTGGGCTATGTCACCCGCATGATGGACGCCGACGACGTTGCATGGCAGATCGGTGAGCTGGGCCGCCTCGACCTGGGCGGCGGCGGCACCATCGCAAAGTATGTTGCCAACCGCGGCATCCCCGTCATCGACATCGGTGTGCCTGTGCTGTCCATGCACTCTCCCTTCGAGGTCATCCACAAGACCGACCTGTACATGGCTTATCGTGCCTTCGCCCTGTTCAACCAGGCCGCTGAGTAAGCTGCTTCTACGCATCAAAGCCCCGGAAAGTCTGCCGTCTGGCAGGCCCTCCGGGGCTTTTTGCTATGTCGTGGGCAGGGGGACGGCCTGCTCTACGGTAAGGAAGGTGAAACCGTTGTCCTTGTACCACTGGATGATGTCGGGCAGGGCTTCGGCAGTGGTGCGGGTGGTGGCCGAGTCGTGCATCAGCACGATGCAATGGGTCTGCTCGCCGGTCTCCCGCACGATGTTGCGGAAGATGGTGCCTGCACTGGGCTTGCCGCCCACAGCGTCCTCGGCGCAGACGTTCCAGTCTACATAGGCGTAGCCTTTTGCAGTGACTTCTTCTTTGAGCTGCTGCATCAGCCCGCGCCCGCCGTAGCGGCGGCTCACGGTATTGGTACTGCCGCCCGGGAAGCGCAGATACCGCAGGCCGTCGGCCCGGACGTAAGGGGAGAGGCGTTCCTTTAACAGGCCGATGTCCTTCCAGTAAGCGTCCGCGCTCTGGTAGATGTCGCTGTACTCGTGGGAGGCGGAGTGGAGCGCGATTTGATGTCCGGCGGCAGCAGCCTCAGAGATGAGGGGAAGATATTTGTCGTTGTTGCCGGTGGCGACTACAAAGAAGGTCGCCTTTACTCCGGCACTGTTCAGCGCGGACAGAACGTCCGGCGTCGTCTTGCTGGGGCCGTCGTCGAAGGTCAGACAGACCCACTTCTCGGGCATCGGCTCCGGCTCCGGGGACGTTTCTACGGAGGACGCCGATGCAGGGGAGACGAAGCTTTCGTCCGGCACCGGGGTCAGGTCGCTCTCCCGGCAGCCTACGGGCGGCTCTGCACCGCAGAATATCCCCAGTCCGAACCCCGCCGCCGCCCCGACAGAAAGCAGCAAAAGGCTCCACAACAATCTTTGATGTTTGCTGGATTTGAAAAAAGTCATTTCCAAAAACCTCCTTCTTAAGTCATTTCTGCACGGAAACTCCATTTACAAGATATGAATGGCAAAAAAATCTATGAAAACGCTTGACATCGCCGGGGGAGTATGGTATTATACTTGAGCAGTCAGCGATACGGCTTGAACCTCAGAGCTGTTAGAAAACACGGATTGCATCAAAACCTCATATGCGAGGGTGGCGGAACTGGCAGACGCGCACGTTTGAGGTGCGTGTGGTTTATCCTTGGGGGTTCAAATCCCCTCCCTCGCACCAGAAAATATCCACGGAATGTCGATGAAAAATCGATGTTTCGTGGATATTTTTGTTATCTGTGCGTATCAGATACTGCCTGCTTTTGCCGGGTACTTTGTAGTCAGAATCGTAGTCAGAAAAAGTAGGTCATAGCAGGATTTTTCCGGGGTTTCCCCGGGACAAAAAGTAGTCAAAAATAATGAATCAGGCCGCCGTCTCCGTAAAACAGAGACAGCGGCCTGATTCAACAAGGAGATTATTTGTCCATATCAAGGTACGAACCATCGGGCGGCCGTGCTGTTCGACCCCTCTTCTCCGCAAGATAAAAAATGACCCCAAGCCTGAGCTTGGGGTCATCAGCGGCTGCGGTCCCCGTAGACATTCCTGACTCGTGGGACCCGCGTACTAAGCAACAGCGACGGGTTGCGTTAGCTGATTTTTCCGCAGCCCCTTGGCAGGGCTTTGAAAAATCAGAACGCGGCCCCAACAGCTCCTCCCTGTTTCAGCCGCTGGCTGCGGTCGTCGCCGTTGCACCGGGCTGATTGCTTGCCGCCTGCGGGCGGCCGTGCTGTTTGACCCCTCTTCTCCGCAAGATAAAAAATGACCCCAAGCCTAAGCTTGAGGTCATTTTTTATGCAGTAAAGCAATCCAAATCCGAACCATTTTCCTTTGATGCGGCTTGAGCCGCTTCCTCAAACGTGATGGTCTGTGTACCTTCTTTATAGTTAAAGGTTATCA
>ERZ773193.4760-NODE-4760-length-10486-cov-2.761097_pt1 | contig 10486 bp, 8 predicted proteins | sample MGYA00511110_ERZ773193 | MGnify/ENA primary metagenome ERZ773193 (study PRJEB29015, sample SAMEA2737784) | human gut metagenome | biome: human gut; feature: human-associated habitat; material: faeces | place: China | collected 2012 ...
ACCACAAAAGCATTCCTGCATAAGCAGCCAGGGCAACTCCTGTATCAAAAATCTCCGTAGTGAATTTGCGCATTCCCTCTACGCAGTCATCCACATCCAGGATTGCCTTGGTCATAATGCTTCCCTCGCCCTCTTTCCGAAGGCTTGCGCGGCTTTTCCTTACCAGGCCTGCATACAGGATTTCTTTCATCCGGCGGTTTACATTGTTGGCAAAACGCCGCACATAAAATCGTTTGATGTATCTGGCAATCTGGACAACCGCAATGGCTGTCACATATCCAAGCACCAGAACCAGCATGTCGGAAAACTGTCCCAGCCCTCTCAGAATTTCAACCAGACAGCCGGTCATTTTTCCCTCAAACCAGGGGCCTGCAAGAAGTCCCAGATTATAGATGAGACCGGAAACCGTAACAAAAAAGAGAATTTTCCATTCTTCCTGAAAGTAAGAGAGCATCCGGTTCGGGCGAAAGGATTCATCCTTCATCGCCGCTGCCTCCTTCTGCTGTTGCTTTTATTGTTTTATCTGCTTTTTCCCTTAAAATTTTTGAAAGTTCCGCAAAATGATTCTGCCGTTCTCTCTTCGATTTCCAGTACAGCTTGTCCAGTGTTTCGCAGAAGCTCTCTGCCTCTTTTTCCGGAAGCTCTGCAAGCAGCCATTCGTAAAAGAATGTTTCAATTTCCGCTTTGGAATTTTTCAAGGATTCTGCTTTTTCCGTAGCATACAGAAGCTGGCTTCTGCCGTCCCACGGATTCGGTTTCCGGATCAGATATCCCTTTGTCTCAAGGCTTGCAGCGCGCCTTGCAGCGGCTCCTTTATCAATCTTTAACTGTTCGCGCACTTCCGTCTGGGTGATGCCCGGATGATGGCGCACCAGATGGATAAAGTCAAATTCTGCCGTACCGATGCCTTCTTCTTTCATTGCCTGCACCGTAAATTTCCCGGCTTCCCGCGCTATTTTTGTTATTTTCCGTTCTGTTGGATCCATTTTTCTGTTCCTCCTGTCCATTCTCGATCTGTTTCAAATAGATGCATATACAACTAATTAGATGATAGTACAACTAATCGAAATTGTCAATCTATAGATCTTCTGGTTGACGAAGTATCGTCCGAACTTTATAATAGAAGTATTCGGCTGTTAAAAACAGTCAGTCTATCAATAAGGAGATGTATCTTATATGGAAAAGAAACATACGCGCGGCAGCTTTACCGGATCGATCGGCTTCGTGCTTGCTGCTGCAGGAAGCGCGGTTGGACTGGGAAATATCTGGCGTTTCCCTTATCTTGCCGCAAAAGACGGAGGCGGAACCTTTATTTTAGTTTATATCGTACTGGCTCTGACCTTTGGATTTACCCTGCTGACAACTGATATTGCCATCGGAAGAAAAACCGGACAAAGTCCGCTTGTCGCTTACGGTAAGATTCACCCGGGCTGGAACGGTCTTGGCCTTCTCGCCAGTATCGTGCCGGTTGTCATCCTGCCTTACTACTGCTCCATTGGCGGCTGGGTATTAAAATATCTGTCTGTGTTTCTCACCGGACATGGCACTGCTGCTGCCGAGGATGGTTACTTTACCGGCTATATTACCGGTACATGGCAGCCGATTGTGTGGTTGGGAATCTATCTTTTTCTTACCGCATTCGTTGTATATCGTGGTGTCAATAAGGGAATTGAAAACTACAGCAAAATTCTGATGCCGATCCTTCTGATTTTAATCATCGGAATTTCTGTTTTTTCTCTGACCCTGACCCATACCGACGCAGACGGTGTCGTCCGTACGGGACTGCAGGGTATGAAAATTTATCTCGTTCCGAATTTTAAAGGAATGACGCCGCAGAAATTTTTCACCGTCTTTGTCGATGCACTCGGACAGCTTTTCTTTTCGATCAGCGTTGCGATGGGTATCATGGTTGCCTACGGTTCCTACGTAAAAAAAGAAACAAACCTGATGAAATCGATCAATCAGATTGAGATTTTTGACACCATCGTTGCGCTGCTTGCCGGTTTGATGATCGTTCCTGCCGTATTTACCTTTATGGGGACAGAGGGTATGTCTGCCGGCCCTGGTCTGATGTTTGTCTCCCTGCCGAAGGTCTTTCAGTCCATGGGAGCAGCAGGCGGCGTAATCGGAACCATTTTCTTTCTTATGGTCTCCTTTGCAGCCATTACATCTTCCGTATCGGTCATGGAGTCCATTGTTTCCTGTATGATCGACAAATTTCACATCAGCAGAAAGAAAAGCACGGTTATTGTAACCGTTTATGCATGTCTCGTCGGTATCATCGTATGCCTCGGCTACAATGCGCTTTATTTTGAACTGAAGCTTCCAAATGGCGCAACGGCTCAGATCCTGGATGTCATGGATTTTATCAGCAATAACCTTCTGATGCCGCTTGTTGCACTTCTCTCCTGTATTCTGATCGGATGGGTTGTAAAGCCGCAGGTCATCATCGATGAGGTGACGCTGGGAGGATATAAGTTCGGTCGAAAGAGGCTGTATATCGTCATGGTGAAGTTTATTGCACCCGTGCTCCTTGCCGCACTGCTGCTGCAGTCGTTCGGTATTTTTAATGTTTTGTATGATACCAGATTGCTACGTGCTTTGCACTCCCGCAATCTTCAAAAACATTCGTAATCCGCTCATTTTCCTTCGAAAAATGGCTCCTTACTTATGTTTTTGGCGAGTCAAGAGATCAAAAAAGCATGTTTTCCGGTGGCTTTTCCAGAAAACATGCTTTTTTTGTGCCTGTCTGCACATATTTCTAACAGGTGAAACCCTTACATCCTGCGAATTAACGTTCCATTTACACCAAGTATCTCTCCATCAAATTCCCGGGCAAAAAGTACTTCCCCGTCTCCTTTTACTTTTATCTCCTCATCCGATGCGTTGAGCAGAACTTCGATTTTATTTCCCTCTTCGTCTAGTTTAATATACTCTACACACCGATCATTTTCATAACCATTCGGAAAATGGAAATGCAGGCTTCTGCACACTTTTTCATTTCTTCGAAGCATGATCAGTTTCCGCATCGTTGCAATTTTTTTCTGATTCTCTTCGCTTTCAATTTCACTCCAAGGCATACATCTTCTGCAGTCCGGATCATGAGCGCCTTCCATTGCGATCTCCGTTCCATAATAAATACAGGGGCTTCCCGGAAGCGTAAAAAGGATTGCAAGCTGCTGGTAGAACTTGTCCAGATCGTGAAAACGGTTCATCAGCCTCTCGGTATCGTGGGAATCCAGGAGATTAAAAAGTACATCGTTATTCTGCTGCATATACATGGTATAGCAACGGTTTACCATATATTCAAATTCTTCTTTTTTCATTGTTTTATCAAGAAAGAAATCATGGATTCCACTCAGCAGCGGGTAGTTCATGACAGAATCATATTCATCTCCCTGCAGCCACTGGCTTGCATCATGCCAGATTTCCCCCAGAAGATAAATATCCGGCTTTATCGTTTTTAAATGCTCTCTTATCCGCTTTAAGAACCTGTGCGCCACTTCGTTTCCTACATCGAAACGAATTCCGTCGATATCAAACTCCCGTACCCAGTCCTCACAGATTTTACAGAAATACTGTATCACCTCTTCATTGTTTGTGTTCAGCTTTGGCATCCCGTCTGTAAATGCAAAGGAATAGAACCGTCGGTCTCTGGTGTCTCCCCTTTTTTGAACCTGTTCCCAGTCCTCTACCATAAACCAGTCCGCATAACGAGACTCTTTTCCATGCTCCAGGATATCTATCCACGGCTCAAATTTTCTTCCACTATGATTAAACACTGCATCTACCATAATGCGGATTCCTTTTTCATGTGCTTCTTTGCAAAGCACTTTCATTGTATCCGCATCGCCAAAAAACGGATCTATTTTTGTATAATCGGTCGTGTCATATTTGTGGTTGGACTCTGCTTTCATGATCGGATTCAGATAAATACCGGTAATCCCAAGTTCCTGCAGATACGATAATCTCTGACGGATCCCTTCCAGATTTCCTCCGAATTTTTCTTCGTTTGTTACGGTTCCGTGATTTCTCCAGGGTGTGATATCATCTCCGTTTTTTTCCGGTGTCCCGTTGCAGAACCGATCCGGGAAAATCTGATACCAGATCGTTTCGTTTACCCATGCCGGTGTGCGATTGATATCTGCCGGGTTCATCCAGGGTACAATAAAGCACTGCTGCATACGGCCATCCATCCGGAGCTGTTCTTCTGTCAGGAAACCATCCTCAAAATAATACCAGACTTCCTTTTCCGTCCGCAGCTCGAAATAATATTTGCATCTTTTGTATTCCGGAAGAAGCGTTGTTGTCCACCAGATCTGATAAGGCAGACGTTTTTTATATATCATTTCCTCTCTTTTTCCGATCCACTTTTCTTTTCCGCCCAAAATTCCGGCTTCATAAGGATCTCCGTAATGGATAAAAACCTGTTTTACATCATATCCTGTCTTGATATTGACAATCAGTCTGTCCTCATCCAGGGCATAACTCATCTGTTCTGAAGTTTTATGGTATACACCGCTAAATTCCATCTCATTTTCCTCCCGTATAGCTCTAAAGCTGTTTTTTGCATCCTTGTAAGAAACACGATCACTTTTTGTTTCGCATTGTTTCGTAACTTTACTATAAGCCTTTTTTATTTCTTCGTCAATCAATTTCCATTTTTCCCTGCGCTTTCGTAAAATTCAGATAATTTTCAGGATGATTTTTGTGCAGGATGCTTTCTTTTTCGAAACTTAACGAAACATTTCTTTTTCAAGGTATTGATTGCTTTTTATCTTATGATTTTATATAATGATACCGGGATCAAAAGGTCTTTTGACACCTATGATAGCTGGGAGTTTACATTTTTTGTTTTGTGAAAGGATTGCCGATTATGACTACCATTCAGGATATTGCTGATAAAATGGGAGTTTCCAAGAGCACGGTATCCAAAGCGCTCAATGACGCGCCTGATATCAGCGATGCTTTACGGAAACAGGTTTTGGAAACTGCCGTAGCTCTGGGTTATACGAAGCTGCGGCGTTATAAGAAACCAACGAAAAAAGTCTGTATTATAATAGAAAAAGAAAATATGCGGTATCAGGAACCGCATCATTTTGCCTATGATATCCTAGTGGGTTTTCGTCAGATGGCAGAACCTGCCGGATTTGATGTTGAAATTGTACCCGTTGATATTAAGACCCAAAGAAACCAGCATTATGATGTTTTTATGCTGGAGCATGATTATATAGGAGCTTTTGTGGTCGGCTTTTCCCTGAGCGATCCCTGGATTCAAGACTTTAAAATCAGCCGCACACCGGCTGTTCTTTTCGACAACTATATAGTAGGGAATCCTTCCACCGCTTATGTAGGTATTGATAATGAGGAGGGAATGGAGCTTGCCGTCTCTTATCTTGCCGGACTTGGACACCGGAAGATCGCCTATCTGAGCAGCTCCCTCGGTGCCCGGGTTCTCCAGGCACGCCATGCTGCCTTTCTCCGTTCCATGCACCAGCATGGACTGAAGACTTCTCCTGCTGCGATCGGCTGTTCTTATTATCTGTCAGAATGTATGGAAAAGCATCTTCCCCGTTTTCTGGAAAACGGAATCACTGCTATTATTTGCAACCAGGATACCCTTGCTAGTGCAACGCTCACGCAATGTCAGCAGCTGGGATTCCAGATTCCTGATGATATCAGCATTATCGGATTTGATGATCTGCCGATTGCTGCTTGTACGTCACCGCCCCTTACAACCATCAGACAAGATCGGCTGGAGCTCGGAAAAAGTGGATTTTTTGCATTGTCAAGTCTTCTCAATCACATCCCAATCAGTACGTATTTGTTGCATGCACAGCTGATTCAGCGGGAATCGACAGGGAAGGTTCCTTCATAAATTCATCTCATCAACAATATTTGCCGGTTTTGCAGTCATTTCTACCCATGCCGGTATAAAACCGCTTTTGACAGCGTTTCTTACAGATCTGACATTAGACCAGGCGGTACAGTAAAAAGGTACTTTTCCCCTGTTTATGATCTCTTTTGTAAGTCTGCTTGTCAGTGCAGAGGCAATCCCCTGTCGTCTGTATTCCGGCAAGACATCCACACCGATCTGCCACATATCGTCGCAATCGGCAGAACAGGCGGCAAGTCCCACCAGCGTACTTCCATCATATGCGCCGACGCCAAGTACATCCAGATTCTTCCGATCTTCGCAAAGCGCATTGCTCCATTCCGGTCGATACAAATCCGCAAAATCTTCCTGTGTCAATACTCGTGTCTCATAGGCGCAGGAAAGAGTCGGTATCCGGCTGATGTCCGGCAGATAGTATTCTGCCATGAAACATATTTTGTGACCTTTTTCAGCTAAACGTTCATTCAGCCAATGCATGTTTGGTGTCTCAAAACAGTGGTAAAATTCGAATTTGTCTACATACGCAGATACCAGATCCATCGTCTCCGGTATGGAAGCCGCCATGATATTATTTCCATAGGAAACCAGATTGCAGGTAATAGGCTCTTTCAAATATTTGCGGGCCTTCTTTCCTAATTTTATGGGAACAACAACATTTTTGTCCGCCTTGAAATCTTCCACGCGGCACCCCATATCTTCCGCAGACTGCCTCATGGCAAGCTCCATCATTTCACGATTCATCATATGCTTTTCTCCTTTATGAGTTTGTAATAGAAACTGCTGGGCATCAGAGAAGCTCATTCCCTGCAGTTATTTCTGTGGATCAATTTATGATTATTCCTGGCTCTTTTTCATCTCTGCCTCAAATGTGTTTTCCGTCATATGCGCCCGCAGAATATGAAGCAGCACTCCCGCCGCCCGCTCCATTGCAGCCGGATCGATAGAGGAATAGTTCATGACATACGTATTTTCCTGCTTTATTGCCTCCGCCGCATCCGCGTAATAGCCGGAGAGCGGCTTTAATTTCACACCACGGGATTTCGCCTGCGTGACAATCGACTCTTCTTTCAAATCCGTGCGAAGATGCATCAGAAAATGAACGCCTGCTTCTTCCTCCTCGATGGTCACGTAATCACCGAGCGGCTTCTTTTCGAGTTCCTGTAAAATCAGATCTCGTTTGTTCTGATAATAGTTTCGCAGCCGGTTGATATGTTTTTCGAAACTGCCATTCTCAATAAACTCTGCCAGTGTGTACTGCTCAAAGTTGGAGACGGTGCAGGAATAAAACGACAGCTCGCGATAAAATTTCTCCGCTAATGTCTGCGGAAGCACCATATAGCTGATCCGTACCGTGGAGGCAAGTGTTTTCGTAAACGTATTCATATAGATGACCTTGTCCGAAACGTCGATACTCTGCAGTGTCGGAAACGGCTTTCCGCCGAGACGCAGCTCACTGTCATAATCGTCCTCAATGATATAGTGATGATCTGATTTTGCTGCCCAGCCGAGCAGTTCATAACGGCGGCTGACCGGCATGACTGTCCCGGTTGGAAAGTGATGGGACGGGGAGGTATGAATAATATCAACCGATCTTTTTTCCAGCTCCTGCACCGAAACACCGTCCTGGTCGAGCAGCACTGGCTCGTACCGTACCTTCATGCTCTCATAAATCCGCGCAATTTTGTGATACCCGGGATCCTCTACTCCATAAACAAGATCGTTTCCGAGAAGCTGAATCAGAAGGTTATGCAGATACTCCGTTCCTGCGCCGACAATAATCTGCTCCGGCAGCACCTGCATGCCGCGGAACTCACGCAGATATTTTGCAATCGCACTGCGCAGCTTTAAAATCCCGGCGCAGGGAGAATTGATCATGAGCTGGATGCGGTTGTCATTCAAGACAGCACGCACCGTCCGCGTCCAGATTGTAAAGGGAAAAATTTCGCTGTCCGTCTGATTGCTGGAAAAATCCGCAAAATAGGAAGTCTCCCCGTTTGCCACCTGCAGAATCTCTTTTGGCACCGCATCCCGCATGGAATCCTCAATTTCCAGCTCAGCCGCATAAAATCCGCGCTTTGGCATGGAGTACAGATAGCCTTCCGCAACAAGCTGCGCATAGGCATTCTCGACGGTAATGACGCTGATACCCAGATTTTTTGCAAACGTCCGTTTCGACGGCAGCTTCTCTCCCGGACGGATGTTTCCCAGTAATATGTCGTTTTTGATACATTTATATAAATATTCATACAGGGAATCTGACCCTATATTCGCAAAATTATACGTCAGCATCCAACCGTTCTCCTCTCATCTGACCTTACTGAATATATTTGTTTTGGCAATTTTTTTATAGTCACTTTACCAGTATACTGTGAGGCATAACAAAAGTAAAGCCAAAACAGAAACAAAATTTATCACCTGATATTTATCAGGCAGGGAGGAGATTATTATGACAGCAACAAATGAGAGATACAAACTGAACAAAGAACTGGCACAGATGTTAAAAGGTGGTGTGATCATGGATGTTACCACACCGGAACAGGCCCACATCGCAGAGGAAGCTGGTGCCTGTGCCGTTATGGCACTGGAGCGGATTCCTGCAGACATCCGTGCCGCCGGCGGCGTTTCCCGTATGAGTGATCCGAAAATGATCCGTGGCATCCAGGAAGCCGTTTCCATCCCGGTTATGGCAAAATGCCGCATCGGCCACTTTGTAGAGGCACAGGTTCTCGAAGCCATCGAAATCGACTACATTGATGAGAGTGAGGTTCTCTCTCCGGCAGATGATGTTTACCATATCAACAAACGAAGCTTCAAAGTACCGTTTGTCTGCGGTGCAAAGGATCTCGGTGAGGCACTCCGCCGGATCAATGAGGGCGCATCCATGATCCGTACCAAAGGTGAGCCGGGAACCGGCGATATCGTACAGGCCGTCCGCCATATGAGAAAAATGAACAGCGAAATCCAGAAACTGACCTCCATGCGTGAGGATGAGCTGTTTGAGGCAGCCAAGGTCCTGCAGGTTCCGTACGACCTTGTTCAGTATGTTCATGACAACGGCCGTCTCCCGGTTGTCAACTTTGCAGCCGGCGGTGTGGCAACTCCTGCCGATGCAGCACTGATGATGCAGCTTGGAGCAGAGGGTGTGTTTGTTGGTTCCGGTATCTTCAAATCCGGCAACCCGGCAAAACGTGCGGCTTCCATCGTAAAAGCCGTTACCAACTACACCGATGCCAAACGGATCGCAGAACTCTCCGCTGATCTCGGCGAGGCTATGGTCGGCATCAATGAGCAGGAAATCGCCTTACTGATGGCAGAAAGAGGAAAATAATGAAAATTGGAGTGCTTGCACTGCAGGGTGCGTTTGCAGAACATGAAAAAGTATTAGAGCAGCTTGGCGCGAAATGCATCGAACTGCGGCAGGCCCGTGATCTTTCCGAGCCTTACGATGCGCTTGTACTGCCGGGCGGTGAGAGTACCGTTCAGGGAAAGCTCTTAAAGGAGCTTGGCATGTTCGATACCATGAAAAGCCAGATTGAAAACGGTATGCCGGTTCTCGCGACCTGTGCCGGTGCGATTCTTCTGGCCGAAAAGATCGAAGGACAGATCAAGGGACAGCCGGAACAGTATTTCGGCACGATTCCGATGTGCATCAGGCGGAATGCCTACGGCCGCCAGTTGGGCAGCTTCCACACAGAAGCACCGGTTGCGGGCATTGGAACAGTGCCGATGACGTTTATCCGTGCGCCGTATATCGCATCTGTGGGGGACGGCGTGGAAGTGCTCGCGGTTGTGGAAGAGCGGATCGTCGGTGTAAAATACAAAAACCAGATGGCCTTCTCCTTCCATCCGGAACTCGACCCGGATATGAGGATTCATAAGACATTTCTTTCGATGATCAGCAACGTATAAAGCAAAAGACTGTGCAAATGGTAAATTCATTTGCACAATCTTTTGCTCTGTTTTCGTACCGCAATGCAGCCTCACTGAATATCTTCCTTCTAACAACGTCAGGAGCTTTTGTATTATTCCGGGCAAAGTACAAATCGGCTTCGCCAGATATTTTCTTTTCCGTCAGCTTCCCATTGAATCAGAAACACAGTTTCCATTTTTCCTTGATGATCTCTATGAATGCATGGAATAATTTGAATCTTTTCCGGAGAAACACCATCTATTTTCAGAGTTCCCCTGTCACCGATTCGAATCCGGTCTTTTTCCCGACTTACGTTCTGCCGTGTGACAAGATTTTCCGTGAAGCCATTATCCAAAGGAGCGGTCTTCAGGCAATCTTTGATCTGAAGTTCACCGGTTTCCCTGCAAAAAACAGCAGTCCGTATCAGTTTTTTCCTGCTTTCTTTCTCATATGCCCCAGCAAAGGAAATCGAAATTTCTCCTGTCTCGGAGTAATTCACTGCATCGGCACGATATGTTTCCCCTTTGCACTGTTCCTTTCCATCCAAAATCGGAACGCTATGGCCACGTGAACTACAGCAGAGTACGGAATATCGTTCGGGGCCAAAATATGCTTTCGTGTATTCTCCGGCTCCAAGATCACTGATAATTTCTTCTTCCCCGATAAAATACAGAAAGCTG
>ERZ773193.4772-NODE-4772-length-10451-cov-3.307618_pt1 | contig 10451 bp, 7 predicted proteins | sample MGYA00511110_ERZ773193 | MGnify/ENA primary metagenome ERZ773193 (study PRJEB29015, sample SAMEA2737784) | human gut metagenome | biome: human gut; feature: human-associated habitat; material: faeces | place: China | collected 2012 ...
TTTTAAGTGAGAATAAAGTAGAATATTCGGTTGATGATGAAGATTTATGGAATATCGGTGACTTTGTCAGTGTAGTAGTTCCAGAAGATGCCATGGTATTTGAGAGTGTTTCGGAGGATGCAGAATGAAAAATGATAGACTAAAAAGCATTCTGGGCATTCCGTATTTCCTATTTCTAGTCATTTTTGTCGTCTGTCCAGTATTGATCTTGCTGTATTATGCATTTACCAATGGAGCGGGTGAGTTTTCTCTTGCGAATTTTACATTGTTTTTTACAGACAGTAAAGCAATCGGAACTTTGATCTACAGTGTAATGGTTGCTGTCGTGACAACGATCGTCTGCCTTTTGATCGCATATCCAGTTGCGTATCTTCTTGCAAAGGGAGAATTCCGGCGAGGGAATGTTTTATTAATGTTATTTGTAATGCCTATGTGGATCAACTTCACTTTGCGTATCACGGCATTAAAAGAAATTGAATCCGCCTTCCCCTACCTTACCCCGGAACAGGTGGAGTTTATTCAAAGTTTCTGGCGAAGTTTCAACTCGGAAAAATACAGCCGGGAACAACAGGAATTCTTGAACGTGTGGGATAAACTCTACCCAACCTACACCCGTTTCAAGGCAAAACTACTCGCTGAAAACCTGTGTTACGAAGGAATGGGACAACGTCTGTTCTGCGAACAACTCTCCAAACATCACACCGATCACCAACTGATATTTGCCGGATTCAATGCCTTGAATCAATGCGAGAAACGGATATTTTCCTATTTTCGGGACAATCGACAAGCCCTCTTTTACTGGGATTACGACTTGTACTATTCGGCAAACGACAACCACGAGGCAGGCCTTTATATCCGGGAGAATATGAAACTGTTTCCCAATGCCCTTGGATTGGAACATTTCAATAACTTCCGGTACAACGACAAAGCCATCGAGTACATCTCTGTTCCCTCAACTATCGGACAGGCAAAACTAATCCCGACACTGATCGAACAGATCCATCCGGAACGGCAAAATTCATACACGGACACGGCCATCGTTCTTTGCGAGGAAAGCCTACTCACCCCGGTTATTCACTCTATTCCCGACACGATCGACAAAATCAACATCACGATGGGGTACCCGGCACAAAACACATCTGTTGCCGCCTTGATTGCCATGCTGGGAGATTTAAAGCACTATGCCAAGAAAGAGGGAGAAATGACCCATTATTACTACAAACCGGTCATTGCCCTGTTGAACCATAAACTGATAAAAAGTTCCTGTTCGGAAGATATTCCAAAGATCACGAATTACATCAACACGAACAATATCGTGTACGTGGCAGAAAAAAGTCTTCAATTCAGTGACATCACACGGGCCATATTCTCCTCGTCGGAAGAGAACTTACTCGATTACCTGTTGCGCATTTTGAAGCAACTGATTACTTCCATACAACCCGAAGGCCATGAAAGCCTAGCCATCGAAAAGGAATTTCTATTCACGATTTTCACGACGATTCAAGGCATAAAAAACACCTTTATCGAAGAAAATATTATCCCGGACAACAAGTTTTACCTGCAAATTATTCACAAGATATTACAAGGTGAGTCCATCCCATTCTCCGGAGAACCGCTGGAAGGCATGCAGATCATGGGATTGATGGAAACCCGTATGTTGGATTTCAAAAACCTGATTATCCTGTCTGCCAACGAGGGGATTCTGCCAAAAGGCGGACACGCCTCGTCATTTATCCCCTACAACCTGCGACTGGGATTCGGACTACCTACCCCGGAACATATGGATGCCCTTTTCGCCTATTACTTTTACCGTCTCTTGCAACGGGCTAAAAACATCAAACTGTTGTACACGGATGTCACGAAAGGCATGAGTAGCGGTGAGATGAGTCGTTTCCTTTACCAGATAAAATACGAATCGGGACTACCCATCCGGGAAATCCATTTCCAAAACAGAATATCGGTTCAAGACAACCCAACCATTTCCATCCCTAAAAATCCATCGATCCTGGAGCAACTGAAAAGTTACACGGATGAAAACGAGCGGGGAATCTCGCCATCCGCACTCAACACGTACATGGAATGTCACTTGAAATTTTATTTCAAATACATCGCCCGGATCAAAGAGAAAGAAGAGATGGCCGAAGAACTGGATCACCGCCTGTTGGGGACTATTTTCCATCAAAGTACACAATCTCTCTACCAAACTTTCCCCGACGGGCAGATCACAGCAGAAGGCCTCGACGCCTTGATGAAAAACGATTCACTGATTGAACAACATATCCAGGCTGCCTACGAGAAGTTATATGACACAACCGTATCCAAAATGCTGGAAAGCGGGGCTAATGACCTTGTACTATCTGTCGTGAAAAAGTACGTGAAGAAGGTTTTCGAATTTGATAAAACGTTATGCCCTTTCCACATCATTTCCATGGAAAGAAAATATCGTATGCCCGTCACGATTTCTGCTTTTGATCATCCCACCGTGATCTACGTGGAAGGAGACATCGACCGGGTTGACCGGGTAGCCCAAGGAACCCGAGTCATAGACTATAAAACCGGAGCCGACAAAACCGATCTTAAAAACCTGCCGTCCATCTTTGATTCAAACAACAAACAGCGAAATAAAGCGGCTTTCCAAACCTTGCTCTATTGCATGATGTACGAGTATGAAAATCCCGGTACCGACCCGATTCTTCCGGGAATATACAGCACGAAATTACTTTTCACACCGAATTACAGCTATCTGTTGAAATGTAACAAAGAACCGATTCATCGCTTTAAACCATACGAACCGGAATTTCAAGATCTACTCGTGCAATTATTGGAAAAACTCTTTTCACCCGAAGTACCGTTCACGCAAACGGAACTACCGGAAAAGTGCCGTACTTGCTCGTACAACGAAATCTGTAAACGGAAATAAAAGAAAGTTGGGATCATTCCGAAAAGAGTTCAGCGGGAAATAAGTCGGGATGGACGTTTCTCACTCCATTCCCCTTCGTTTCAAAGCCACTTGGGCTGATCGAATATGATGGGTAGGGCACACGTCTTTAGTTGCCACGTGGGGGCTTATTTCCCAATAAACACGCCCCGCACTTTCACGTGACACGGGTACTATACCTGTTCCTTGGCTTTCAAATAAAAAGAAAGTCGGGATTCCAGATGCTCCCGAACAAAAAATTCCAACTCATCATCGGAATACATCGCTAATAAAGGCCGGTCGGCACGTTGCCGTTTCAAGCGATCGACAATAACAAGAGGCGACGTGTTCAAAAAAACAGTCGTTCCCGCTTGGTTCATATAGTCCATATTGTCAAAAAAGCAAGGTGTTCCCCCTCCCGTGGCCAGCACGAATTCATCCGCCTCGTTACATATTTCATGCAAGATCTCCCGTTCCCTCTTCCGAAAATACTCCTCCCCCTCCTTGGCAAAAATCTCCGAAATCGACCGTCCCTCCCTGGACTCGACACTCTCGTCCAAATCCAGAAAAGGAAGTCCTTTATCCTTGGCCAATTCCTTCCCGAACGTGGACTTACCACTTGCCATATATCCAACAATAAAGTACTTCATACTTATCACTCCCGCCATTTATTCAAAATCCAACTTCATCTGCGCCTCGTCACTCAGCATATCCGGATTCGTGATTTCGAAATCAATATCGATCGAAGTCGTATCCTCACTTTCCTCCTCCCCACTATCCAAAGGTTCGATCTCGTTAATCTGCTTCACCTCGTAAGTCGTTACCCGCTTTCCGCGAGCCTTGTATGATTTCTCGGCAATGAACTCATCCGCCACGATCACCTCAGCCGGACGACTTTCGTAACGCCCACCAAACACAACCTCGAACCGGGGCCGCTTTTCACCACTCAAAGCTACAAGATACGAACCTTCCGTTTCCCCGATAAACAACGTGTGACGCACCACATTCTCGAAACGGAAACGCTTCAAGTAATAGAATTGCTGTTCCGCATCAAAGAAAACAGCCGACCATACTTTCTCCGGCTCATATTTCTCGATCACCGAGAATCCCTCCTCGTAGTGATTACTCAAATCATAATCCGTCGTGTAGTAAGTACCGTTTCTATTCACCACCAGAATCCGATCTTCTCCCTGGAATTCTCCCAAGTAACGGCCACGCCCATCAGTATTCAACCGTAATACATCCTCGTCAATCCATATCTTCCGACCACCCAGCGTGGAAGCCCCTTTCTGTACCAAGGAAATCTTATGAATATCATTCTTACTCAACACGTTCCCCTGTGAGTCGCGCCCCTTAATCGCCAAGCCTGCAAAATCATACTCGAACACCAGTTTCTTCATTCCCGGTTTCGGTTTCAGGCATACCTTAATCACTTCAGCCTCCCCGTTCGGGTTTGCACTAAAATACAACACCCGTGATCCCTGCGTACCTTTCGTCAAGTTATATTGCTTATCGCGGGTCGTTCCCGTCACGAAGAAACGTTTCACGTAAGACGGTCCCACCTTACCATCCCGGTAGGCCACGTTATATATCGTACGCTTATCATTCTTCTTGAACACATTCACGTGCAGCACGTCTTTTCCAACGAACAACTTATCTGCCACCTTAGTCACGTAATACGTACCATCCTTCCGGAACACAATCACGTCGTCAATATCCGAACACTCGCAGATAAACTCGTCCTTCTTCAAGGCCGTCCCGATAAAACCTTCCTCCCGGTTGATGTACAACTTTTCGTTTGCCACCACGACTTTCGTGGCCTCGATATTCTCGAAATTCCGAATTTCAGTGAGTCGTTCCCGACCTTTACCGTACTTTTTCTTGATATTCTCGTAATAATTGATCGAGTAAGGGATAATATGCTCGATGTCAAATTTCACCCGGGCAATCTCCTCTTCCAATCCCTTGATATAATTCTCAGCCTGTTCCGAGTTGAACTTCAAGATACGTTTCATCTTGATCTCCAACAAAAGCTTTATATCGTCATCCGTCACCGGACGAATTAATTCCGGCAAGAACGGTTCCAGTCGTTTCCGCACGTGAACCACGACTTGATCAATCGATTCGCTCTCCTCGAATTCCTTATCTTTGTAAATACGTTCCTCAATAAATATTTTTTCCAGAGATGAATATTGCCAATCCGTCTCCAACTCGCCCAACTTAATCTTCAACTCCAACAACAACAAGGCCACCGTCTCGTCCACCGATTTCCGTAAAATATCGGTAATCGGCATGAAAATCGGCTTGTCGTTCTCGATCACGCAAGAGTTCGGAGAAACCGACAACTCGCAATCCGTACAGGCATACAAAGCATCTATCGTCTTATCGGAAGAAACTCCTGCGGCCAGATATACCAAAATCTCGGCCGTAGCCGCCGTGTTATCATCAATCTTCTTGATCTTGATCTTTCCCTTCTCGTTCGCCTTCAATATCGAATCAATCAAGGCAGAAGTTGTCCGCCCGAATGGGATCTCCGTGATTCGCAAGATCTTATTCCCGGCATCTTTCTCTATCTTGGCCCGAATTTTCACCACTCCCCCGCGTAACCCGTCATTATATTTCGACACATCGATCATTCCTCCTGTCGGGAAATCCGGATATAAAACAAAATCTTCATTTTTCAAATAAGCGACACAGGCATCCAGCAACTCGTTGAAATTATGCGGCAATATCTTCGAGGCCAACCCCACGGCAATACCTTCCACCCCTTGAGCTAACAATAACGGAAACTTCACGGGTAAGGTCACCGGCTCTCTCTTCCGACCGTCATACGACAACTTCCAGTTCGTCGTCTTCGGGTTAAAAGCCACCTCCAAGGCGAACTTCGAAAGACGCGCCTCGATATAACGTCCGGCTGCCGCATCATCTCCCGTCAGGATATTTCCCCAGTTTCCCTGACAATCCACCAACAAGTTCTTCTGTCCCAACTGCACCAGGGCATCCTTGATAGAGGCATCTCCATGCGGATGATAAGCCATCGTACTCCCCACGATATTGGCAACCTTGTTAAATCGCCCGTCATCCATCTCCTTCATCGCGTGTAATATACGACGCTGCACAGGTTTCAACCCGTCATTCACGTAAGGCACCGCACGTTCCAGAATCACATAGGAAGCATAATCCAAAAACCACTTCTCAAACATTCCCGACAAATGCTGAATCGACCGCACCCGGCCGTTTTCTTCCTGTTGCTCCGGCTCCACGTTCTCTACTTCATCCACTTCCTCGTTGTTTATCTCGTCACTCATATGAATTGAAAATTGAAAGTTGCAATTTAAAATCTAAAATCATAAAATGGTTAGATTTCATCCTTCTCCACGTACAGATTATCTATAATAAAATCCTGCCGATCGTTCGTATTCTTTCCCATGTAATAGGATAGAATCGTTCCAATCGGGTCCTGCTTTGTCATGCGTACCGGTTCCAAACGGATGTCTTTCCCGATAAATCCACCGAACTCATCCGGGGAAATCTCTCCCAAACCTTTAAATCGTGTAATCTCCGGTTTCGGTCCCAACTGCTTGATCGCCTTCTCCCGTTCCGCATCTGAATAACAATAGCGTGTTTCTTTCTTGTTTCGCACCCGGAACAACGGGGTTTGCAAAATGTACAAGTGCCCCGACCGTACCACATCCGGGAAAAATTGCAAAAAGAATGTCAACAGCAACAACCGGATGTGCATCCCGTCCACATCCGCATCCGTGGCAATAATAATATTATTATAACGTAATTCCTCTATCCCGTTCTCGATATTCAACGCTGCCTGCAAAAGATTAAACTCCTCATTCTCGTACACGATCTTCTTGGTCAGCCCGTAAGAATTCAACGGTTTACCTCGCAAGCTGAACACGGCCTGCGTGTTCACGTCCCGTGACTTCGTGATAGACCCACTGGCAGAGTCTCCCTCGGTAATGAATATCGACGATTCCGTCTTCCGTTCATGGTTGGAATTGAAATGTACCCGACAATCCCGCAACTTACGATTGTGCAGGCTAACCTGCTTGGCTCGTTCTCTTGCGATCTTCTGGATACCGGACATCGCTTTCCGCTCCTTTTCCGTCTCGACAATCTTACGCAACAATAACTCTGCCGTGTCCGGATTCCGGTGCAGGTAATTATCCAGCTCCTTCGTCACGAAATCAAAAATAAAATTACGCACCGAAGGACCCTCCGGGGCTATATCTTTGGAACCCAACTTTGTCTTCGTCTGCGACTCGAACATCGGTTCCTGTACTTTTATGCTGATCGCCGCGATAATCGAAGTACGAATATCGGCCAAATCAAAATCTTTCTTGTAAAAATCACGGATTGTTTTCACCACGGCTTCCCGAAAAGCGACCAAGTGCGTTCCCCCTTGCGTCGTGTGCTGACCGTTCACGAAAGAGTAATACTCTTCCCCGTATTGCCGCCCGTGCGTCATCGCCATCTCAATATCATTCCCCCTCAAATGAATGATCGGGTACAACCCCTCTCCACTCATATTCTCCGACAACAAGTCATACAACCCCCTCTTGGAATGCAATTTCTGACCGTTAAAATTGATGGTCAGCCCGGAATTCAGGAACACGTAGTTCTTGAACATGGCCTCCAGGTAATCCATGATATAATGGTAGTTACCAAACAACTCCTTGTCTGCGATAAAAGTCACCAACGTACCATTCGGTTCCGTGGTCGGTGCCACCTCCTGATCTTCCACGATCAACGCTTTATTGAATCGCACCCGCTTCGTCTCCCCGTCCCGGAAGGACTGGATAATGAAACTCTCGGAAAGGGCATTCACGGCTTTTATACCGACACCGTTCAATCCCACGGATTTCTTGAAAGCCTCAGAATCATACTTGGCCCCCGTGTTCATCTTCGAAGCCACATCTATCAATTTACCCAATGGAATTCCTCGTCCGAAATCCCGTACCGAAACCGTCCGTTCCTCCACGTTGATAATAATCTCGCTTCCCGCTCCCATCGCGAATTCGTCGATACTATTATCCACCACCTCTTTAACCAATATGTATATTCCATCGTCCATTGCCGCTCCGTCCCCCAATTTTCCGATATACATACCGGGGCGCAAGCGTATATGTTCCCTCCAGTCCAGCGTCCGAATAGAATCTTCCGAATAGTTCTCTACCATAAGTTATCCATGTTTTGCACAAAAATAATCAAAACTCCGCAATTTAAAATCTAAAATCTAAAATTTAAAATCATAAACCGCAAATCATAAATCTAAAATTTGTACGCAACCTCCTTAAAACCATACACCCGTTCTGTCCCTTTCTCGTCTACCAATATCAGTTGTCCGAACTCGTTCACTCCCCGAACCGACGCCCGGAACATTCCCTCTTCATCCTCCCAATCATACAGCCCCTCCCGACGATACAACACCTTCAAAAAATCACGTTCCAGCCCCTCGTAATCCCGTATCATTTCATATCGCTTTCCAATACAATCCAGCAACTCCTCCAACGCCCGCTCCACGGGAATCTCCTCCCCGATCAACTGAAACAAGGAAACCGGATTCGGTGCATCGGACAAGAAACGTTCTTGATTAATATTCACCCCGATACCGCACAAAGAACCTCCCACGTAACGCCCCATGATGGAATGTTCGATCAATATCCCGGAAATCTTCCGATCCCCCACGTAAATATCATTCGGCCACTTCACGGAACACTCGTTCACGTAACGGGAAATAAAATCACAAGCCCCCAAAGCAATCACCATAGACACCGCAAACTGTTGTCCCGCCGGTAACTCCCTCGGCTTAAACACCACCGTCATGGATATATTTTTCCCCGGCTCGCTCTCCCAATGATTCCCGACTTGTCCCCGACCTTGTGTCTGCCTATACGTCAAAATCACCATCTTATCTTCCAACTCGCTCCACCCCACACGTTCTGCTTCCGTGTTCGTGGACCCCAGTTCCTCGTACTCTCTCACCCGAAAACCACTAACTTGATATTCTTGTATCATACTTACCACATTTGTTTTTTCAAGCCAAAAGTAACTCTTTCCACCCAATTGCACAACTTTGTGCAACACACATCTGTGCAATTTATATTCTTCGCCCGAACACCCCTATCAATAACGAAAGGGGCCGTTGATCGTGCCCCTTTCTCGTATAACATCACCTTATCTTTCCTCGTTCTTTCCAACGTTGTTGTAACCAAGCCACGATCACCGCACTCACCACCCCTCCAACCAGACTCATGGCGTGCGTGAACAGCATATCCCACCAGTTGACATACATCAAACCGAGATGGATACTAAACGTCGAGCATGAACCCAACATGAATACAATCAACTTATTCATAGCCTATTCCATGCTTATTGCCAATGTTCTCGAAGTTCTCCTTCCCGCAACCGTCGTGGCAAAAGCATACACCAACACTTCGGCAGCCGTCCAGTCTTCCGGTAACGCAAAACTCGTCACTCCATTCTCTCCTCGCTCTCTCAACTTCACCATTTCTACCTCGTTCAATGCCTTCTCGTACACAACTGCATACACCTGGTCATCCCTATTCGCCCAAGACGATGCTTCCTGACTTTCCTGCGTGAAAGTAATCGATTTATCCGCAAGAGTCGCCGTCACCTTAGGCGTGCGTAACTTCAAATCCGAAGAACACGCCAACTTGGAATAATCCACCGTCGCCACGAAACCCTCGTCAACCGTCACCGCCTGCAAGTTCGCCGATACGAATCCGTTATACCCGGTCTGTCCGGCGGCCATTGCCGGGAAACCAATCTTCGCTATCGGGGCAAACGCCTGAGCCAGCTCAATCGTTGCTTTCATCTTGGCTCGCTGCACCCGCTGCTTATCCGTCCGGGGATTCGTCACGTGTTTGGCTTTATGCCGTACGATACGAAGCTTCCGACACACGCACATGGTAAGGTTATCAACTGATTGAGACATCGCACCCAACAAAACAGAATCATGAATTGCCATAATTACAAATTTTTAAATAAAACAATAAGATTAACTGTAAGGTGGGACTACCTTGAGTTCCCTGAATGCATCCTGCAAGAGAATGGTTGAAACGATGTCGCTGATTTTAAAACATCGTGTAGATTTTTGATGTCACAAATATATAACCAAAAATATCCGATTTCCAAATATTTTCGCAATTATTTTTCAAATATTTTTAACCCCTATCTCAATTCCCCTCAATATTCAAGCAAAAACGAATCACAATTATCCCGATGTATCACTTGGAAATCGCTATTCTCATAGGAATCCAAAAACAAACGAGGAATTTTCACTTTCTGATCAGGATTCCATTTAAATTCATACCCTATAATCTTTCCATCTCGCTCCTCAACCAAATCAATCTCCTTCTGTTCCTTTGTTCGCCAAAACCATGAATTCCCCCACAAACGATCATACTCCAAAAACTTTTTCCTCTCCGATATTAAAAAATTTTCCCACAAAGCCCCCCGATCAGTTCGTCCCTCAATTTGATTAAAATTGGCAATTAAG
>ERZ773193.4791-NODE-4791-length-10412-cov-21.741334_pt1 | contig 10412 bp, 7 predicted proteins | sample MGYA00511110_ERZ773193 | MGnify/ENA primary metagenome ERZ773193 (study PRJEB29015, sample SAMEA2737784) | human gut metagenome | biome: human gut; feature: human-associated habitat; material: faeces | place: China | collected 2012 ...
TACTTATCGTGTGTGGATTTTTGCAGGGTGCGTCCGGCAGGGCGCACCCTGTTTTAGTTATAAATTAATAGCCATACACTTGTTTTTGCTGATGCTCCGCTTTTTCAGAGTTTTCTTTATAAATCAAAGAGAAAAAGTCTTAAGTATTAACGCTTGGATTATTCAAAGCATACAATAGCTATTCACACCGACACAAACTAGTGTCACATCATATAATATGCTTATTCAAGAAATCAAAGATTTGCTGCTGTGTTCATTATAATATTCTGCCAAATCTTTTGCGATAACATTGTAAGCAAATCGGTTTCCTTTTACCCTAGCACCAATCCACACAAGCATAAACTCAATCATAAAGGCTGCGATTAATTTACATGAAAGCGGTCTTTTAATGTACCACGACAAGAAAACATACATAAATCCCATCCATAACATCATAATTGTCATGTCTCTAAGCAGCAAAAAATCACGCTGCGCCATATAGATTTGTGCTTGACTTTCATATTTTTGATATATTGCGTACCAGTATTGGTTCTGGATTTTTTCGCATTCCTTTTTGTCCTTGCAAGAATCGATTTGGGTATATAACTCCTCATAAACTTTTCTTGCTGTTTGCTTAGAAAAACGCTCATCTTTATTGTTTTTATCGATGTCTAAGAAAATCGTATTTCCTGGAAGTCCTTTTATAGGCCAAATAACCTTGTCTTTTAGCCGTCCTTGAAGAATTGAATCAAAACAGAACACGAAAATATAGATTATTGATGATATGATAGAGGATTCGAACAGTTCTGCTGCTGCCTTCCAAAGATCACTCGAGCTCATAAGCTGTACGATATTATCAACAATCCCGGTTTCCATAAGAATCAGGAGAATATTTCCCAATACAAATGATTTCAATTCCTTTTCTCTGTAATTTTTGAGATTGCTATCCATGATATCAATTGCTCCATTCTTCTACATAGTCAGAGAACTCAATTGACTTCAGCCCCACCCATCCGCGATCAGGCATTTTACCATTGTGATGGCATATTACATTGCCATTTGTTTTATATATGGTAACACCACGTCTAATATATGCATTGGTAACCATTTTCAATGGGTGACTTGAATTCTGGGCTACGGAAGCAAATGCTACTTTATTTCTAGAGTTACCTTTTTCAATCTTTTCTCCTAGCATCCGGTTTAACACTGATGGACTCACATTGTGTCGTCCTCCATGATGAGGAACTTGGTAAAAAGAAATATCCTCTACAATGTTTTCGCCAATTTTTTCCATATAATCAATTGCTCTATTTAATGAACCAATACCTGCATCACCTGTAAGGATGAAACCAGAGCCATCCACTTTTCCCCTTAGAATTACACTCGTTTCATTTTCTGCTGAAGTCGTTTCACTTTCTCTAAGCGTTTCGATATCCCATGTTTCAAGAATATTTAGTGCAAAATCTTTAACCGACTCCAAAAACTTTAGAAGTGTTCCATCATGTTGAAACGCTGAGCTCATTTCAAGAGGTGTCTTTTCTGAGGACACCAAAAGGCTTAAATAGTATTGCTTTTCAGGGGAGAGTATCAACAACTCATCTTCGATATGAGCTCCCTCGAACGCCTCATAAATTGGAATGTTTTTTTCTTTAGCCATATCCTCAATATCAGCAATCGTTTTATATTTTTCTCTCAATCTCCTTGCAAGACTTTCTTTTGTAATGCGTCCATCATTAACTTTATCAAAAAGGTCATCTACGTATTTCCACGGGCGATTCATATAAATCTTTTTTACGCTGAAATTCTCTAAAACTTTTTTTATTCCAATTGTATGGTCTTGGTCTGGATGAGTTATAACTATAAAATCGACCGATTTTTCGGTGATGTCTTTTATATTAAGTTCATCATTGAAATAATATTGGTTCATGTGTGCAACCAGAGCATCACCATGTGCCTCAAATCCACCATCGACGACACCTATTTTGTAAGTTGCTGTTCCGTCGAATGATACTCCAGACCTCCAACGCATGCAAATTGCATCGGCATCTTTTGTGCTTTTCTCTGAGTTCACTCCTATAAAATCGATTTCATACGCCATTTCAAAGTCTCCATTCTGGTGCTTTGCTTTAATCGTCCTGTGATTTTTAATTTTCTGTGCCAAGTATATCATAGTCCTATATAGAAGGTCAACTTTTTAACTAATATCACTGAACGTCTATACATCCAAAACTAGCGCTCGAAAATTTAAGAAGCCTCTTAGATAATGGATTTATGGACACCTGCGTTGAGTTTTCCGAAGAAAACAAATAATCCGAACCCATCTCCTATCGGAAACAAGTTCGGATTATTTTTGTTTGGTCCGAGTGGCGAGAATCGAACTCACGGCCTCTTGAACCCCATTCAAGCGCGCTACCAAAACTGCGCTACACCCGGATATCTGCAAGCGGTTGTCGCTCACAGCTCAATCAGTATATCCAATTCCGGGTGATTTGTCAAGCATTTTCTGCTAATTTTTTTAAATATCGGGGAACTGTTCATCCTCTTTCCAGGCATCCAACGGTGCAAGGTCCTTTTCCACCGTGGCCAGTGTCACCACGAACACGCTCGCTGCGCCGTCCGCCAGCAGTGCCTGCGCGCAGGCCGCTGCCGTGGTGCCGGTGGTGAGCACATCGTCCACCAGAATGATGTTCCGCCGCTCTACCAGCTCCGGGTCGGTCACCCGGAATGCACCTGCCACGTTGGCCACGCGCTCATAAAACGGCAGACCGGCCTGGTGCTTTTTCTTCCGGGCGCGGCACAGCGCGTTCTCATACAGCGGCACGCCGGTCGCTTCGGCCAGCGGCAGCGCCATCAGGTACGGCACATTGTAGCCGCGCTTTGTGCCGGAGGGCGGCACCGGAACGATGGCGTTGTACACGCGGGAGACGCCGTCCACCTTCTGGGGCACCGGCTCTGCGCCGCACATGCGGATCTCGCTGCCGTAGACCAGCTTTGCCATCCAGACGCCCAGCTCCACCGCTGCCCAGGGCGAGGCCTGATACTTTGCACGCAGAACACCCTGCCGCACGCAGCCTGCGTACTGGAAGGGTGCCGCGCCGCCGGACAGATTGCTGATGTAGTGCTTGGCCGGGTCCAACTTCATGCTGGGCTTCCGGCGCAGGGTGTCCAGCTCCTGCGCACAGTCCAGGCATTCCGGGATGCTGCCCAGCACCCGCCCACAGAAAGGGCACCGCCGCGGGTAGACCACCTGCCGCAGCCCGCGCAGGAAGCGGCGCGGGGCGCTGTAGTAACCCATCAGTCGTTCTTGACGGCCACGATCACGCGCACCTTTTTGCCTGCGGCGCAGCCGAAGTTGTCGTACCAGCCGGTGAGCGAGTAGCCTTCCGTGTTGACCTCGGTCAGCTTGGTGTGGTAATACTGGCCCTTATACCAAAGGTAGACCTGGGCGTCGTCCGCCATCTCATAGCGTGTGCCGCCGCTCATCACCGAAGCTGCACCCACCTGGTCGATCTTCATGGGCATCAGCTGCACCATGGAGCGGACGCTGCCGGTCACTTCCTGCCGGACGGCCAGGCCGCCCACGAACACCGGGTACTTCACCTCTGTGGTAAAGGCGGTCTGCGCGCCGTTGACGTAGCACACATAGGTGGCACCGCCGCCCACATAACGGAACAGGGAGGCATAGGGCTCGCCCACCAGCGTACCGATCTGCCGCAGGCCGAGGCTCAGCAGGCTGTCGGTGTTGGCGGTCAGCTTCTGCCAGACGGTGGTCAGGATATCGCCGTTGACGATGCCCCAGAGCACCTCGCTGGTGGTGGGCACCAGCACGTCCTTCAGATCGCTGACGATCTTGGTCTGGCTGTCGTCGCTGTCCACCGTGCCGCCGGAAATGATCGTGCTCAGGTCCTTGAGCTGGCTGGCGTTGACCGCAAGGTTCTTGATGTCATCCAGCACACCGTAGGTCCACAGATCGCCGGTGACGTCGTTGAGGATCAAGCGGTCGATCTGGCCGCTCTCATTCAAGGTATAGTAACGGATGTTCAGGGCGTTCAGAGCTGTCCCCGATAGGCGGCTGGGACGAACCGTCCCAGCCACACCCTCCGCTGTTGTATCCAGGATCTGCACGTCGTCCGCAAAGGCATAATCGCCCAGGCTGGACGCATCGCTGCTGACCGTGCCGCTGATCGACTTTGTATCCAGTTTTTCCACGCTCTCGCCCTCGGGCGTCACGCTGATCTCCACCAGCCAGCCCTTGGGAAAGTTCAGGCTCTTGTCCACGTTCACGGTGCGCACGATGCCGTCCGTGCACATGACGGACACCCGCTGCAGCACATCGGCACCGTTGTCTTCCACCAGGCTGCGGGATGAAGACTGCACCACGCCGTAGAACACGCTGTCGGCTTCCTCGCCGGTGACCACGTCGGCCACTTCGTTGTTCATGCCCAGCAGCAGGGTGACCACCTCACCCACGCCGCCGCCGTTCAGGCTGGACACCTTGGACGCCACCACCGTGCTGCCCAGCTGATAGCTGGTGCCTGCCACCGTGACGGCCGTCGGCGCGCTGGCACTGGGCGAGACCGCCGTGATGCGGCCTGCCGCGCGGCGGGTGTAGATCCACACGGCCTGCAGGCTTTCGCTGTAGTAATACACGTCATACTTGTTGAGCTCTGCCGAGGAGGAGACTTTGTCGTTGCGGTAAATGCTCACCGGGGTGAAGGGCAGCTGGGCGTTATCGCCCGCCACAAAGGGACCCTGCAAGCTCTTGAGCATGACCGAGGAGACGTCCACCTGGCCGTTCGCCACCGTGAAGCCCAGCGTGCTGCCATAGACGCTGCCACCGGCCGTGTTCGCGTTCAGGGCGTTGTAGAGCAGCACCGCGCAGTCCTCATAGTTCATGGTCTCGCCCTGGGCGCGGCTCAGCTGGCTGCGCAGGCCGATCTCCTGCGCCTTGTTCAGCTGGGCCTGCGGGAAGGCACCGTTCAGGTCGGTCATCTTGTAGCCCAGCAGCTTGAGCACCGCCGTGGCGGCTTCTTCCAGCGTGACGGCGTTATCCGGGCGGAAGGTGCCGTCGGTGTAGCCGTTCATCCAGCCCTGCTGCACCGCAATGCGCACATAGGGTGCCCACTGGGAAGTGCCCGGCACATCTTTATAAAGGGTGCCCAGGCTCCCCTGTTTCGTCGCGCTTTCGCGGTAGGCCGAGAAGGCCACCAGCATTTTTGCCAGTGCACCGCGGGTGACGGCTGCATCCAGGCTGCCGGTCTGGCCGGGCTCCATAGCGCCCAGCGTGACCGCCGTCTGGATGGCGGTGTTGTTCAGGCTGGCTGCCGAGGCCGGCAGCACCAGCATGGACACGCCGAGGCACACCGCCACAAGCAGGGCGAGAATTCGTTTTTTCATAGGTCGCGATACCTCCTTGATTCTTGGCTTCCCCTCGGGGAACGATCGGGCCGCGCCGCCAGGGGCGGACAGTGAGCCCGAGAGGATGTTCTTAGTCATAGCGCAGCGCTTCGATGGGGTTGAGCCGCGCGGCACGCCGTGCAGGCAGGTAGCCGAACAGCACGCCGATGCCCACCGAGATGCCGAAGGCCACTGCGATGGAGTTGAAGGACGGGCTCACCGTGATATCCGTGCCGCCGGCAAGGATCGGCAGCAGCTTGTTGGCCGCCATGCTCACGATGTAGCCCAGCGCGATGCCCAGCACGCCGCCCAGCGCCGAGGTGGTGGCAGCTTCCACCACGAACTGCGCCAGAATGGTGCGCTCCTTGGCACCCAGAGCCTTGCGGATGCCGATCTCACGGGTGCGCTCGGTGACGGACACCAGCATGATGTTCATGATGCCGATGCCGCCCACCAGCAGCGAGATGCTGGCGATGCCGGTGAGCACCACGATGACCATGTTGATCATCTTGTTCATTTCTTCCAGCCACTCGCTGGCGCTGTAGACATAATAACTGTTCTCCGAGCCCATCAGGGCCAGCAGGCCGTTCTCCACAACGGCCTTGGCCTCGTTGGCGCGGCTCTCGTCGGCCATGACGGCCGTATAGTTGCTCACCGTGCTCTGGTTGGAAAGGCGCATCACGGTGCTGTAGGGCAGGAATACGCTGTTGTCGTCCGAGCCTTCCTGCATGTCCGGGTCGCTGACCTTGGCCGCCAGCACGCCCACGATGCGGAACTTGTTGGCACCGATCTTCAGCGTCTGGCCCAGGCCATTGCCGCCGAAGGCAACGCGGTTGATGTAATCGCCGATGATGCAGACCTGCTTGTTATCCTTGATATCCATGTACTGCAGGCCGCGCCCCTGGGCAATCTGGAAGTTGCGCATGGCGGTGTAGTGCTCATCCACACCGTTGATGGTGACCCAGCGGTAGGTGTTGGTGCCGATCTTCAGGCTGCCGGTGCCGCTGAAGTCGATCTCCGGCGAGATGGCCTGGATCAGGTCGCGGTTCTGGTCCACGATCTTATACAGGTCGTCCACCGATGCGGTGCGGGAGCCGTAGCCCCACACCTGAATGTTGAGGGTGTTGGTGCCCAGCGACGAAAAGCTGTCGCGCATGCTCTGGGTCATGCCGTTGCCCAGGCCCACGATGACGATGACCGCCATCACACCGATGATGATGCCCAGCATGGTCAGGAAGGTGCGCAGCTTGTTGCTCCACACGTTCTGGATCGCCTGGCGGAACGTTTCAATGATCATGCCTTGCCCTCCTTGCCCGGCTCCTCCGGCAGCAGCGTGGGCTGGACGATGGCCTCCGGCGCGTGGGAATCGCCGTCGTAGACCACCTGGCCGTCCTCCAGACGGATGATGCGGTCTGCCTGCACGGCAATGGAGTTATCGTGGGTGATGAGCACCACGGTGTGGCCCTCATCGTGCAGCTGCTGCAGCATGCCCAGCACTTCGCGGCCAGTGTGGCTGTCCAGTGCGCCGGTGGGCTCGTCGGCCAGGATGACCGCCGGGTTGCGCACCAGTGCCCGCGCGATGGAAACGCGCTGCTGCTGGCCGCCGGAAAGCTGGTTGGGCTTGTTTTTCAGCTTGTCGCCCAGGCCCACCTGGTCCAGCACTTCCCGTGCGCGGGCATGCCGCTCGGCGCGGGGAACGCCCGCATACACCAGCGGCACCTCCACGTTCTCCATCAGGTTGAGCCTCGGCAAAAGATTATACTGCTGGAAGATGAATCCCAGCATTTCGTTGCGGATGGCCGCCAGTTCGTTGCGGCTCATCTTGCCCACGTCTTTTCCGTTCAGGCGGTAGGTGCCCGCTGTGGGCACATCCAGGCAGCCGATGATGTTCATGCAGGTGGATTTGCCCGAACCGGACTGGCCCACGATGGCCACGAACTCGCCTTTTTCGATTTTCATGGTGATGTGGTCTGCCGCCTTTACCGTGGTGTCGCCCATCTGGTAGTACTTGCAGACTTCATCAAACTCGATCAGAGCGCTCATTTCCCCTCCTGCGTCAGTTCGAGATCACGGCATCCGCTTCGGACGGATCAATGCCGCCTGCCCCGTCTGCCCCGCCGATGACTTCGCCATCCGCCGTATCTTCTGCCGACATGGTATCTTCATTGTCCGCTGCATCACCGGCATCGGCCGTGTCATCCGCAGCGTCGGCGGTGTCGTCCGCACTGTTTCCGGTGTAGACATAGCCGCCGTCGTCATAATAAGTGTCGCTGCTCACGGCGGCGGAATCATAAGCCACGGTGTCGTTGCCGGTGACACCGCTGACGATCTGGGTATAGTTGTCGTCGCTGACGCCGGTCTTGACCGGGACATACACATAGCCGTCCGGTGCGATCATGCTTTCATCGGCGTTGACAGCGCTGGGGGAATCCTTGGTCACCAGCACATAGCTGCCGCGCACGATGGCGGCGTTGGGCACCGTGAGGGTGTTCTTGGCCTCGGCCACCACGATCTCAGCGTTGGCGTTCATGCCGGGGCGCAGGTCCTCGGTCTCGTCGATGCGGACGGTGACCGGGTAGGTGGTGGTGCCGCCGCTGGAGTTGCCCTTCATGGAGACGCGGGTCACCTCGCCGATATAGGTCTTGTCCGGCACAGCGTCGGCCGTCACCTGCACGCTCTGGCCCACCGACAGGCTGCTGACCTGCAGCTCGTCCACATTGATGGTCATTTCCAGATAGCTCAAGTCGTAGATGGTGCACAGATCCGCACCGGCGGTCAGGGCGTCACCGGCCTTGGCGGCCTTTTCAATGATGGTGCCGCTGATGGGCGAAGTGATGGTATAGTTGTTCATCGCTTCCTGCATGTTGTCCATGTTCAGCTCGGCGCTGCGCAGGCTCTCGGCAGCGGACTGCATTGCTTCGCTCAGGTCGTCGCCGCTGATCTGCAGCACGATGTCGTCCTTGTTCACCGCGCCGCCTTCCTGCACGTTGATGGCGGTAACGGTGCCTGCTGTCATGGCAGTCAGGGTGCGCTCCGCCTGATAGGTAAAGTTCTTGGCCGCGATGCAGCTCACGCCGTTGATGGTGGCGGTGGCCGCCTGGGCGGTGGTCAGGCCGCCCGCGTTGCGCACCGAGATGGTCACGGTGCGGGTGAGCAGGTTGCCGGTGCTCAGGGCATCGGTGCCGGTGACGGCGGTAATGGTGCCGGTCAGGGTCTCAAAGGTACCATCCAGCGTCACGTCCGCGCTCTGCCCCACCGAGAAACCGGCTGCGTCTGCCGCCGGGAACTCCAGTGCCAGTGTCATCTTGGAGTTGTCGCGGATCACGGCCACTTCCTGGCCGCTGGTCACCTCGTCGCCCTTGGCGACCTTCAGGCTGCTCACGACACCGGCCACTTCCGCGCGCACATACTGGCGGTCCACCGTCTTGTCGTAGTTGCGCTGGGCCTGCTGCAGGGTGATGCCCGCCTGCTCCACCTTGGTGGTAGCGTCGGAGGAGTCCACGGTGTAGAGCACATCGCCCTCTTCCACGTTGTCGCCTTCCTCAAAGCTGCAGGTCAGCACCTTGCCGGACACCAGCGACTTGACATTATAAGTATTCGCCGGCTTCAGGGTGCCGGTGCCGCTCAGGGCATTGACGAGGTCCCGCTGTTCCGGCGCGGTCTCCACATAGCTGGTATCCACGCTGGCAGGCTTGTCGGCCTTGGGCTTGAGCAGCCACACACCGCCCAGCACGGCCACGCAGGCCACCGGGACCAGCCACTTCCAGTTCTTTTTCAGGAACCCGGCCGCTCCGGCACCGGCCATTCTCCCCGTCTGCGGCGCTCCCGCAGCGTTCTGCTCGGTTTTCTTTTTCATAGATCCTCCTAAAAATGAGCAGGCGGCACTCCCGCCTGCAGGCATCCGGTTTACGGTTCAGTTGATTGTAGTGTAGCGCATTTTTGGGCAATACACAAGCGTCCAAATTTCGTACATCCATCTTTTCAACAAAATTTAACAAAGCCGGGGCACACCCGCAGGCATGCTCCGGCTTTTCCGGATTTTCTTCGGTTTTATACGCGCACCATATCGGGGGTGATCTCTGCCAGACTGTGAGCGCCGCACATCTGCATGGTGTCGGCCAGTTCCCCGGCCAGCTTGTCGATGTAGCACTTCACGCCTTCCTCGCCGCCGCCGTACACGGCCGTGACAAAGGGGCGGCAGATCAGCACGCCATCGGCGCCCAGGGCCAGTGCCTTGAACACATCCACACCGGTGCGGATGCCGCCGTCCACCAGGATCTTCACGCCGGTGCCCTTGAGGGCTGCAGCGATCTCCGGCAGGACTTCAGCGGTGGCGGGGCACTGGTCCAGCACACGGCCGCCGTGGTTGGACACCACGATGGCGGCGGCACCGGCCTCCCTGGCCTTCAAAGCACCCTTGACGGTCATCACACCCTTGACGATGAAGGGCCGCTCGGCCAGCTTCACGATCTCGGCCAGCTCTTCCACGCTCTTGCTGCCGGCCGGCGGGGTCATGTTCTTGAGGAAGGGCAGGCCTGCCGCATCCACGTCCATGGCCACGGCAAAGCAGCCGCTGGCCTTGGCCTGGGCCATCTTCTCCCGGATGGTGTCGATGTTCCAGGGCTTGATGGTGGGCACACCGCAGCCGCCCGCCGCACCGATGGCCTTGGTGGCCATCTCCATCACGGTGGGGTTGGTGCCGTCACCGGTAAAGGCGGCAATGCCGTTCTCGGCGCAGGCGCGTACCAGCACGTCGTTATAGGTCATATCGGTGTAGGTCTCGGAGTAGTGCAGGTTCACCGCACCCACCGGGCCTGCAAAGAAGGGGTATTTGAACTGCTTGCCAAACAGTTCAAGCGTGGTGTCCGGGGTGCCGCCCTCGCACAGGGTGTCCATGTTCACCCGGATGTCCGCCCACTTATTATAGTTGCGGATCGCCGTGTCGCCCACGCCCTTGGCACCGGGGCCGGGGATCTGGTTTTTGCAGGCCACGCCGTTGCACACCGGGCAGGCCTTGCAGTATTTGCCGATGCACT
>ERZ773193.4806-NODE-4806-length-10380-cov-10.631380_pt1 | contig 10380 bp, 7 predicted proteins | sample MGYA00511110_ERZ773193 | MGnify/ENA primary metagenome ERZ773193 (study PRJEB29015, sample SAMEA2737784) | human gut metagenome | biome: human gut; feature: human-associated habitat; material: faeces | place: China | collected 2012 ...
ACCTGCAGGCTAGCCGCGATATGCACTGGCAGTGTGGAACCGTCCGGTGACGGGCTGGTAAGCTTCATGAAAAACGCCTGAAATGTCTTAATCGGGCTTGGCATGGAATAGGCCGGAAACAGATGGCACACATCTGTGATCAGCTCCCACACCACGAAAAAGCAAATCATAGAGGCGGTGGAGATCAGGAAATATTTTTTATTGCTTTTCATTGCTTTTCCTTTCTTTTCTTCTCTTTATAAGTAAACAAAGGGGCTGCCGCGTCAGCCGGCAACCCCGCATTTCTTTTACTGAAAGGCTTCTTCAATAAATTCGGAGGTTACGTTATTTTTCACTACGTCTACCTTGCCGGCCTCCAGTTTATCCTGAGATACCATGAACTCCGCGTAAGTAGTCTCGTAATCACCCAGCCTCATGTTCTTGATTTCCTCAGTGGTTACGAAGGGCTTCAGATCGCATTCCGCCTGAATGTCATCATCCGATGCGGTACTTCCATTGTCGGTATACCACTTTTTGACAGCCTCAAACTTCTTCTCCGGATTTGCTTCCAGTTCATCATTGACTTCAAACAAGGTCTTCAGGAATGCCGGAACGATTTTCCGAAGTTCTTCATTGTTGTAAGCCTTATCTGTAATGGTGATTTCCTCATATAACTGCACGCCCAGCTGCTCCAGATGCTTCCGGGTGGATGCAATGGCAGCTTCCTGCACGTCAAAGCCGACTACCTTTCCTTCCGGCGCGGTGATGCCGCACAGGAAGGCCGTGTCGCCGCCGTTGCCGCAGGTAGCATCGATGCAAAGGCGCGGCTGTGCCAGCCGCGCGGCCAGAAAGTCCTGCACGAACTTGACGGCGGTCAGGTCCGGCGTGCGGCGGCGCACCAGCTGCCTGCCTTCTGCCGCAAAGCCGAACTTTGCCCAGAACGCAAGCTCTGCGGCATCGGCGGGCAGCGGGGCGGTAAATACGGTAGCCTTTTCGCGGTCGTATCCGGCGTAGGCGCGCAAGGCTTCTTTTAATAGATAGGAGCCGTAGCCTTTGCGCCGCCACTGCGGTTCGATGCCAAACGCGGTGATGGCAGCCCCCTTTGCGGCGGGCGTGAGCGCGCAGAAGCCGATCTGTGTTTTTTCCTTATAGAGGGCAAAGCCCTCGTCTGTGCGGTGCAGTTCCATGGTGTGTTCCTCCTGAATTTACGCTTTTACAATAGCAAGCGCAAAGGCCGCTGTCAAGGGCGGAAAGTGCGTCTTTATTTCACAGTTTCTTCACGGCGCGCGCGATTGATTTTCACAATTGACGGTTACAATAGGAGCAGTTCAAAGGAACAGGGCTCCTGTGGACGTATCCCTTACGGAAAGGAAGTATCAGCATGGACAATGAGAACAAATGGGAATATGATTATTCCTCTCAGGATAAAAACGAAAGCGGAGATACCGGTTATCCCAATGTGGGCAGCAGCGGCATGAACACCGCCAACCAGTACAACGACCCGCAGCCGGAACCGGAGACCGCTTACACCGCCCCGCAGACAGACAACGGCGCAGGCGGTGCAACGCCGCCGGTACATCCGGTACAGCCGCAGGACGCGCAGCCCCCTAAGCAGCCCCCTAAAAAGAAGAAAAAGTTCAACGGCAAGCGCGTTGCACGCAGCGCCGTGGCGCTGGTGCTGGCCGCAGCCATGGGCTTTGCGGGCGGCTTTGTGGGGGCAAAGTTTGGCGGCAGCGGCAAGGTGGTCATTCAGCAGGTGGCACCTTCCTCTACGGCCGACAGTGCATCCGGTTCGGATAGTTCCATCACCGCAGCATCCAGCAGCGGCAGCAGCCTGACCACTGAACAGGTGGCTGATCTGGTCAGCCCCAGCGTGGTGGTCATCACTACGGAGCAGGTGGTCTACTCTCAGTGGTCGTGGTACGGCCAGAATCAGGTGGAGAGCGGTGCCGGCAGCGGCGTGATCATCAGCTCGGATGGCTACATCCTCACCTGTGCCCACGTTGTGGATGGTGCTTCCAATATCACCGTGACGATCAATGATAAGGACTATACCGCAACGCTGGTGGGCGAAGATACCACCAGTGATATCGCGGTCATCAAGATCGACGCCAACGGCCTGACCCCCGCTACCGTGGGCGACAGCGACAGCCTGAAGGTGGGTCAGAACGTGATGGCTGTGGGCAACCCGCTGGGTGAGCTGGGCGGCACCGTGACCGGCGGCATGATCAGCGCACTGAACCGCAGCGTGACCATCCAGGGCACCAACTCCACCAACACCATGTCCCTGATCCAGATGGATGCCTCGGTCAGCCCCGGCAACTCCGGCGGCGGCCTGTTCAACATGAACGGTGAGCTGGTCGGCATCGTGAACGCAAAATCCTCTTCCAGCGATGCCGAGGGCCTGGGCTTTGCCATCCCCATCAATGATGCCATCAAGGTGGCACAGGAGCTGCTGGAGAACGGCTATGTGACCGGCCGCCCCTATCTGGGCATCACCTACCTGGCTGTGACCGACGCACAGACGGCACAGCAGCTGGGCGTGAACGCCTACGGTGTCTACATCGTGGACGTGACCAAGGGCGGCCCTGCCGATCAGGCCGGTCTGAAGGTCGGTGACCGCATCGTCAGCGTGGACGGCTCCGAGATCGCCGCCAAGGATGATCTGGGCACCCTGATGCAGAAGCATGCAGCCGGTGACACGCTGGCCATCACGGTGGCCCGCGACGGCCAGATGCAGACGGTCAATGTTACGCTGGGCGAAAAGACCGCGTCCAACAGCTAAAAATCCGATAGAACAAGGGCAGACTGCCGAAAAGCAGTCTGCCCTTGTTTTTTGTTGTTTATACGGCTCCAAACACGGTGGCGCTGTACGGCATCAGAAGGGCTTTCCGTTCATAGGTGCGGCTCTCGCCCCGCCATAAGCTGGAAGAAGTGCCGTTGCTCAGCAGCTTCCACTGCCCGGCGGGCAGCGGCACCACGCGGGAGGTGTCGGTGGGGTTGTAGAACACACACAGTGCCCGCCACCAGGCCCCGTCGCCGGGGGCAGCGGGCAGGGTCCAGCCCACCAGCGGCTGCTCCAGCGAGAAGAACTGCAGCGCCTCCGGGGCGTGGCGGTCGGTGGTGCCCAGCCGCGGGAAGGCGGCCCGCAGGGCCAGCAGGCCCCGGTAGTAGTCCACCAGGGCGTGGTACTGCCTGGCGCGGGCCCAGTCCAGACGGTTCAGGGCGGGGGAGGAGCGGTAGCTGTTGCCCACGCCCTTTTTGGTGCGGGCAAACTCTTCGCCCGCCTGCAGGAAGGGCAGGCCGAAACTGGTGAGGTAGATGCCGGCGGCCAGCCGGTTCTGGGCCAGTGCCACCGGGTCAGATGCGGTGAACTCCGGCCGCTCGTAGCGCACGCAGAGCAGTTTGTCCCACAAGGTGAAGTTGTCGTGGGCGGACACATAGCTTACGATCTGGCTGGGGGCGTGGGGTGGCAGACGGTCGCTGCGGCACCAGGCGGCCACCGCGCCGCCGACGTCCCAGAAGCTGCCGGGCTTGCCCTCCACATAGCCCGGCTCCCGGGCATTGAAACAGCCGCCCTTGATGGCGTCGCGGGTGTCGTCGCAGAAGATGCCGATGCGCTCGTTCAGCATGGCCAGGTTCGCCTTGTTGGCCTCGTACCGGTGCAGCTGGCTGCCGCCGCCCTGCCACGGCTCGCCGTACATCAGGATATCCCGCCCGCCGGGCAGGGCATCCAAAGCGGCACGGGCCGCGTTCATGGTGTCCACGTCGTACAGGCCCATCAGGTCGAACCGGAAACCGTCGATGTGGTACTCCTGCGCCCAGTAGAGCAGAGAGTCGATCATATATTTGCGGGCCATGGGGCGCTCGCTGGCAAACTCGTTGCCGCAGCCGCTGCCGTTGGACAGGCTGCCGTCCTCATTCTGGCGGAAAAAGTAGTCCGGTACGGTGTTGTTCAGCACGTTTTCGTAGCGGTACATGTGGTTATACACCACGTCCATGATCACGCCGATGCCCGCCGCGTGCAGGGCAGCGATCATCTCCTTGCACTCCCGCACCCGCACTTCGCCGCGGGTGGGGTCGGTGGAGTAGCTGCCCTCCGGGAAATTGTAGTTGGTGGGGTCGTAGCCCCAATTATACTGTCGCAGCAGCGGCTTTGCCTCGTCCACGCTACCAAAGTCGAAGATGGGCATCAGCTGCACATAGCCCACGCCCAGCCGCTTGAGGTAGTTCAGGCAGGTGGGGTGGATGCCGTCGCCGTGGAGGGTGGTGCCAGCCTGGGTAAAGGCCAGAAATTTGCCCCGCCAGGCCGGGCGCACGCCGCTGGCCGCATCCTGCGAAAAGTCGCGCACGCTCACCTCCCACACTGACCGCCGGGCCGGGGGGATCACCGGGCGCACGTCCCGCTCCCACCCGGCAGGGGCGGTGCGGGCCAGGTCCACGATCATGCTGCGCAGGCCGTTCAGGCCGCCAGCGCGGGCGTAGGGGTCGCCGGTCTCCCGTGCGACGCCGTCCACCGTGACCGTAAAGGTATAGTAATGCCCATGCTGGTCGCCGGGCAGCCAGATGCTCCATACGCCCTGCGGGCCGCGCTGCAGCGGCAGCGTGCCGATGCAGGGGCTGTCGTGCCCCTTGCGGTACAGGTTCACCGCGGCCTGCTCCGCGGTGGGGGCCCACAGCCGCAGCCGGGTGCCGGCGGGGGTGTACTCCGGCCCAAGCGGGCCGTTATAGGTGGTTTCGCGGGCAAAGCGGGCGCTCTCGTACAGGGCGCGGCGCTGTGCCGGTGTCATAGTACCCATGGTTTCTTCATTCCTTCTTGCGAGATTTCCGCATATTCACACACTTGTAGTGTAAACAACCGGCGTGGATTTTGCAAGAGGGAAAATCCCTTGCAAAACGGGCCGGGGTACACTATACTGGAAGAAAACTGCAGGGAGGGCCGCACAATGGCATATACCGACGATTGGGAATCCCTTATGAACGGCGTATTCGGCGCAGGCGGGCGCGTGAAATTTGGTTCCGGAGCTGTGCAGCCGGACACAAAGGCAAAGACCGGGGGCCTGCCGGACCTGAACGCGGCCCTTCTGGAGCAGCAGAAACAGCTGGACGAGCTGCTGAAAAAGCAGAATGCCCAGCTGAAAAAGCAGGATGCCGATACCCAGACGGCGCTGGAAAACAGCCGTCAGATGCTGCGGGACATGGAGAATGACGGCCTGCTGGCCAAAGGCACCGCCGACACGAAGCCGGAGCATCTGGGCAGCTTTGAAGGGCTGGCCGCCGAGGTGAAAAAGACCGTGCTGGGGCAGGATGCCTTTGTGGATGGCGTGGTGCGGGCCATGCGGCGGCCCTTCGTGCTGGGCACCGAGGCCCCTGCCGCCCGCAACGTGATCCTGCTGAGCGGTGCGCCCGGCACCGGGCGGCACTTTGCGCTGGAGGAGACGGCCCGCATCATGGCGGCCCGCGGCCTGCTGCAGAGCGATAAGACCGCCGTGCTGGACCTGGCCCTGTACCCGGATGCCGGGTCCGAAAAGCTGTTTTTGCAGGACCTGTATGCCGCTCTGCACGCCCCCGGCGAGATTTTGATCTTTGAGCACTACGAGAGCTGCTACCCCGGCTTTTTAAAAACCATCGCCGACCTTGCCACCAAGGGCAGCGCACCGCTGTCCAGCCGGTATCTGGTCAACAAGGAGGGCATTCTGGTGGATGCCGGTACCGCGCTGGCGCCCGGTGCGGTGAGCCGCATCGACCCCTGCGGAAAGTACCTGATCTTCTTCTCCCACAAGGGCCGGGAGGTGCTGGCCGACAAGTTCGGTGCGCCCTTTGTTTCGGCGGTGGGGGACGTGTGTACCACCACCGCCTTTGCACGGGAAGATCTGGCCGCTATGGCGGCGCAGGAGCTGAACGCGCTGGCCCAGAAGGTGCGCACCCGGCTGGGGCTCACCCTTACTGCCGGGGCAGACGTGCGGGACTATGTGGCCGCCCAGTGCTCCAAGGAGAAGGGCGCGGCCGGTCTGAAGCTGTGCTGTGACCGCATCTTCCGCGCCCTGAGTGAATACTGCCTGCAGACCGATACGGCCCTTACCGGCACCGTGGCCCTGACTGCCGTGCCGGAGGGGCTGCAGTTTGCCCTGAACGGGGCCGCCCCGGCAGACCTGTTCAGCCTGCTGCCGACAGAGTACACCGGTGCTGTGGACGAGATCCGCGCCGAGCTGGACGCGCTGGTGGGCCTTGCCCCAGTCAAGGACTATGTGTTCGGTCTGGCAGACAACCTGCAGGTGCAGCAGCGCCGTGCCGCCGCCGGGTTCAAGACGGCCAGCCTGTCCATGCATATGATCTTCACCGGCAACCCCGGTACCGGCAAGACCACCATCGCCCGGCTGGTGGCAAAGTACCTCAAGGCCATCGGGGCGCTCAAGGGCGGCCAACTGGTGGAGGTGAGCCGCGGCGACCTGGTAGGCCGCTACACCGGCCACACCGCCCCGCTGACCAACAGCGTCATCCAGAGTGCACTGGGCGGCGTGCTGTTCATCGACGAGGCCTACAGCCTGTACCGCGGCGAACAGGACAGCTTCGGGCTGGAGGCCATCGACACCCTTGTGAAGGGCATGGAGGACCACCGCGACGAGCTGGTGGTGATCCTGGCCGGGTACACAAAGGAGATGGAAGTGTTCCTCACCGCCAACAGCGGCCTTGCCAGCCGCTTCCCGAACAAGGTGGAATTCCCGGATTACACCGCCGACGAGCTGCTGGACATTACCACCGTGCTGGCCAAAGGCAAGGGCTACCGGCTGGACGAAAGCTGCACCTTCCCGCTGCTGGGCTACTACAAGCGCCGTCAGGCGCTGGACAGCCGCACCGCCGGCAACGGCCGCCTTGCCCGCAACACGCTGGAAAAGGCCATCTTCAACCAGAGCCGCCGCCTTGTGGCAGAGCCCAACGCCCCGCTGGACCTGATCTTGCCCAGCGACCTGGAATTTGACGAATGAGAAAGAATTATTTATAACGAACGAACCCCCGGCAGGCTGCGGCCTGCCGGGGGTTCGTTGATTCTGGATCAGTTGTGCTGCTCGGCCAGCTCCTGCACCATGTCGTGCAGGCCCTGCCGTACTTCGGCGGGGGAGGTGACCTCCACCTTGCCGCCAAAACCGCAGACCCAGCCGTAAAACTGGTCGCTCACGCAGACCGGGACATCAAAGTGGAAATACCCGTCTGCTTCCGGCAAAAAGAGAGTGTCCTGCCCGAAGCGGTCCCGCATGGCGGCTTCCAGGTCGGCGGTGCAGCGCAGGGTCACCCGGTATTCCGGCCCGCCGAACATGTTGAAATGCTTGCGCAGATAGCTGGGCAGGTCGAAGGCGGCAAAGGCCTCCTTGCCCCGGCGGGGGCGGTCCAGCACCTTGACGTAGGACATGCGGTCCACCCGGTAGTTGCGGATGTTGGCGGGATCCTTTTCATCCTGGTAGGCGATGAGGTAGTAGCAGCCGCCCTCCCAGGCCAGCTGCCAGGGGCTGACCGTCCAGGTGCTGTTGTTCTTGTAGCGGAACTGCACCAGCCGCCCGGCGCTGATGGCCGTGTGCAGCGCGTCGATGCTGTACAGCAGGGTGCGGCTGTCGGCCTTGGGGCGGCCGTCCACATACACCTGACGCTGCAGCTGGGTGCCCTCGTACTCGGAGCACAGGGCCTCCAGCTTGCGGATGAGCTTTTTGCTGGTGCGTGCCGAGATGACCTTGCTGGCCTGCACAGCGTCCACCAGCAGCTTGAGCTCGGAAAGCTCGAAGGCACGGCTGGCCATCCAGTAGCCGCCGCCGCGCCCGCGCCGCAGCTGGATGTCGTAGCCCAGCGCGCACAGGGTGTCGATGTCGCTGTAGATGCTCTTGCGCTCGGCCAGAATGCCCTGCTGTTCCAGCAGTTCCACCAGCTGGGGCACGTTCAGCAGGTGGTTTTCGTCGGTTTTCTGCTCAAAGATGTGCAGCAATGCCAGGAGCTTGGTCTTTTGTCCTTCCTGCTTGGGCATGGCGGAGTACCTCCCTTGTTTTACGGCAGCTTTTTGTCAAAGGCAGCGCGGCGCTGAGTGGACAGGCGGAACATCTCTTCCAGCTTGTCCCGGTCATCGGCCACGAGGGCGTTGCGCATTTCGCGCAGGGCCGCATCGAACTGGTCGATCTCGCTGATCAGGTTTTCCTTGTTCCACAGGAACAGTTCCGCCCACATTTTGTCGTTGATGCGGGCAATGCGGGTCAGATCCCGGAAGGAGTCACCGGTGTACTCGCACAGCGAGGTGTTGTCGTTGGCGCACATCAGGCTCACGGCGATGGCGTGGCACAGCTGGCTGACGTAGCCGATCATTTTGTCGTGCTCCTGCACGGTCAGGGTGCAGATGTGCTTGAAGCCCAGCACCTGGGCCAGCTCCTTTGCCCACTGGATGGCCTCCGGGGTGTTCTTGTCGGTGGGGGTGATGATGAAGTTGGCCGGGGCAAAGTTCACCTCGACAGCGTGCTCCACGCTGGAGGTCTCACGGCCTGCCATGGGGTGGCTGGCAATGAACTCCACCCCTGCCGGGCACATGGCCTGCACCGGCTCCACAAGGCCGGTCTTGACGCCGGACACATCCGTGAAGATGCAGCCGGGCTTGAGGAGCGGACCGTAGGCTTTGAACCATTCCAGCAGGGCCGTGGGGTACAGGCCAAAGATGATGTGGTCGGCCTGCTGCACCAGATCTTCAAAATCATGGGTCTTGCCGCTGGCAATGTAGCCGTGGTCGAGGGCATATTGCAGGTGCCCCTCGCTGCGGTTGATGCCGTCCACATGGAAACCGGCTTTGGTCAGCTCCAGGGCATACTTGCCGCCCAGCAGACCAAGACCCACCACGAGATAACGTTTTGTTTTGTCAAGCATATTCTACCTCCACACCCAAAGGCCGGATGGCTGCAAAGAAATTCGGCCAGCTCTTCTGGATGGCTTCGGCGTCATCCACAGTCAGGGGCAGCCCGGCGGCTGCGCTCAGCACCGCAAGGCTCATGACCACCCGGTGGTCGTTGTGCCCGTGCAGAATGCCTTCCGGCGCGTGCAGATGCTCGGCGCAGCCGTGCACCGTGATGGTGCCGCCCTCGCTTTCCAGCACGCCGCCGCAGGCCCGCAGCTCGGCTTCCATGGCGGCGATGCGGTCACTCTCCTTCAGGCGCAGGCGCTCGGCGTTGCGGATGACGGTGGTGCCCTCACACAGCAGGCCCAGCACCATGAGCACAGGGCCAAGGTCCGGGCAGTCGGCCAGGTCGATGTCCACCCCGTGCAGGGGCGCCTTTGCAAAGGTGACGGTGTCCCCCTCACGGGTGAACTGTGCGCCGCACCGGTGCAGGAGATCCAGTATGACCGCGTCGCCCTGCAGGGTGTCCGGGGAAAGGCCGGTGACGGTCACCCCGCCGCACACGGCACCCAGCACCGCCGGGAAGGCCGCCTGACTGTAGTCGCCCTCTACGGCGTGATCGCAGGGGTGATAGTGCTGGCGGCCCGGCAGGGCCAGCGTATTCCCATCCAGCCAGCGGCTGGTCACCCCAAAGGCGGCCTGCACCGCGCGGGTCATGTCGATGTAGCTGCGGCTCTCCACCGGCGGGATGAGGTGCAGGGTGCTGTCGCCGTCCAGCAGGGGCAGGGCAAACAGCAGCCCGCTGATGAACTGGCTGGACACATTGCCCGCCAGCCGGTATTCCCCCGGTGTGAGGGCACCTTCCACGGTCAGACCGGCAGAATTCTGTTCAAACCGTAGATCCTGCTCCCGATACAACGTTTCGTAAACCGACTGGGGCCGCTCCATGAGCCGCCCACGGCCGGTAAAGGTCACTTCCTGCCCGGTGAGGCTGGCAATGGGGATGAGGAACCGCAGGGTGCTGCCGCTCTCGCAGCAGTCCACCGGGGCAGTGAGGGGAGCAAACCGGCCCAGCCCGTCCACCACAGCATCTGCGGGGCCGGTGGTCACCCGGGCACACAGCTGGCCTGCGGCGGCCAGCGTGGCGGAGATGTCCTTACTGAATTCCAGATTCGTGATGTGGGAGCTGCCTGTGGCCAGCGCCGCACACAGCACGGCCCGGTGGGCCATGCTCTTGCTGGGCGGGGCTGTGATGCTCCCGCCGATGGGGCGGGAAGAATGAATGGTTACCAGCATAGGCCGTTACATATCGCGGCCGATGGCCCATGCCACCTGGCGGCACTTGGCCATGGCCTGTACAAAGGCGTCCGGGGTCAGGCACTGGGCACCGTCGCTCCAGGCGTGGCGGGGGTCATAGTGCACCTCCACCTCCAGACCGTCGGCACCGGCGGCCACGGCGGCGATCATCATGGGTTCCACGAGGTTTGCCTTGCCGGTGGCGTGGCTGGGGTCCACGATGACGGGCAGGTGGGTCTTTTCGT
>ERZ773193.4812-NODE-4812-length-10365-cov-2.930262_pt1 | contig 10365 bp, 8 predicted proteins | sample MGYA00511110_ERZ773193 | MGnify/ENA primary metagenome ERZ773193 (study PRJEB29015, sample SAMEA2737784) | human gut metagenome | biome: human gut; feature: human-associated habitat; material: faeces | place: China | collected 2012 ...
CAATCCTCAATATAGGCTATACCTTCTCGGAAGGAAATATATATACAGCAGAAATGACTTATTGACTTATGAAGATGATTCGTGTATCGTAGTATACAATAGTAATAATTATAAAATTTATGATATTATTTATTTGACATAATATTTTATAATGGGGGAGGAAGATAATGTTTAAAACTAAATATGTTTCAAGGGTATTATGTGTATTATTTATAGTAAATTTATTCATTGCAGATTTAAAACCTTTAGCTACATCATATTCTAGTAGCTCCATTGGTAACATAGATATTATTTCTAATGTAGATGTATCAGTTGAATCAGTTGAAGCATGGGCAAAAAGTAAAAATGCAACTGAAACATTTGTCAGTTTAGCATCTATATATAAGAAATATGGACAAGCTAGAGGTGGAGTTAATTGGGTATTAGCGTATGTACAAGCTGCAAAAGAGACAGGCTATGGAAGATTTGGAGGAGTTTTAGATGAATCATTTCACAATCCATGTGGATTAAAAGTTCCTTCAGGTGGTGATGATTATGACCCAAATGCACATAAAAGATTTGATAATTGGGAGCAAGGAATTATTGCACATTTAGACCACTTAGCATTATATGCAGGTGCTAAAGGATATCCTAAAACGGTATATGTTGAAAGTTGGAAAACAGAAAGCTTATCAATAAATGAAACATATGATCCTAGACACATTGGATGGTTTGGGACAACTAGTGGGATATTAGGGAAAGCTACTAATGCTATAGATTTAGGAAATAAATGGGCACCATCATCATCATATGGTGTAGATTTATTTAGAATGTATTGTGATGCAGTTAAAGTTGATTATTTAGAAGGAAAAAGTAATCTAGAGTCACCAATTAATGGATTTGTAACTAATGATGGAAAATTAAATATAAAAGGTTGGGCATTACATGCATTTGGTGTAAAAGAAGTTAGAGTTTTAATAGATAATACTCAAATTGATACTATAAGTGTTAATGAAAGTAGAGCAGATGTAAACTCTATATATCCAGGTTATTATAATGGAGCTAATTCAGGATTTAATAAAATTATTGATATAAGCAGTTTAGGTTATGGAAATAAAGTATTAGAAATAAGAATAGTAGCTAATGATAATAGTACTCAAGTTTACAGAAGAAATATTGTATTTACAAATACTTTAGAATTAAGAAGTTGTTTAGATGCTCCAAATGATAATGAAGTGGTAAAATCAACAACATTAAATGTTAGAGGATGGGCATTAGCAGGAAGTGGAGTAAAAGAAGTAAGAGTATATGTGGATGGAAAGGACTTAGGAACAGTTGCTTATGGAGCAAAGAGAGCAGATGTAAATAAGGCATATCCAGGATATTCAAGTGGAGATAATGCAGGATTCGAAGGAAATGTTAATATTTCAGGAATAAGTGAAGGAAATAGAAAGTTAACAGTAAAGATAACAGCGAATGATGGAAGTGTTCAAAATATTGAAAGAAGTTTTAATATTGAAAATGATTTTAATTATAAAAAAGCTAAGTTAGTTATAGTAGATCCAGGTCATGAAAATTATGGTGGTGATCCTGGAACATCAGCTACTCATAATGGAATTAGCTATATAGAATCAAATTTAAATTTACAAATTGCTGTAAAATTAAAAGCTGAATTAGAATCTAGAGGTATGGATGTTTATATGACTAGATATGAAGGAAGTGGACTAATATCTCAAGATTCTACAGAAAGTTTAAAAAAAAGAGTTGCTTTAGCAAATGAAAAAAATGCAGATTTTTTTGTATCTATACATCATAATTCATTTACTAACACATCAGCAAATGGATTTGAAGTGTATTATAGTACAGGAACACCTACAAATCTTACATCTATAGCAAGAAGTGCTATTACTGAAGATGGTAGAGATTTAACTTTAGAAAGATCATTATATAGTACTAGAAGTGTTACAGAAAAGGTTAAGGTAAGTAAGGCAGTTGCAACTGAAATTGCAAATGAAGCTTCAAGGAAGTTAAATATGTATAATAGAGGCGCTAAAGATAGTAATTTTTATGTTTGTAAAAATACAAATATGCCATCTATATTAGTGGAAAATGGATTTTTAACAAATCCAACAGAGGCTGTTAAAGCAAGTAGTAGTTCACATCAACAAAAATTAGCACAAATAATTGCAGATAAAGTAAATAATGCATTAAAGTAAATATTAAAAGAGTATTTCTAGGTTAAGTTTAGAAATACTCTTTTTTATTAAATTATTTATTTTCTTTTATAAAACATCCAATACCTAAAGCAATTATAGTAGGTAAAACCCATCCAAAGCCAATATTAGCTAATGGCATGAAGTTTAATGAAGAACCAAATAATTGGAATAACACACCAAATATTAATGATGCATAAACTGCAAATCTAACTGCAATTACATTAGTTAAGAATTTATTAAACATAGTAACTGCAATTAGAGTAATAGCTACAGGATATAATACATTTAATATTGGAACAGATAACTTAACAATTTTATCAACACCTTGGCAAGCAATTATATAACTCATTAAAGAAATTGCAATTGCATTAAACTTATAAGATAATTTACCATTAGTTACTTTTTCAAAGAAGGTAGAACCAGTTGTTAATAATCCGATAGAAGTTGTTAAACATGCTAATCCAATAGCAATACCTATTAATAATATACCTGATGTTCCTAAAATTTTCTTAGAAATAAATACTAATAATGCAGTATTTGAAATATTAGAATCAACTAAATTTACTGTATGTGCACCAATGAAAGTTAATCCACCATATACAAAAGCTAATCCAATAACAGCAATAAAACTTGAGTTTAATAATACAGAATTGATTTCTTTTCCTTTATAACCCTTAGAAACAATAGAAGATGTAATAACACTTGAAAATAATAAACCTGCTAATGCATCCATTGTTTGATATCCTTCAAGTAATGAATAAGAAATTACATTAGTTGCTCCTGTAGAGGCAATATCTCCAATAGGATTTATAATACCTTTAACGATTATAATAATTAATATAATTATTAAAGCTGGTGTAAGAAATTTACCTATTGTATCAATAATAGATGAGCGTCTTAATACAAAGAATAAGTTAATTAAAAAGTAAATTGCCATCATAATAACTGGTGACCAGTTTGGGAAAAATGGTAATATTGAAATTTCAAAGGTAGTTGCAGCAGTTCTTGGAATTGCTAATAGCGGACCTATTGCAAAGAATAAAACTGTTGTAAGAATTAATGTAAATTTAGGACTTATTTTATTTGTTATACTTTCAAATGTACCATTTCCTTTTGAGCAAGCAAGAATTGCAAGTAATGGTAATCCAACACCTGTTAAAACAAATCCAATTATCCCTAATAAATATTTATCGCCTAATGTATTTCCTAATGAAGGTGGGAAAATTAAGTTACCAGCACCAAAAAACATAGAAAATAAGGCGAATCCTACTATTATAGAATCTTTTCTTTTGTTTTTCATACGTATTCCTCTTTCTTTAGGAATTATTCTTTTTATCATATCCTTCCGGTATCTCATAAGAATCTACTTAAGGCACGAATCAGTTTTTCTGACTCCAGTGGTTTGGTAAGATAATCGTCCATTCCAGACTTCAGTGCTTTAGTCTTATCTTCTGTAAAAGCATTGGCGGTCATAGCTATAATCACAACAGCAGATGCATCACTTCTGTTCATTGTACGTATTTCTCTGGTAGCTTCCAGGCCATCCATAACTGGCATCATAATATCCATCAGAATTACATTGACCTCACCAACACCTGATTTTGCAAATGCTTCAACAGCCTCCTTACCGTTTGAAGCCCTTATAATTTCTGCTCCTGCATTTGTCAGAAGGAATTCTGCAATTTCCATGTTCAATTCATTGTCTTCGGCCAAAAGGATTCTCATGCCTTCAATTGATACATCGTCTTCCTGGCTTTCTGCCTGCTTCATATCAGCAGAAATAAGGAATGGGAGCTGTACCATGAATGTGGTTCCTACATTTTTCTCGCTTTCAAATTTAATCGTACCGCCCATTTTCTCTATTAGTTTTTTTGTAATTGGCATACCAAGACCTGTTCCTCCATAAACAGATCTTGCACCGCCTGTTTCCTGAGTAAATGGTTCAAAAATATGGTTCTGAAATTCTTTACTCATTCCAACTCCGGTATCCTTGCAGTGAAACTCAAACAGTATATGCCTGTCATCCACCTGTGTTTCATAATAGCTGAGCAGTATCTCTCCTTTTTCTTTATTATACCTGACAGCATTACTTATGATGTTCATAAGGATTCTTTTTAAACTTTAATCGCAGCACTTTTGCATGCTCTGTCAATGTGTTTATTTCCATAAATAAATTTTTCTTTGTACCCATTATATGGTTCCAGTATTGATACGTCAATCCCATTAATGTGCCTTCTCTTCTTCACTCTTTGTGAAAGGAAGAGATTGCTAGCTTTTACCAATCGCTCTTCCACTTCCACATCAAGTCTGCTTTGTTCTGGATTACCGAAATGGTGATCATGCGTCAGGCTGATACTGTTGACAATGAAAAACAGGAGCCAGCTGCATTACAACTTAGCTCCTGTCCTGTACATCTTGAATATAGAATTAGTAAAAACAGATTATCGGGACATCATACTGAATAAGACTATAAAGCTGTCCGGCATTTTCTGGTGGAAGATTGATGCATCCATGAGAACCACCTGTAAGATATCTGTCACCACCAAAGTACGGCTGCCAGTCTGCATCATGAAAGCCAATTCCTCCATTGAATGGCATCCAGTACGTTACCGGCTGTTCATAAGAATAGGTTCCATTTGCTGTCATTTCACCTCGCAGCACGGACGGACTGCTCTTTGAATTCAGTGTGAATATTCCAGGGGGTGTTTTTCTATCCGGATCGCTTGGCAGTCCGGATACGATTTCTGATTGGAAAATAATATTTCCATTCTGATAATACCACATATACTGTTCTGTAAGATCTACCTCTATATATGTATCTCCGAGATCATTAATCCCGTGTGCATTTGCCCTCATAGAATACACCGGTTCCCTGGTTGTATGGGTTCCTGACTGAATTTCCTGCATGAGCTGTGCTACTTCCTTGTCCTGATCAATCTTCCACCCATAGGCAGAACCATATACATACACAGTCCTTCCGCTCGTGGTCTGAAATTGTCTTTCAGTGCCAACTGTATCATGATCTGCTGCAAGCTGTGCCACATAATCCACTACATGCTGCCGGAAGGCTTCATCATTCTGGAGCAGCTGCCCTTTCTCGTCAAACTGCAGCCAGTTTTTGATGGTATTCCCATCGAGTGTTACCGTTTCGTCTCCAAATGTATATGTGATATTTGCTTTTGTCAGGTTCTTATATGTATTTACCATATTCTGAAGTTCTGAACTTTCTTTCGTCACATCTGCTTTCTTATAAGCCTTTGGATCACTTTCCAGATTTACCTCTGCCGCATCGTTATCGATTGCCCTGCATATCATCTGATAAGCTTCTTTGGTATTTAATTCGTTGCCTTCCGTTTCTGGCACAATAGTGAATTCTGAGTTAACAAAACTTACATACGCATTTTCCGGTGCTATCTGATTCTCTTTTTTGGCACAATTTAGTAAACTTACCTGTTCCTCCAGCTTTTCCCGACTGAAAACAGTCTCTTCTTGAACCATATAATTTTTCGTTTCAAAAAAACCTCTGATCCATTCCCATGGTTTCTGAGTCTTCAGCAGCTGAAGGATTTCCCCGCTGGATACATATTGATAATCAATGTCTTTCCCTGTGATAGTCTGAGGTTCCTGCATCCTTGCACTTACCTGAATAACATAGTTATCCTTTTTCCCTGCAATCTCCTGCTCAACTTCATAAGCTGTCTTATTTGAACTGTCAATTCCATTGATGGTCGTACCCAAAAAGAAGTGATATGAGTAATAATAAGATATACCTGCATAAATACAACAGCCTATAACAAAAATCATCAATATAATCAATATTACAATTTTCTTAATTTTATTTTTCTTCTTTTCTGAAAATATAATAGATCTGAATTCCGATTTATCCATCGGCACATAAACAACTGAACCTGGTCTTGCCGATTTTGTGGTTCTCATTGACTGCCCTATCACTTCTTTTTGTCTCATATCTTATTCATCTTTCTTTTATATCAACTAGTTTTTTACATTGTCATTGTCAAAATGCAATGTCTTATGGTACTTCGCATTCTCCTCCAGAAGTTTTTTCCATTTCTGTCCGTCTTCTTTCGTAGGATTATCAAAATTCTGCTGCCCCTTCAGTTCATCCATATACTGGATATAATCCAGGAAATAAATATCTACTGTCGAAATATCCCTGTCCTGAATTGCGAAGTTATTACAGTTTCCAGTAGACTCATTATATGGAAGTGTGTTTCCGTTGGCATCAAGAGCTACCATGAAGCAGTCACTGTTGGATCCTTCCTTATAAAGTTCATTTACCGTCAGTTCATACGGAGAACGAATTACGGATTTGAGTCCGATACCAGCATCGTTTGTATCATTCAGTTCCAATACTTCTGTCCGGGAATCATCTACTGTAACCGGGATATCGAAACTCCAGTTACCTTCATATTTGTAGTAGCCGGCATCCCTTCCATAGTTTTCATCATCCGCTTCTGACCACTCATAGTCTGCTTCCAGCCCTCTTACCTTCGAGATATCCAGATGCAGATTAAAAGTATCCGGAATCTCAATATCTTTAATATATTTCTGATATGCTCCACCACGCTCAGATACTTTATTGATAAACTCTTCCAGCAGTGCATAACCTTCATCCGTCTGATCATCTAAGTCCGCCTGAGTTATTCCCATCTCATCCATTACCTGCTGTGTCATTTCATTGTATTTCTCATTATATTCCGTATAGTCTTTTGCCGCCTGAGCAAGATCATAACGGAAAATGCATGCATAGGTGTTGTCATCCAGAAACTGTCCTTCCACATGACCGTCGATCACCCGACTAGCTTCCGAATCAAAGTCCACACCTCCAGTCATATCCAGATCAATGACTGGTGTTCCACTTTCCGCCCTGGTTGACGTTTCTGGAAATGGCTTATCACTCTTAAACTGCATAGTTATATAGACTGCCTGGCTGTTGGCATATACCTCAGAACATGTAATTGTCAGCCCATCTGCTGTTTTAATGTAAGCATTCTCACTAGTGGCATTACCTGTCTTGTCCCCATCTGCTTCACTGCCATCTGCCGTTGTTCCATCAACGGATTCCAAGGTTGTTGCATAATCCGAAAAATCACCAAAGAAACTTACATTATCCTGCAAGATTTCAAAAAGCCCTCCTACAACCGGAATATTCTTTGCCATTACTGGATTGGTTGCACAGAATATAAATCCGACTGCCAGTACCGCTGCCATACCTCCTGCTACCCTGCCTCCAATTTTCATCCAGTGATATGGATCTTTTGGTGCTTTTTTCTGTAACACAGCATTATTTTCAATCAATCGATATGCCTGATTGATACGTTCATGCACGATTGCCGGCATTTCTGTATCCTTTTGAAGTTTTTCCTGGAAGTCTTTCTCATTATTATTTAAAGTCATCATTAAACACGTCCCTCCTTAACCTTATATCCATACATCTCTGCAATCTGTTTTCTACCACGATGAAGACGAGATTTCACAGTGCTTTCCTTCATATCCAAAACGTCACTGATCTCCCGGACACTAAATCCTTCCATATAGTACAAAAGAACAACCAAACGATATTTGCTATCCAATGTTTCTAATACTTGTGCCCATTCCATTGCCGCATATTCTTCTTCGTGAAAAGGTGTTTCCGGCATCTGATCCGTATAAGTAACCAGCTTTTTCTTCTGTATCATGTCCTTACACTTGTTGATCAAGATTCGAATCATCCAAGTTTTAAAATATCTGTTCTGTTTCAGACTTTTCAAATTTTCATAGCAGGAAAGAATCGTATCCTGTATTGCATCCGCAACATCTTCATCATTTTTCAGATATGCTGCCGCAATCTTATACATACTCTGTACATTCTCATCCATAAGTCGGCAGAAAGCATCTTTGTCGCCTTTCTTCGCTTTTCGTATCAAAACCTCATTCATTGTAGTTCCGACTCTCCTATCTCAGACTAGTCATCCGTAGTATACTATAGAAGCTTCATTTATGTGCTTCTACTTATTAGACGTGCGAATCCCTAAAAAGGTTGCAAATATTTTTAAAAAAATTATCTCAGATAAAAACACTCCCGAAATCGTTCAAAATTTTTATGATCATCAGGTCCTATTAGGGTATAAAAACAGCCGTACCATGTGCGTTTTACATGATACGGCTGTCAATAATTCTCATACCCTCAGGATAGATTAATTGAATCGCCAACTAAGACTCTCCATTTTTATTTATGTAATAAAGTTTGATCCAGCATGTTTTTAATTTCATCCGGAAGACTGTCTATCATTGCATTTTCATCCAAAAACAGTAAAGTTGTATATTTTTTCGCATCATTCGGTGCTGAGAAAATATGAGTTACTGTATATGCTGTTCTACTTTTAGAAAAACAATCTTCATCTCGCAGTGATTCTACTACGAAGCAATCGCCTTTTTGCTGTCCCTGATCATCATACTCTTTATTTAAGCATAGAGTAAAATTAAGATCTGTTGTGCCAAACTTATAAGTTCTCGTATCTGTAACAATCTCTTCCAACATAAAGCCTTCTGATCCAGCCAGCATTGCAATCTGTCCGATATGCTTAATTTTACGCTTACACAATGAAAAAGGGTGCTGCGGTGTAAAAAATATCTGCGAAGCCTGAAGCAGTTTTTTTGCTGCATAACTATAAAACTTTTTTGCGGAAAGGTTTGTGGCCACACCTGTTAAGTGCCTGAAATTGGCAGCTTTATAAAGCACCTCAATATATCTGCCTTCAAATACATATAGAAATCTTTTACCTACTAAATGCTTCCTATACAGATCGGCAGCTATTTTAATCTCCTGTACGATTTTCTCTCTATCCTGTTGTTTTCCCATCTATCTTTTCCCAATCATCACTATAATATAAAAACAGCACCGGACAACTTTTTGTTATCCAGTGCCCATAATCTTAAAAAGCGGTTTTATGCTGGCTGTCAGCCGCGACATCCTTCCGAACGTCTAAAATGTCGCCGGTATCATTAAGTCCCCGGCGCGGACTCACCGTATCTCCCTGGTGTGGGCGTAATACCCTTCCGAGTATCAAATAGTCCCAGTAATTACCCTGCCCGGGCACAGTACAGCTTTTACGTGCCGCTACACGAAACCTTTTGGTTTAACTATATTATATGCGATACCCTAAGAAATATCAATAGTTTCTGGCAAAATCGATTGGCTGTATTTTATTGTACCCCATTACTTACCACTGTCTATGATTTCCAGGTCCTCAGGACAGATCAATCAAAAATCATATCCTCTGTCCCATCAGGTTTTAAAAATACTGTTTTCGAAATTCCATTGCATTCCAGCGTTACTTTCTGCTCACGGGAAGAACAGAGGCGAACCCTGTGTATCCTGCCCTCTCTCCATTCAAAATCAACTGTGATGTCACCCTGTGCCTTCATTCCCCGGACATTTCCGCCTTTCCATTCATCCGGAAGTGCCGGAAGCAACAGGATATGCCCTTTCCTGCTCTGGATAAGCATCTCTGCAACTGCTGCTGCAAAGCCAAAGTTCCCATCGATCTGGAACGGTGGGTGTGCACACAGCATGTTGGGATAAATGCCGCCTCCCACACAGGAAATGTTTTCTTCCCTGGTATAACGGAGCTGGTTTTTCAAAAGCCCCAGTGCATGTTCCCCGTCCCGGAGTCTGGCCCAGAGGCAGGCCTTCCATGCCATGCACCATCCGGTTCCCTCGTCCCCGCGCCTTTCCAGAGCCACCCGGCAGGCTTCCAGAAGCTCCGGGGTGTTTTCTGTGATCAGGTTTCCTGGATAAAGGCCATATAGATGGGATACATGACGGTGATGGATCTCTGTTTCCGGATAATCCAGGAGCCATTCCCGGATCTGTCCAAAGCTTCCCGTCTTAAATGGTGGCAGTTTTGAAAGTACCCGTTTTACATCCACTGTCTCTCCCTCTATGCCCAGGATGTTACAGATTTTCAGGTAGTACCCGAACAGTTCTTTCATAATGCTGATATCCATGGTGGATGCCATTCCCACACTGTGGGATTTTCCATCTTCTCCACAGAAACGGTTTTCCGGGGAAGTGGAAGGCCCGGTAACATAGTATTCCCCATATGGGAACAGGAACCCAAGATAGAACTTTACGGCTCCCTCGATCACCGGATATGCTCTGTCTTTC
>ERZ773193.4821-NODE-4821-length-10346-cov-14.038092_pt1 | contig 10346 bp, 9 predicted proteins | sample MGYA00511110_ERZ773193 | MGnify/ENA primary metagenome ERZ773193 (study PRJEB29015, sample SAMEA2737784) | human gut metagenome | biome: human gut; feature: human-associated habitat; material: faeces | place: China | collected 2012 ...
CCACCATGAGCATTGACGAGCTGTGCGCCCTGCCGGTGGAAACGCTGGCGGAAAAGGACTGTCTGCTGTTCTTGTGGGCCACATTCCCGCAGCTCCCGGAAGCCCTGCGCCTGATCCGGGCATGGGGCTTCACGTTCAAAACGGTGGCCTTTGTCTGGTTGAAGCTCAACAAGAAAAGCCCCACATGGTTTTATGGGCTGGGCTACTGGACGAGAGGCAATGCGGAAATCTGCCTGCTTGCCAAACGAGGCAAGCCCAAGCGCCGCAGCGCCGGTGTCCATCAGTTTATCATTTCCCCTGTGGAGGAACACAGCAAAAAGCCGGACGTGACCCGTGACAAAATCATTGAGCTGGCGGGCGACCTGCCCCGCGTGGAGCTGTTTGCCAGACAGAAAGCGCCCGGCTGGGATGTTTTGGGAAACGAGGTGGACAGTGATCTTTCCCTGACCCCACAAGAAAATGTATCCGAAACGAGGTGATTTGAATGGCTTATGTGACCGTCCCAAAGGACTTAACCCGCGTAAAATCCAAGATTGTGTTTGGCCTTACCAAACGACAACTGATCTGCTTCGGCGGTGCGCTTCTCGTAGGCGTCCCGCTTTATTTTTTGCTCCGGGGCCGGGTGACTGGCAGCGCGGCGGCCCTGATTATGGTGTTCGCCATGCTGCCGGGCTTCCTGCTGGCCCTGTACGAGCGCCACGGCCAGCCCCTTGAAGTGGTGGTATGGCAGATCGTCCAGTGCTGCTTTATCCAGCCCAAGGAAAGGCCCTACCAAACCGATAACGCCTATACTGCCCTCATGCGGCAGCATCAAATGGAAAAGGAGGTAAATGCGATTGTCCGAAAAGCAAAGAAACGAGCCGCCTGTAAAGCTCACCCGCGCCGAAAAGCGGGAAATACAGGCCATCATCCGCAAGTATAAGGGCGACGGAAAAGCCCATTCCGCACAGGCCAGCATCCCGTATCAGGCCATGTACCCGGACGGGATTTGCAAGGTGACGGCCAACACGTTCAGCAAATGTATCGAGTTTGCCGACATCAGCTATCAGCTTGCACAGGCCGACACCAAGACGGCCATTTTTGAAAATCTGTGCGATCTCTACAACTATCTGGACGCCTCGATCCACGTCCAATTTTCCTTTGTCAACCGCAAGACCGGCCCCAAGCAGTACGCCAAGAGCTTTGAGATCAAGGCGCAGGGGGACAACTTCGACGACATCCGGGCAGAGTATTCCGGTATCCTGCAAGACCAGCTTGTGCGGGGCAACAACGGCCTCACCAAGCGCAAGTTCCTCACGTTCACCATCGAGGCCGACAACCTAAAAATGGCCCGCGCCCGTCTGACTCGCATTGAAACCGACCTGCTGGGCTATTTCAAGACGATGGGGGCCGTGGCTCATGTGCTGGACGCCAAGGAACGTCTGGAAGTGCTGCATGGGGTACTCCACCCCGACGCCGAGCCGTTTCAATTTGAATGGAAATGGCTGGCACCGTCCGGCCTCTCCACCAAAGATTTTATTGCCCCGTCCTCGTTCCGTTTCGGCAATTCCCGTATGTTCGGGCTGGGCGGCAAGTATGGGGCCGTGAGTTTCTTAAACATCCTGTCCCCGGAGCTGTCGGACGAAATGCTGGCCGACTTCCTCAACACGGAAAACGGCATTGTCGTCAATCTCCATGTGCAGGCCATCGACCAGAGCGAGGCCATCAAGACGGTTAAGCGCAAGATCACCGACCTTGACGCCATGAAGATACAGGAACAGAAACGAGCTGTCCGCAGCGGCTATGACATGGACATCCTGCCCAGCGACCTTGCCACCTACGGACAGGACGCCAAGGAGCTTTTGAAAACCCTGCAAAGCCGGAATGAACGAATGTTCCAGATCACTTTTCTGGTGATGAACACCGCCGACACCCGGCAGAAGTTGGAGAACGATGTATTTTGGGCCGCAGGCGTGGCGCAGAAATACAACTGTTCCCTTGTCCGTCTGGACTACCAGCAGGAACAGGGCCTTATGAGCAGTCTGCCGCTGGGGGCCAACCACATTAAGATCGAGCGTTCCTTGACGACTTCCAGCGTGGCCGTGTTCGTGCCTTTCGTGACACAGGAGCTTTTCATGGGCGGCGACGCCATGTATTACGGCGTCAATGCCAAGACCGGCAACATGATTATGCTGGACAGAAAACGGGCGCGGTGTCCCAACGGCTTGAAGCTGGGTACTCCCGGTTCCGGCAAGTCCATGAGCTGTAAATCCGAGATCGTCAGTGTGTTCCTTTGTACGCCGGACGATGTATATATCTGCGATCCAGAGGCGGAATATTATCCCCTTGTGAAGCGGCTCCACGGCCAAGTGGTGAAGCTGTCGCCTACCAGCAAATCCTATGTGAACCCGCTGGACATCAACCTGAATTACAGTGAGGACGAAAACCCGCTGGCCCTGAAATCCGACTTTGTGCTGTCGTTCTGTGAGCTTGTCATGGGCGGCAAGAACGGGCTGGAAGCCATTGAAAAGACGGTCATTGACCGTGCCGTGCAAATGATCTACCGGCCCTATCTGGCAGACCCCCGCCCGGAAAATATGCCCATCCTGTCCGACCTGCATCAAGCCCTGTTAGACCAGCATATCCCGGAGGCTGACCGTGTGGCGCAGGCCCTTGACCTGTATGTAAACGGCAGCCTGAACGTCTTTAACCACCGCACCAATGTCAACATCGAAAACCGCATTGTGGCCTTTGATATTAAAGAGCTGGGAAAACAATTAAAGAAGCTCGGCATGCTCATTGTCCAAGACCAGATTTGGGGCCGTGTGACCCAAAACCGCAGCCAAGGCAAGGCGACGTGGTACTTCTGCGACGAGTTCCATTTGCTTTTGCGAGAGGAACAGACGGCAGCTTTCTCCTGTGAGATTTGGAAGCGATTCAGAAAATGGGGAGGCATCCCGACCGGGGCGACGCAGAACGTCAAAGACCTGCTTTCTTCCCCGGAGATCGAAAACATTCTGGAAAACAGCGACTTCATTTGCCTGCTCAATCAGGCGTCCGGCGACCGGCGCATCCTTGCGGAGCGATTGAACATTTCCCCGCAGCAGTTACGGTATGTGGACAATTCCGAACCCGGCGAGGGGCTTTTGATCTATGAAAATGTGATCCTGCCGTTCCGCAACCCCATCCCGCAGCGCAGCCAGCTCTACAAGATTATGACGACCCGGTTAGGTGAGGGCGAAACAGTATGACAGACAAGGAGGTGACGCCCTATGAAGCAGTTGAAACCCCGTGACAAGGTGACGCAGCACATGACCCGCGACGGCCTGACGCTGGATAACCAGACCACCGGCGAGAGCATCAACATTTCCAGCCGGGAGGCCGAACAGGACTATTCCGCAGCCGAGCCGGGCGGCACCGCTGAAAAGGTGCTGGAACGTGCCGGGGACATCCGGGAGCGCAGCAAGGCGAAGCGGGCCGCCAAGGATGGCGCGAATACGGCGGCGCAGGCCACCGGCCCCGCGTCCCGCCTGCAATTCACCGCCGAGGAACGGGCCGATCCCGCCCTTTCCAAGTACGTCCACAAGGCGGAAAAGCGGGCGGATAAGCTGGACGCAGCCAAAGAAGCCCTGCCGAAAAAGCGCGTCGTCACCAAGGAAACCGTCTATGACGAGGCCAAGGGCAAGGCCAAAACCAAGCTGCACTTTGACAAGGTGGAGAAACCGGCCCCCAAGCTCAAACCCAACCCGGCCAGCCGTCCGATGGAGGAAGCGGGCCTGTATCTGCATGGGAAAATCCATGAGGTTGAGCATGAGAATGTGGGCGTCGAGGGCGGCCATAAGGGAGAAGAACTTGCCGAGCGCCAAGCGGGAAAAGCCATTCGCAGCGGCATCCGGCGTCATAAGCTCAAACCCTACCGGGCCGCAGCCAAGGCCGAGAAAAAGGCCATTGCCGCCAATGCGGAGTACATCTACCAGAAATCCTTGCGGGACAACCCGGAAATGGCGCAGGCGGTGAAAAACCCGGTGGCCCGGTTCTGGCAGAAACAGAAAATCAAACGGGACTATGCCAAGGCAGCACGGGCGGCGGGCCAGACGGCACAGGGCGCAGCCAGCGCCACCAAGACCACCGCCGCAGCCGCCAAAAAAGCCGCCGAGAAAAGCAAACAGGCCGCGTCCTTTGTGGCCCGGCACTGGAAAGGTGTGCTGCTGATCGGCGGTGTGGGCCTTATGCTCATGCTGATTATGGGCGGCCTGCAATCCTGTACGGCCATGTTCGGCAGCGCAGGAACCGGCGTGGCAGCCACGTCCTATCTGTCCGAGGACAGCGATATGCTGGGGGCGGAAGCCGCCTATGCGGACATGGAGGCCGATTTGCAGTATGAGCTTGACAACTACGAAAGCCTGCACCCCGGCTATGACGAATACCGTTTCGATCTGGACGAGATCGGTCATGACCCCTATGTGCTGACTTCCATCCTGTCGGCGCTGCATGAGGGCGTCTATACGCTGGGCGACGTGCAAGGCGACCTTGCCATGCTCTTTGAGAAGCAATATACCCTGACACAGACCATTGAAACCGAAACCCGATACCGCACCGAAACCCGGACGGACAGCGAGGGCAACACCTATACTGTGCAAGTTCCCTACACCTATTACATCTGCAACGTGAAGCTGGAAAACTTCGGTATGTCCCATCTGCCTGTTTACATCATGGGCGAGGAACAAATGAGCCTGTATGCGGTGTATATGCACACGCTGGGCAACCGGCCTGACCTGTTCCCAAACGGCACCTATCCCAACGCTTCCACCGTCAAGGAGCCGACCTATTACGACATTCCCCCGGAGGCTTTGGAGGACGCCACCTTTGCCGCAATGATGGCCGAGGCGGAAAAGTATGTAGGTTATCCGTATGTGTGGGGCGGCAGCTCTCCCAGCACCAGCTTTGATTGCAGCGGCTTTGTGAGCTGGGTAATCAATCACAGCGGATGGGACGTGGGACGGCTGGGCGCACAGGGCCTTTGCAATATCTGTACCCCTGTTTCCCCGGAGCAGGCCAAGCCCGGCGACCTTGTATTTTTCGTCGGCACCTACGACACCCCCGGCGTTTCCCACGTCGGCATTTATGTGGGCAATTCCGTGATGTTGCACTGTGGCGACCCCATTTCCTACACCAACCTCAATTCGAGTTATTGGCAGCAGCATTTCTATTGTTACGGGCGTCTGCCTTGACGCCAGAAAGGAGTTTTGACTATGGCAAACAAACTTGACCGTATCGAAAAGGACATTGAGAAAACCAAGGCCAAGATCGCGGAGCTGCAAAAGCAGCTTCGTGAGCTGGAAGCGGCAAAGACCGAGCAGGAGAATTTGCAGATCATCCAGCTTGTGCGCGGCCTGAACATGAAGCCGGAGGAATTTGCGGCGTTCCTGCGCGGCGGCGCTTTGCAGAGCGCCCCGGCCCCGCAGCCGGATTTTGAACAGGAGGACAATGCCGATGAAGAATAAGATCATTCGCACGTTTACCGTGACGCTGGCCGCCGTGCTTTGCCTGACGGCCTTTTCCACCACCGCGTTTGCCGGTGGCACTGACCCCAACCCGGAGCCTTTGCCGGAAACCACCGAGGCACCGCAGGAGGAAGAACCCACCACCGGCGGCATGGAGCCGAAGGGCGTACCTGTTACCCCGGAGGGCAATGCAACACTGGTGGATGATTTTTATGGGGATAAGCAGCTTATCACCGTTACCACCAAAGCGGGCAACTACTTTTATATCCTGATCGACCGCGCCAACGAGGACAAGGAAACCGCCGTTCACTTCCTCAACCAAGTGGACGACGCTGACCTGCAAGCACTGTTGGAGGACGGCAAAGCCGCCCCGGAAACCTGTACCTGTACGACCAAGTGCGCGGCGGGAGCCGTCAACACGAATTGCCCGGTATGTAAAACCAATATGACCGAGTGTACCGGCCCGGAGCCGGAACCGCAGGAGCCGGAGGAAACCGAGCAGCCGCAGGAAGATGAAGCGAAAGGCAGCGGCATGGGCGGCCTTGTCGTGTTCCTTGTGGTGGCCCTGATCGGCGGCGGCGCGGCCCTTTACTTCTTCAAGTTTAAGAAGCCCAAGGCCGACACCAAGGGCGGCGACGAGCTGGACGAATACGATTTTGGCGAGGACGAGGACGACGAGGACGAACCGACCCCGGAGGACGAGGAACCCGCGCAGGATAAGGAGGAATAAGGAATGAGTATTCAGTTGGTAATTGCAGAGAAACCGAGCGTCGCCCGCAGCATTGCGGGCGTGATCGGTGCGGATCAGAAAAGGGACGGCTACATGGAGGGAAACGGCTATCTGGTGAGCTGGTGTATCGGCCACCTTGTTTCCCTTGCCGACGCCGGAGCCTATGACGAGCGTTTCAAGAAGTGGCGCTATGACGACCTGCCGATTTTGCCACAGGAATGGCAGTACATCATCCCTGCCGAGAAGAAAGGCCCGTTTGCCGTGCTGCGCTCTCTGATGGAGCGCCCCGACGTGACGGGGCTTGTGTGCGCCACCGACGCCGGGCGCGAGGGTGAGCTGATTTTCCGTTTTGTCTACCAGATGGCGGGCTGCAAAAAGCCGTTCAAGCGCCTTTGGATTTCCAGCATGGAGGACGCCGCGATCCGCGAGGGCTTTGCCCACCTGAAACCGGGGGCCGACTACGACGACCTGTATCAATCGGCCCTGTGCCGGGCGCAGGCCGATTGGCTGGTGGGGATCAACGCCACCCGGCTTTTCTCCATTCTCTATCACAAGACCCTGACCGTGGGCCGTGTCCAGACGCCTACCCTCAATATGCTGGTTGACCGGGAGGCTAAAATCAGCAATTTCAAGAAAGAGAAATACCACGTTGTCCATATCGCGGCGGGCGGCATGGAGGCGGCCAGCGACCGCTTTATGAACCCCGACGACGCCGACGCCACCAAGACGGCCTGTGCAGGAGCGCAGGCCGTTTGTGTATCGGTGAAGCGTGAGAAAAAGACGGAGCAGCCGCCCCGTCTTTACGATCTCACCACCTTGCAGCGGGAGGCCAACCGCCTGTTTGGATTTACCGCCAAGCAGACCCTTGACTATGCCCAGCAGCTTTACGAAAAGAAGCTGCTGACCTATCCCCGCACCGACAGCCAGTATTTGACCGATGATATGCTGCCAACGGCGGAAAGCCTTGTGTCCGGCCTGTGGCCGCTGCTTTCCTTTGCGGCGGGGCTTGACCTGTCCCCGCAGTTTGGCCGGGTGCTGAACAGCAAAAAGGTGAACGACCACCACGCCATTATCCCGACAATGGAATTTGTGCAGAAAGGCTTTGACGGGCTGGCCGAGGGCGAAAAGAAACTGCTGTCCCTTGTGTGCTGCAAGCTGCTGTGCGCCGTGGCCGCACCCCATGTGTATGAAGCTGTCACCGCTACATTCACCTGTACCGGGAACACCTTTACCGCCAAGGGAAAAACCATCCTGACCCCCGGCTGGAAAGAACTTGACCGCCGCTTTAAGGCGTCGTTCAAAACAGACGCCGACGACACCGCCCCGGAGTCTGCGCGGGAACTGCCGGAGATCACCGAGGGACAGACCTTTGACAAGGTAACTGCCGCCGTCACCGAGCATTTCACCGCACCGCCAAAATCCTACACGGAAGATACCCTGCTTTCCGCTATGGAGCGCGCCGGTGCGGACGATCTGCCGGAGGACGCCGAGCGGCCGGGATTGGGAACCCCGGCCACCCGCGCCTCCATCTTAGAAAAGCTGGTGCAGATGGGCTTTGTGGAGCGCAGGGGAAAACAGCTACTTCCCACCAAGGACGGCCATAACCTTGCCTGCGTGCTGCCGGAGGTGCTGACCTCTCCCCAGCTTACGGCACAGTGGGAAACGGAGCTGACGGCCATTGCCAAGGGGCAGGCCGACCCGGAGGGCTTCATGCAGGACATTGCAGAAATGACAAGGGGCCTGATCGCAAACTACTCCCAGATCAGCGAGGACGCACAGAAGTTGTTTCAAACCGAGCGTGTGGTTATCGGCAAATGTCCGCGCTGCGGGGAAAGCGTCTACGAGGGCAAAAAGAACTACTACTGCGGAAACCGGGCCTGCCAGTTTGTCATGTGGAAGAATGACCGTTTCTGGACCAGCCGCCGCAAGGAAATGACCCGGAAGATGGCGGCCGACCTTCTGAAAAAAGGCCACACTTCCGTCAAGGGGATGTGGTCGGAGAAGAAAGGTTCCACCTATGACGCCGTGGTGATCCTGGACGATACCGGCGGCAAGTATGTCAATTTCAAGTTGGAGTTTCCCAAACGAAAGGATGGTGTGCATGGCAAAAAGTAAAACCGAGGTCAACTTCATGGAGCATTTGAAGCCGCTGCTCCCCGCAGGCGGTGACGCAAGCGAACTGGAGGCAGCGGCCCAGGCGCTTGCCGGACTTTCCCCGGAGGACCGTGACCTCCTGGCCGCTGTCCAGGAGTCTCCCTTCCGACTGACCACCCTGGAGCAGTTCCGGGAGTTTCCCGCGAATACCGAGTATTTCATTCTGGAGCCCAACATCCGCAAGGTGGAGGATGTGGGCTGGCGCTATCTGGCGCAGCATTTGGATGTCCTTCTGCCCCCGGAGCTGCTGGACGCCATTGATCCCGTTCCTTTCGGCAACCACGCCATGCGGGAGGAACAGGGGTGCTTCACCAGTAAAGGGTATCTCACCCTTTCCGGCGACGAGTGGGAGCATGAGCGTCCCAGGGAGAGGCAGACGGAGAAAAAGCCCTCCATCAAGGAGCGGCTGGAGCAGAGCCGGAAGGAATGTGCCAATCAGAGCAAGGCGCAGCCCCATCGGGAAAAGTCTGCGCCGGAACTGTAAGGAGGTGTCGTTATGCCCCATTATGACTATGACAAAGATTATCCCTTTGCCGCTTTCATCACCAACCTGGGCAAATATAACGAGGGTGCCCTTGTGGGCGAATGGGTGAAGTTCCCCACCACGGCGGAGGAACTGAAAAAGGTCTTTGAGCGTATCGGGATCGGTGCGAAGGACGACTTCGGGCAGACCTATGAGGAATGGTTCATCACGGACTACGACTGCTATGTGGACGGCCTCTATGACCTGCTGGGTGAGTATGCAAACCTGGACGAGCTGAACTACCTGGCTTCCAAACTGGATGATATGAGCCAGGATGAATATGAGCGGTTTCAGGCGGCTATGGAGATCGGCGATCACACGGGCAGCATCCAGGAGCTTATCAACCTGACGGAAAACCTGGACTGTTACGATGTTTACCCCGACATCCATGACCACGATGATCTGGGCCGGTATTATATCGAGGAACTGGACGCCATGCAGGTGCCGGAGCATCTGCGCAATTACATCGACTATGAAGCCTACGGGCGGGACATCGCCCTGGAGGAAAGCGGCCAGTTCACCGACCTGGGCTATGTGCGGGATACCGGGGACAGCTTCCATGAGTATTACGATGGTGAGCGCGGCAGCATCCCGGAGGAATACCGGGTGATGCCCTTCCAGGACGACATCCCTGAAGAAGAAATTTCCTCCGATGCCCTCACCGCTTCATCCGGGGATCGCAGGTGCCGAACCGCCGGACATTTTCCCGCCCCTGGGACAGGGTCAGCCCATGATTTTCGTCGCTGGGCTCGTTGTCGGAGGAAATGAACACGTCGTTCTCCCACCAGCATACCGGGCAGATGTAAGCCACCGCCTCCTCCGGCGGGACCGGGAGGGTGATCTGCCCACAGCAGGGACAGGGATAGCGCCCGGGCCGATCCTGAGCTGCCGGAATCGGAGGCTCCGGCGGCCCATAGCCGTTGAACGCCTTGGGCGCGTAAAACATCTTTTTTCGTGTGTGCGCCATGGAGACCACCTGCGTCTCACAGCGCCGTGCCACGAGTGGGGACATACAGCCCGGTCATGTCCACGCCCTCCAGCTCCAGCAAGAACTGCTTGTTGGCCACGCCTCCGGCGTAGCCTGTCAGACTTCCGTCGCTGCCCACAACCCGGTGACAGGGGATCAGAATGGAGATCGGGTTATGCCCGACTGCGCCGCCGACGGCCTGCGCGGACATATGCGTAAGGCCTGTCTCCGTGCAGAGCCGCGCCGTGATCTCGCCGTAGGTCATCGTCTGTCCGTAGGGAATGCCGCGCAGGATGCGCCAGACGGACTGGCGGAATCCGGAGCCAATGGGATGCAGCTCCGGCAGGAAATCCGGCGCTCTGCCGCCGAAATAGAGGTCGAGCCAGCGCGCCGTATCGCGGAGAACGGGCGTTTCGGCCTCGGTATGCTCCGGCGAAAGCCCGGCGGCGAAGTATTTCGCGCCCTCGAACCAGAGTCCGGTCAGGCCGC
>ERZ773193.4827-NODE-4827-length-10334-cov-7.242339_pt1 | contig 10334 bp, 8 predicted proteins | sample MGYA00511110_ERZ773193 | MGnify/ENA primary metagenome ERZ773193 (study PRJEB29015, sample SAMEA2737784) | human gut metagenome | biome: human gut; feature: human-associated habitat; material: faeces | place: China | collected 2012 ...
ACAAAAACCATCCGACCTACGCCGCGGCATTTGAGATCGCTCAGGTGGCGCGAGAGCGCGGCGGAGTCCCATTGCTTGCCGGGAATCGTCATGGCTACCACGTAATCCCCGGGCTTGATGCGCTGCAAAATGGCCTCGCCTTCCCGCTGCATCACTTGCTTTTCCAGCGCCTCGCTGGGGGCGGCAGGCTCCGGCAGATCGGGAAGCTCGACCTCCTCTAAGCGGCAAAAGCGGCTCAAACGCTTCACATATTCATCCCGCAGGGCGCGAAAGCCCGGCTCCTTTAACTTGCCAACGGTAATCAAACATAACTGCATGGCGGCGCTCTCTTTCAAAAAAGCGGCCCCTTTCCCGCTGGGGAAAGAGACCGCTTCGGTCGTTTCGTCTTGGTAGTATAGCTTACCGACGCATGGCGGCAAAGCACTCGCTGCAGTAAACGGGACGATCGCCCTTGGGCTCGAAGGGAACCTGAGTGGGCTTGCCGCAGTTGGCGCAGATCGCGTCATGCATCTCACGGGGAGCGCCCGCAGCGGGACGGCTGGCCTTACGAGCCTGACGGCAGGCCTTGCAGCGAGTGGGCTCGTTCTGGAAACCCTTCTCGTTCTGGTACGAGACATTCGACCAGTCGATGCCGATCGAAGTCTGGTTGGCCATCTGCGGGGCCATGTTCACCAGCCGGACGTTGAAATCCACGAGGTAATCGCGCTCCGGAGCCTGCTTATTATATATAAGGTACTCGTATTCGAGCCATGCGTTCTCCGCCACTGCAAGACGCATCGTCACACGCCGGGCATCGCCTGCCGTCTCCACGGGTTCAGCGCGGAAGACGTAATCCATCGTATTGACCTTGACGTTGTTCAGGCCGTTCTTCACATAGAACGACATGTCGAACCGGGCGCTCGCAGGGTCCATCAGCTCGATCAGTTGGTCGCGCTGACCGCGGGGTGCGTACTTGGTGTAGTCCTTGAGCGTCACGCCCGTGATCTGTCCGCCGCGCGTCGAGAAACGCACCGTCATCACCTCGTTCTCCACCGTAAACTCTTCAGGCTCTGCCTCCTGCGCCGCGGTCAGATACTCGCCCATCGCGGCGATCCGACGCTGACGCACGGTCTGGGCCAAATCCGCCTCCGCTTCGGACGCCGCCGTCTCACCGGACGCCGCAACCACACTCTCCGCAACGCCGCCCGCCGCGCTGTCCGCCGCGGGAACCGCGGGACGCGAAGCGGCGGCTACCGAATCCTGATAGGCCTGCCACGCGGCCATTTCCTGCTGATATTTCTCCTGCTGTTTGGTATTGACATAGGCGAATCCCAGAAAAAGGACCGCCACGACGACAATACCCAAAATTGTTTTTTTATCCATCTAAACGTGTTTGCTTCTTACTTTGTGCGGTTATTACTTCTTTTCCCCGGCGTATTTGAGCGCCGCTCCGACGAACGCCACGAACAGCGGCGAAGGCTTCAGCACCGTACTCTTGTATTCGGGATGATACTGCGTGCCGACGAACCACGGATGGTTCGCCACTTCGACCACCTCGACCAGCCCCGTATCGGGGTTGATGCCCACGGCCTGCATGCCGGCGGCTTCGAACTGCTCCAGATAGTCGTTGTTGAACTCGTAGCGGTGACGGTGACGCTCCGAAATATTGAGCTTGCCGTACGCCGCGGCGACTTTCGACCCCTTCTTCAGCGCACACGGATAGGCGCCCAGACGCATCGTGCCGCCCTTGGCCGTCACGCCCTTCTGCTCCTCCATCAGGTCGATGACCGGATGCGGCGTCGATTCCATTTCGCTCGAATTGGCGTCGGCGATGCCCAGCACGTTGCGGGCGAACTCGATCACGGCGCACTGCATGCCCAGACAGATGCCGAGGAACGGAATGTTGTTTTCGCGGGCGTAACGCACGGCCACGATCTTGCCCTCGATGCCGCGGTTTCCGAAGCCCGGAGCCACCAGAATGCCCGACATCTTGCCCAGCTTCTCGGCCACGGTTTCGGGCGTGATCTTCTCTGAATTGACATAGCGCAGTTTCACCTTGCAGTCGTTCACGGCGCCCGCATGCACGAACGATTCGCAGATCGACTTGTAGGCGTCGGGCAGTTCGGTGTACTTGCCGACCAGCGCGATCTCGATCTTCTTCGAAGGGTGCTTGATCTTGTCGACCAGCGCGTTCCACGCGGTCATATCGGGTTCCTTGTCGGCGGGCAGGTCGAGTTTCTGGAGCACCACCTCGTCCAGATGCTGGTCGTGCATCTTCTGCGGCACTTCGTAGATCGTCGGTACGTCGATCGATTCCATCACGGCGTTGGCGTCCACGTTGCAGAACAGCGCCACCTTGCGGCGCAGGTTCACCGAAAGCGGATGCTCGGTGCGCAGCACGAGGATATCGGGCTGCAAACCGTTTTCGAGCAGCGCCTTCACCGAGTGCTGGGTGGGTTTGGTCTTCAGCTCGCCCGAAGCCGCCATGTAGGGGATCAGCGTCAGGTGCACCAGCGCCGTATTCTTATAGCCCAGCGAGTAGCGCAGCTGGCGCACCGACTCGATGAACGGCAGCGACTCGATGTCGCCCACCGTACCGCCGATCTCGGTGATGATAACGTCGTAAACCTTCTTCTGCGCCAGCAGCTGGATGCGGCGCTTGATCTCGTCGGTGATATGGGGAATGACCTGCACGGTCTTGCCCAGATACTCGCCCTTGCGCTCCTTCTCGATGACGCTCTTGTAAATCCGGCCCGTCGTGACGTTGTTGGCCTTCGACGTGGGCTGGTTCGTAAAGCGTTCGTAGTGGCCCAGATCGAGGTCGGTCTCCGCGCCGTCCTCCGTCACATAGCATTCGCCGTGTTCATAGGGATTCAGCGTTCCGGGATCGACGTTGATGTAGGGGTCGAGTTTCTGAATGGTCACCGAATAGCCGCGCGCCTGCAGCAGCCGGGCTATCGAGGCCGAAATAATACCCTTGCCGAGCGACGACGCAACGCCGCCTGTAACAAATATGTACTTGGGTTTGGAAAGTTTCATTACGTTTATTACTATTTGTTGTCGTTGTTTTCGTGATTCTCCTCCTGCGCCTGACGGTCGATCAGCTTCACTTTCTCGATCGCGGCGGCCATATCCTCGCGGGCGCGCTCGATCTTGGCCTTCACGTCGGCGATCAGCGCCTCGGCGTTCTTCGACTTGGCGAAGAAACCGATGTTGTTCTCCAGCAGGCCGATCTCCTGCTCCAGCTGGCGCACCTTGCCGTAAAGCCGTTCGCGCTCCGAACGCAGGCGGCTGCCGCCCGCCGACTTGAACGACGAAACCTTCTCGCGGAAACGGTTCATCGAACGGTCGCGCTCGGTGCCGCGCAGCGTGTTGAACAGCGCATCGACGGCGGCCTTGTACTTCTTCTGCACGGCGTCCTTCTGCTTGATGGGTACGAACCCGATCTCGCCCCAGCGGCGCTGGAAGTCGCGGATCACGTCGTAACCGCCCGTCTTGACATCGGCCGCGGCCATCTCTTCCAGCAGCGCGAGCTTCTTCTTCAGATTCTCCTCGTGCTCGCCGTCCACGCTGGCGAAATGCGCGCCCTTGCGCTCGAAGAATTTGTCGCACGCCGCGCGGAAACGCCGCCAGATAGCATCCGAATGCCGGCGCGACACGGCGCCGATCTCCTTCCAGCGGGCCTGCAGGGCGATCAGCTCGTCGGTCGCCTTCTTCCACTCCTCGCTGTTCATCAGCGACTCGGCGGCCTCGCATATTTCGGTCTTGAGCTGCAGATTATGCTCCATCTCGGCCTTCACGCCCGAATAGAACTGACGCTTGGCCTCGAAGAACCTGTCGCACGCCGTGCGGAAACGTTCGTATATGCGGTTGTTATCCTTCTTGGGCGCGAAGCCGATGGTCTTCCACGTCTTCTGAATCTCCAGCAGACGGTCGCTGGCCCGGTTCCACTCCTTGCGGGTGGTGAGCGGCTGCGCGGCCAGCTCCTCGGTGGCGGCGCATAGCTCCGTCTTCAGTTCGAGGTTGCGGACCTGCTCGCCCTTCAGCGCCTCGAAGTGCTCCTGATGCTGTTTGTTGATCCGACTCGACGCCGCCTTGAAACGCTCCCAAAGCACCTCCTTGTATTCGTTGGCCACGGGACCCGTCTCACGCCATTCGTCGTGCAGTTTCTGCAGTTTGTGGAACGCTTCGACCACCGAAGGCTCCAGCACGAGCGCCTCGGCCTGCTCGCACAGAGCCACCTTCTGCTCGTAATTCTTCTTCAGGTCCAGATCGCGCAGCTCCTTGTTGATCTTGATGAAGCTGTAGAAATTCTCGACGTGCAGGTTATAGGTCTCCCACAAATCCTTGACGTTCTGCAGGGGCACGATGCCGGTCTCCTTCCAGCGCTGCTGCAGCTCGCGGAATTTGGTAAAGGTATGGTTGAGCGTCTCGTCCGAATTGACCAGCTCCTTCAGCTCCTCGATAATCCCCAGCTTGACCTGCAGGTTCTTCTCTTTCTCGGCTTCGAGATTGGCGATGAACTCGTCGCGGCGACGGCGGTACTCCTTGAACAGCTCCTTGAGCTGCACCTCGACGCCGTCCACTGCCGGTGCGAAATCCTCTTCGGCGCCGCCTTCCTCGATGAATTTGCGGCGTGCGGCTTCGACCTCGGCACGGCGGATGCGGTAGAAGGCGATCTTCAGCGCCTCCACATCCCGGCGGATCGACTGCACGGGCTGCTCTTCGAGCATGCGCGTAAACAAAGCCACCAGCTCCTCCTTGCCCCGGCCCGTGAATTTGTCTTCGGTATCGGCGACGCTTCCCGCCATCTGCTCGGCCTCGGCCTCCTCGGCGGTCTCGCCCTCCAGTTCGAGTCCGGCGTCCTGCGCCGCCAGCGCGGCCTCCTCGTCCGCGAAATCCACCTGCACGTCGGACGCAGCAGCCTCCTCTTCCGTCTCCGTTACGACCGCTTCGGCCGCAGGCTTGATCCGGGCGCGCTTCGCACGCGCCGTCTCTTCAGCGGGAGCCGCTTCCGCAGCCGTTTCGGCGGCAGGAGCCTCGGCAACGACCTCTGCGGCGGGGACTTCAGCCGCAGGCACCTCCGCAGGCGCACCCTTCCCGTCTGCAGGCGCCTCTGCGGCAGCCTCGCCGGCAGCAGGAGCTTCCGCAGCCGTTTCGGCGACGGTCTCTTCGGCCGGCGCTTCGCTTACGGGCGCCTCGGCGGCGGACGCTGCGGGTTCGCCCTGCGCGGCAGCGGGCGTTTCGGGTTCTGCAGTCGCAGCCGTTTCGGAATCAGGGACTTCGGGAGTCACTTCGGAAGTTGCCTTCTGCACATCTTCAGCAGCCTTGCTGACTTGCTCCTCAGGAGCAGGAAGAATCGGATTTTCAGTAGCCATCTCAATACACGTTTTTGAGTTCCATATATACGGAAGTATATAAATCTCGCAAATATAACCATTTTTCCCGTGCCGCCGAACGATTTCGCCGGAAATTTGCTAACTTCGCACAAGATATGCGCGGCACACGGCCAACCGGCCGCCGGTGCGCCGCCGAAAACGCATTGACCGAAATTATGAGCCACCGCATCCTGCTCGTCGACGACGAACCCGACATCCTCGAATTCGTGAAATACACCCTCGTCAAGGAGGGTTACGAGGTATTCACGGCCCAGAACGGAGCCGAAGCGCTGAAAGCCGCGGCGCAGCACCGCCCCCACCTGATCCTGCTGGACATGATGATGCCCGTGATGGACGGGGCGCAGACCTGCCGCGCCATCCGCGAGGACCCGCAGCTGCGCGACACGATGGTCGTCTTCCTCTCGGCCTTGGGCGAAGAGGAGCAGCAGCTGGCCGGCTTCGGCGTGGGGGCCGACGACTACCTGACCAAGCCGATCAAGATGAAACTGCTGGTCAGCCGCGTGCAGGCCATCCTCAAGCGCATCGACGCCGGAAAGGCCCCCGCTCCGGCGGAGGAGGGCGTCGCCATGGACCGCGAGCGCTACACCGTCACGCGCGACGGCCGCGAAATCAGCCTGCCCCGCAAGGAGTTCGCCCTCTTGGACCTGCTCTACTCGTCGCCGGGCAAACTCTTCTCGCGCGAAGAGATATATGCCCGGATCTGGGGTTCGGAGGTGGTCGTGGGCGACCGCACCATCGACGTGCACATCCGCAAACTGCGCCAGAAGATCGGCGACGAAAAGATCGTCACCGTCAAGGGCGTGGGCTACAAATACGAACCGTAACGCCGGGCGACGCCCGGACCGCAAAGACATGAACAGAACCAGCAAATACCGCCGCATCGTCATCAAGGCTGGCAGCAACGTGCTGACCCGCGACGACGGACGCCCCGACACCACGCGCATTTCGTCCCTCGTGGACCAGATCGCCCGGCTGCACCGCGCCGGCATCGAGGTGATCCTTGTCTCGTCGGGCGCCGTGGCTTCGGGCCGCAGCGTCCTCGAACAGCGCACGGGCCGCATCGACACCGTATCGGCCCGCCAGCTCTTCTCGGCCGTAGGTCAGGTGAAGCTGCTGAACCGCTACTACGACCTCTTCAACGAATACGGCATCGTCTGCGGGCAGGTGCTCACCACCAAGGAGAGCCTCTCCACGCGGCGGCAGTATCTCAACCAGCGCAACTGCATGGAGGTCATGCTCGCCAACGGCGTGATCCCGATCGTCAACGAGAACGACACCATCTCGGTCACCGAGCTGATGTTCACCGACAACGACGAACTTTCGGGACTCGTGGCGGCCATGATGCAGGCCGAAGCGCTGATTATCCTGAGCAACATCGACGGCATCTACGACGGCTCGCCCTCCGACCCCTCGTCGCAGGTGATCCGCCGTGTGAAACCTTCCGAAGACCTCTCGCGGTACATCGACCCGGCGCGCTCGTCGCGGGGCCGGGGCGGCATGGCGACCAAGAGCCGCATCTCGTCACGCGTGGCCGGCGAGGGCATCGAAGTCATCATCGCCAACGGCCGCCGCGACAACATCCTGACCGCTCTGGCGCTGACCGGCGAGGAGGTGCTCTGCACCCGTTTCGAACCCGCCCCGCACACGGCGTCGGGCGTCAAAATGTGGATCGCCAGCAGCGAAGGCTTCGCCAAAGGCGTCCTGCGCATCGACGAAGGCGCCGCAGCGGCCGTCCGGGCCAGCAAGGCCGCCAGCATCCTCGCCGTGGGCGTCACGGCCGTCGAGGGCGATTTCGAACGCGACGATTTGGTGCGCATCCTCTCGCCCGACGGAACGCAGCTGGCCGTGGGCCGCATCTCGTGCGACAGCGAAACCGCACGCCGCAGCATCGGGCGCAAAGGGCTGAAACCCCTCGTCCACTGCGATTACCTCTACCTCGAATAAGACGACTATGGAATACGAATCCCTGTTCAAAGCCGCCCGTCAGGCCGGAACGCTTCTGGCCGAGACCGAAACCGAACGACTCGGACGCACGCTGATGCACGCCGCACAACTGCTGCGCACGCATACGCCCCGCCTGCTCGAAGCCAACGCCCGCGACCTCGAAGCCATGGCCCCCGACTCGCCGCTGCGCGACCGTCTGCGGCTGACTCCGGAGCGCATCGCCGCCATCGCCGCCGACATGGAAGCCGTCGCGCACCTGCCCTCGCCGCAGGGCGAAGAGCTGGAGCGGCGCACCCGGCCCAACGGAATGACCATCGTCAAACGGCGGGTTCCGTTCGGCGTGGTCGGCATGATCTGCGAAGCGCGGCCCAATGTCACGGCCGACATCTTCTCGCTCTGCATCAAAACGGGCAACGCCTGCGTGCTGAAAGGCGGCGGCGACGCCCGTCACTCCAACGAAGCCATCGCCGCCCTGCTGCACGAAGCCCTGCGCAGCGAAAGCATCGACGAACACGCCTTCACCCTGCTTCCGTCGGACCACGCTTCCGTCGGAGCGCTGCTGAACGCCGTGGGTTTCGTCGACGTCGTCATTCCGCGCGGCGGCGCGGGCCTGATCCGCTTCGTGCGCGAAAACGCCCGCGTTCCGGTCATCGAAACCGGCGCCGGCATCGTCCACACCTACTTCGACCGCGACGGCGACCTCACAAAGGGCCGCGCCGTGGTCTGCAACGCCAAAACCCGGCGCGTCAGCGTCTGCAACGCCCTCGACTGCCTCGTCATCCACCGCGACCGGCTCGCCGACCTGCCGGAGCTTTGCGCCCCGCTGGCCGCCGCCCGCGTCACGGTCTACGCCGACACCGAGGCTTTCGCGGCCCTCGGCGGACACTACCCCGCCGACCTGCTGGAACACGCTTCCGAAGAGCACTTCGGCACGGAATTCCTCGACTACAAACTCGCCGTCAGGACCGTCGCATCGCCCGAAGAGGCCCTCGCGCACATCGCCCGCTACTCGTCGCGCCACAGCGAAGCCATCATCACCGAAAACAAGCGGACCGCCGCGCAGTTCACGCGCGCCGTGGACGCCGCCTGCGTCTACGTCAACGTCTCGACGGCCTTCACCGACGGCGGCCAGTTCGGCTTCGGCGCCGAGGTGGGAATCTCGACCCAGAAGCTCCACGCCCGCGGTCCGATGGGCCTTCCCGAACTGACGACCTACAAATACGTCGTCACGGGCGACGGGCAGATCCGGGAATCCTGAAGCCTTCCGCATCGGATTTACCCCGAAAAACAACAAAAAATATAACGATTCGTAATCATTTTTTCCGTAAATTTGCACATCCTTAAAATTAGATGTATATTTAACTTATGATTCGTGAACTTATGGCCGTGGGATTCGGCGGCGCGGCGGGCAGCATCGTCCGTTATCTGCTTTCGGGCGGGATCTTGGCCGGACAGACGCTGCTGGGATTTCCGGCGGGCACGTTCACGGTCAACGCCGCGGGTTCGCTGCTGATCGGCATCCTGCTGGAAGCCACCAGCTCCGAGACGCTGGGCTGGCTGCTCATCGTGGGATTCTGCGGAGGCTTCACCACCTTTTCGACCTTTTCGGCCGACACGGTGCGCCTGCTGCGGGCCGGATGCTACAATGCGGCGGCGATTTATGTGGCGCTGAGCGTCGCGGTATGCATCGTTTTTGCAGCGCTCGGCATGTGGATCGGAACAACATTTAGGAATTAACTACATAGAAAGACAATGGTAATTTTGGTATTGAACTGCGGCAGCTCGTCGATCAAGTATCAGGTGATCGACATGGAAGCCGCATCGAGCACACTGCTCGCAAAAGGCATCGTGGAACGTATCGGCCTGCCGGAAGGCGACCTCATCCATAAACCCGTCGGCAAACAGCCTTTCGAGCTGCACCGTCCGATTCCCGACCACACGACGGGCATCAAACTCGTGCTCGACGCCCTCACCGACCCCGCCCACGGCGTGATCGCGTCGCTCGACGAAGTGAAGGCCGTCGGCCACCGCGTAGCCCACGGCGGCGAGTTCTTCCCCGAGAGTTGCATCGTCACCGAGGACGTCAAGACGAAGATCCGCTCGCTGTTCGAGATCGCCCCGCTGCACAACCCCGCCAATCTCGAAGGCGTGCTTTCGATCGAAAAGGTCCTGCCGGGCGTGAAGCAGGTCACGGTGTTCGACACCTCGTTCCACCAGTCGATCCCGGCGGTGAATTACATGTACGCCCTGCCCCACGCCTATTACGAGAAATACCGCGTGCGCAAGTACGGCTTCCACGGAACCAGCCACAAGTATGTGGCCAAGGTGGGCGCCGAACTGGCCGGACTGGATTTCCACAACTCGCGGATCATCACCTGCCACATCGGCAACGGCGGTTCGGTGACGGCGATTCTCAACGGCAAGTCCTACGACACCTCGATGGGCTTCTCGCCGCTCGACGGCCTGGTGATGGGCACGCGCTGCGGCGCCATCGACCCGGCCATCGTGCCCTTCGTCATGGAGCACGAGAACCTGACCGGCGCCGAGATGAACGACCTCATGAACAAGAAGAGCGGGCTTTTGGGCATCTCTGGCATCTCCAACGACCTGCGCAGCGTGCGCCAGGCCTCCGAGGAGGGCGACGAGCGCGCCCAGCTCGCCTACGACATGTACTCGAACTCGGTGAAGAAGTATATCGGCCAGTACATCGCCGTCATGGGCGGCGTGGACGCCATCGTGCTCACGGCCGGCGTGGGCGAGAACTGCGACAAGATGCGCCGCATGATCTTCGCGGGTCTGCAGCCGCTCGGCATCAAGATCGACCTGGAGAAGAACCGCAAGGGCCTGCGCGGCGAGCGCGAGATCTCCACGGACGACTCCGAGGTGCGCATCGTTATCATTCCCACCGACGAGGAGTACATGATCGCCCGCGACACCTATCAGTTGGTGAAGGAGGGCACGCTCGAGATCACCGAGCTTGCGTAGGCGCTTTCGGCTCCGAAAAGCTAGCCC
>ERZ773193.4831-NODE-4831-length-10330-cov-2.612847_pt1 | contig 10330 bp, 6 predicted proteins | sample MGYA00511110_ERZ773193 | MGnify/ENA primary metagenome ERZ773193 (study PRJEB29015, sample SAMEA2737784) | human gut metagenome | biome: human gut; feature: human-associated habitat; material: faeces | place: China | collected 2012 ...
CTTTTCAACATGATATTCAAATGGAAACAGGTATACTGAATCATTCAATTCTTGAAAAGAGTAGTATCCACTGTCATCAATATTCATCACTGCATATGCCATAAATGCACTGATTTGTTCATTATTTACTACCATTCTGTTAATATGATACTTTCCCGGCTTTTCGCAACGCAGCACATCAAATTCCTTCAGTGTTGCAATCAATTTATCAATCGAATGGTATAAAGTTGTTCTTTCTCCCCACTCATCAAATAACTTTTGCTTCAGCTGGGCAAGCGTAATTTCATCCTGAAATTCCGACATTTTACCAATCAATTTGCACATATCAAGAAACACCGGATATGCTGCCAACATCATACACCAGTTAATATTCACCGCATATTCCGGGTATTTTTCTATCAGCTGTACTGCCTCGCTCTTTAAGCAGGAGCTGTATGGATTATCATAAACCCAGATGTTCATCAAAATCTCTCTGGTCTTACGAAGAACCGTTGGGCTTTCAATCTCATAGCTCAAATACTCATTGAGTTTATCTTTAATCTCTGATTCCGATGTTCCGTCTGCCACTAAGTCAACCGTATATTTCAACCAAGGCAATTTCAATTTCCTTGACAACCCAACCATTTTAGCCATGATAATCCTCCGTCCTCGCGATTATGAACGGAACCACCACTTCGTCAAGCGAAATCCCGCCATGCGTCATTACATTTTCACCTTTGATATCCAAAGAATCCCCCACATCACAGATTAGATAGTCATAATCCTTGGGCAAATAGTATTTTGGATATTCTAAAAGGCCATATCGTTCTATCAAACTGTCTTTATTTGCAAAATTCTTCAAGACTACCATTTTATGGCTTCTCGTTTCAACTTCAACTCCTGATCCAATCAATCGTCCCAATCCAGTACAAGGCGTATTTCCATGATCAGCTGTAATATAGACATCAAAGCCTTCCTTCAACAATCTTTTTGTCAGCCCTGCAAGCTTATTTTGTTTCATCAGCACTATGTCATCATTCAACATTCCAACACGTCCCTGATACTGTGCATGAACCAGTTCGTCAATATCAAGAATAATGACAGCACCACACTTTACAAATGCCGAAAAACTTGCATCATATCCTCGTTCATAGTCTATTTGATTGTCCTTATAGCCATATTTTCTTGCGCATTCGTAAAATTCATTCTTTTCCTTACTTTGTTTCCACGGTTCAATCAGCTGACTGGGATACTTCCCACTCAGTAGGCATTGGCGAGAAATAGACGTTGTAGACGGAATCATAGCAAAGGCTGCACTTTGGCAATAGCAAATTCCTGTAAACGATCTTTTTAATATCGTCCAGTCAAATTCCGACATACCATCCATTACAATAATTGCTGCTTTTTCGCTATGGTCATGGATATAGTCCATTGCATTGCTTACCAGGACCGGGGATTTCAGGTTGATCTCTGAAGACAACTTTCCAAAATATTTCATAGCATAGGCGCAAAATATCCGATTTAACTCCGACGTGTCAATTTCTACATTGTGTTCTACAGCCATTACGTCAATTTGCGCTTTTTTCTCTGCGAGATCGAACCATACCTTATAATCTTTGACTTTTTTTGATTGATTCAGTACACAATCATATAAATCTTTCAAATATGACTCTACATTTTCGCGAGCATACATTTTGAGACCAAGAAACTTTTCCGTCTGTTTCCGTTCATGGTATTCCTCAAAATCACTCTGATATGCCAGGGTAAGAAGATCCAAATCCAGATTATTGCTTTCTCGCAAAACTACGCTATTCAACTTTGGAAATAATGTCTCGAACGAAATTTCTTCCTCCCGGCATTTTTTTCGAATATCATATGGCACATAAACACCCGGCTGCACCAGAATCACAAGCTTTTCCTCTCCATTTAGAAGGCTTGTATTATTAACCCGGAAGCTCAAATCATCAGTATACACAACAGTCCTGAAGCCATGTGCCTGAAACACCGCACTATAATGCGCTTTTTCTTCCAGATGATCATCATCAACAAGCAGTATTTTTTTCGTATACTGTGCAGCTGTTTTTTCAAACACATAATCTCCAAACATCTGTTACGCCTCCAATCTTGCCATCATAATTAACCTAAAATCTGGATATACCTGTGAGCCTTTCCTGTGCTGTGCTTCAATGTTGGCCTTTTCTTTTTGCAACTTTTGCAGGCGGCTTCTCCGAATATTCTCAATCCCAATATGTTCCGCAGCCTCTTGCCTCAGCTCCAAAGCATACATATATTTCTTGAAACTCTCCTCATTCTGCTGCATCTGCTTCTCTTTTAATTCAACAAATGTGTCATAGGCAAAATCCATGCAACTTTTTTCAAGCTTAGAATAAATTTCCGCATTCACATTCGGCGCAGATGAAACCCTGAGCTTGCTGTTTCCATCGAGGAAAACATCCATAATACGCTTTCCTGCCATCGGTCGCAATATCATTGCGCTGTTGACAAATATCGGTAAAATCCGCTTTCCGCTCTCTTTTTCAGAGATAGACAACTCCCAAAGCATAAAATAGCCTTCCTCATTGGGGAAGTTATCAATCTGGATGGACATAAGCGGTGCCGTCCGATCCTGCACCAACTCCGTCTTCAAATGCTGTGTGATTTCTTCATCTGCAATGCTGATGCGGTCAATCAAACGCGGGTCATGCCCCTGCCAACACTCATAATAGGTCAGCATTGTGCGGAGCGCACTGTCTACATCGAAATTCGACTCTGTTCCGACAAGTTTTGTCAAGTCTTTCTCTTCTCGGATCACATCTTTATATTTCTGCGCATTCGTAAGCTGCTGCTTCATCTCTTCCTCAACTGGGTACAGATTCTTCTCTACCTGTGAAGTATGACCAATGGAGCGCATATATACATCCGTAAAGTCACATTCTGCTACTTCGCTGTCCAGAACATCGGAATACTTATCAACGCCCATCTCTTTCAGAATAACGGACAGCTTTTCTTCCAACACTTCACGGACACGGTTCTCTACCGTTTCGCCCACAATGAAGTTGTAAATATGTACATCCCGCTGCTGACCAATACGATCAACACGACCACATCGCTGCTCAATCTTCATTGGGTTCCACGGAAGGTCATAGTTGATGATAATATTGGCAAACTGCAAGTTCAGACCTTCGCCACCGGCATCTGTCGAAATAAAAATACTGGTACTGGTCTTAAACTCCTGCATGGCAGCATTTCGCTCGTCAATGCTCATGCCACCGTTTAGAATCGTTACCGTATAGCCTCTATTCACAAGCAGCTCCTGCAAATAAGTCTGCGTAGCAACAAATTCTGTAAAAATAATAACCTTTTGTGTGCGATCCTCACTCAGAATAGCATCAATCTCATTCAACAGCGGCTCTACTTTTGCATCCTGATTCTGGAACTGTGCTTGTTTTGCAAGAGAGATGATCTGCTTCAGCTCTTCGATTTCCAACTCCATATCCAAAGAAATCGCTTCAAGGGCATCCTCAACACCATCCTCGATGTTCAGTTCGTCCAAGTCCTCTTCCCTTAAATTACCAACGCAGGTGCGCTGCTCCAGAAGACCATTTATCTGCGCTCCAGGCTCTGTCGAATGGCCGCCGTACTGCTCGTCACCATGCGCTGCATAATAATCAACAGGAAGATCAGGCACATATTTTTCTTGCGATTGCGCAGTGCTTTGTTATAGGTCTTTGCGACATAGGAGCTGACCATCTCATACAGTTCCCGCTGCAAATTATTGCGTTCGTCCCATGAAATCGTCACAAGATGCGTGATACGGTTCTTAAACAGCAGATTACCATTATTGTCAATGGCCTCGCGCTTTTCCGTGCGGATCAGGAATGGAGCAACCTGTTCTCGGACAATAGATTTGGCATTCGGGAAAGCATCCGCATCCAGCAAACGAATCAGCCGCAAAAACGGCTCAGTTTTGCCATTATGCGGTGTTGCTGACAACAGCAGCAGATATGGGCTTGCCTGTGCCAACAGATTGCCCAGCTTGTAGCGAGCCACTTCGCCGGAGGAACCAGCCACACGATGCGCCTCATGATCAAATCCCATCCACTGTTGATGATGGAATAGATTCGTTCCTCGTTGTACTTTTCAACCTTTTCCTCGCTCCAACCAGTGTGTTTTTCAATCGGCTTGATAGAGTCCATCGGGGAAATTACCTGATCGAACTGACCATACACATCATCATTATCCGTCAGGCGGAGAATTGTATCATAATCGGAAGGTAAAATCACTTGAAATTTCTCATGGAACTTTTCCTGCATCTCACTTGCCCACTGGGTCACCAGACCAGTCGGGCAAACAACGAGAATCCTACTGACAAGACCACGGCTCTTCAATTCACGGATGATCATACCAGCTTCAATCGTCTTACCAAGACCAACTTCATCCGCCTGAATATAGCGAATGTTGTTGGTCTCCATTGCACGGTTCAACACATGAAGCTGGTGCGGCAAGGGAATAATTCCGCTGGCAAGAGAAGAAAGAAAGCCACCGGCAGTTTCGTTTTTGATTTTAGAGAGCAGCGTAACATAGCGCAGATAATTTTCATCGTACTGCATAGTACTGCCCGTTGAGCTAAGCTGTTCCTCATTTGCCTTATACACCCGACCGGTTGCCGGGTTGAAAACCTTGTAGGAGACATAGCCCCATGCTTCGATTTTCTCCAAAACCTGCACATTTGCTTTTTCTATTGTGTCAAAAACGAAATCACCTGTGTTTAACATTTTTTACTTTTCTCCCATCAACTCAACAATTTTGGAGGCATGTTTACGGCATGATAAAGCAAAAACAAGCACACATGCAGCAAAAGCTATCATTAGATTCCATTTACATGAAATCATCGCAATAATTGACAGTGCGAAAAATAGCAAGACGCTTGTCCTCGATAACGCGTACTCTCTTGACAATACGCTCATTATAGAGAATTCTTCAGCTTTTCTATTATACAGAGCATAATCGTCATTGAAAGGAACTATTTTTGTTTTTTTCAGAATAGGCTCTACTATCACAGAACCTGTTCTATTAAGCACAAAGCCAATTTCATAGGCAATAGAAATAACACATAAAAGAAGAACCGTTTCAGACATTGCTGTAATTCTATTATAATATTCGCTCATAATAAAATTCCTAACAATATCAGGATGCATCAGTAAAAGACAGCCTATAAAGACGAATCCTGTCAAGAGAAAATTCAACACATTGTACAACGGAACCTTAATATCCATCAAACTGCTCCTTTCGGCGTAAATGTTCCCAAATAATGTCCCAGTGATACATCATACATTTCTTCATTGTCAAGAAATGAAACATTGTATGAATCATTGCTACAATAGACATGAACTTTTGAATCAGTACATTTGAAAACAATATCTCCAGCACTATTCTGTGTAATTGTATTGTAGCCTTGATAATAATCAAGGTATTTTGATGGAGCTTCGCCGATTACAACAATAAACGGATCTAACTCTTTCAGAACATCAGTTGAAACTCGACCAGATGAACGTCCATGGTGAGGAGCAAATAACAAATCAATTTTGGGCCATTCAATTTTATCCTTGACTTTCTCCAAAAAGTCGTGCTCCATATCCCCCATCCACAATGCCGTTATATTCGAACTTACCGAATACTTAATGATAGGTGATATATTATTGTATGCCTCTCCATCTTTAGCCGCTTGCAAAGCATCGCAGAAGTCCGAATCAGATGTAATCGGCCATAAGCAAGACAATCCTGCACTTCCGCGCGTTTCATCTGTTTGATTCATCCATTTGCGTGAACATCCTTTATATAGATAGAACGCCTTTGACGAATCACGCAACTCACAATATTTTTTGAAACTATTTGTTTCATCTGGCTTTGTTGCTTCATTTTGAACACAGTAAAAATTACTAACTCCTACTGTATTAGAGAATTCTGGCAGACCCTTTATATGATCTTCATCAGGATGGGTAGAGATAAAACGAGTTATCCCAACATTTTCCGATTTGCTTTTTATTTCTTCAAAATGTTTGTCACGGCTATCTTCTTCATCATAGCAACAGTCAATTACTGTAAAATTGTCACTATTATGTTGTATGTAAAACATATCTCCTTCGCCGACAGAGAAAGACTTGATTATACTCATTTTACTGTCCTTTTTTTGAAATCTTTACACTCTTCCAAGGCTGATATCATAGTACATCAGCAGGTTGGAATCCTCCTGAATGGTCTGCTCCGGCAGACGTTCTGCGATATCAACAATGGCCTTATAGTTCTTTTCTTTCCAAAGGCGAGAGAATCCCACACGGATGGCCTCCGAACGGAATAGCTTCAGCTTGCCCTTGCTATTCATGTAGCCTTCAAATTCCTTCCACAGGTTCTTCTCACGCAGTTTGACCAGATCGCCTTCCTTGGTCACATCTGGAATGTACCAACGGCCTTTCTCGTCTTGCAGGAAGTTCTCTTCCAAAATGGTAGCAAGTTCCGGCATCTGCTCATATTTATCAACTGCCTTGACTTCCTGCATGAACTTCGGCTGAAGCTCTGCGTAGGTCTGCGGGCCGCAGAACTGCTCATCCAGCTGCTGATACAGCCAGGAAATAGCAGACTTCTCATTCGTCACAAACATCTCGAACTGGATATTCTCCACTTCGGTCGTGATACGAGCAGTATCGTACTCATTGACCTGATCTGGCAGGAAATACATATTATCGCGTTTCAGGAACTTTTCATCCAGTCCACGATAAAAGTCGGTAGCATCCAGTGGCACCGGAATCCCCTGCATGATATGGTATGCAACCATGCGGTCAAAGAGCAGATAAGCCTGACGTTCAGCAACCACTTCAATATGGTCATTCTTCACAACAACCACCGGAATATTCGCAAGATGTTGGCGTACAAAATCCCATGCAGTGTCTACCGAACCAGCATGAAGTTGGAAATCCTTTCTAAAGCTTTCTTTCGGTTTATAAGCCGAAATAACAAGATCCTGCTTTATTGCTTGGGATGCCCCTTTAACTTGATTAAAGCTACCTTGATTTTTATTAAGTGTACGGACATCGGCAATGATAAATCCTGCCCTATTCAATGATGTTTGAATAGAATTCCAAACCGCATTCTTTGAATTATGGAATTCTACAGTCATCCAACGATTTGGCTTTAGAATTCTTTCAAACTCCGAAAAGCACTTTGTCATAGCTTCCTGATAGAAAGCAAGTTGCTTTCCCTGCGTTCGATTCATGACCGCTTCCGGCTCATTATTCGTATAAACACGCAACCATGATTCCCAAATTGAATTTAATTCCGAGTACATTAAGTTATCGCCAAAAGGAGGGTCGGTAAATATATAATCAATGCTGTCATTGGGTATATTCTCCAACATAGACGCTGATTGCGTTGAAATAATAGCTTCTGATCCAGTTGGCACTTCTGCAAATGCCTTCGAGACATTCTTGAGCCGTTCTTTTAGCAATTCTATTATAGACGTTTCCACTGAAAGAGATGGGAAATAGATCACTCCCGTTAAATATCCAGCATTCCAACCACCGCCGCCAAACAAGAAATTATGCATATGTACTTTGTTCATTTTTGTGGCCCTGAGAATGAATGCCGTAATAATAAACTTCATTTCATTACTTGCATTAGCCCATATCAAAGATAATGCATATAGACTTCTTTTTTGAAAGAAAAAATCTACAGTTGTAATTCCCTTATTGATTGCTTCTTGCGTCTTATCTCCTTTCTTTACGGCATCAGTAGGATACCAATACGGAATCGTGAGAGAATTGATTTTTTCAATTACCTTCAAGTCATCCTCATCCGGTTTCTTCTCCCAGTGTTTTCCATCCTGTGTCGTATATCTTATCAAAACCGGAATTTGCTTTGGTATGCTAACAGTCTTATTTTGAATGCTATCAAATACAGTTTCTTTCGCAACTATACTACTTTTTTTCGTCAACTCAGCTCCGCATCCTGGGCAACGGAATTTTTCAAGCATTTTTTTCTCATTTCTAAACACTGCTATATCCCAGAAAACGAATTCTCTACCGCAATGCGGACAGATCATCACATCGGACCAAACTGTATAATCAACAGTCGCTTCCTGCCCATCAAATGTCATTGATAGCTGTCCATCTGAAGGAACGACATGCTTTGTTTTATACATCCAGCCACATTCTTTATTAAGCCTTTCGAGAAGGTTCTCGCCTTCTTTCTCTAAAGCCTCTTGCTTAAATCCCATATTATAGCGGTTGGAAATGTGTGTTGCTGCTGGTGCCAAATCAATAAGAACGGCTTTTCTGCATCCAAATTTTGCTTCCTTAACATTTTGTGCAAATTTCATTTTATCCTGCATTGAAAGATGCCCACATGCTTTTGCGGCCACTCCTGTCATGCCAGTTCCAGAAAAGCCATCGAACACAATATCACCAGGATTTGAATAATGAAGTATATAATTCATGATTGCCTTGTACGGTACCTTTGTATGGTATGTATGTACCGTATACAACGGGTCATTCTTTCCTTCACTCACATCTGCCGCAAATGGTTCTCTGTGATAATTGTCCGTTGCCTCATCATACGGAGTGCCATACTCCTTGATGAAGTCCTCGATGAAGGGATTTGGGCAGGCAGTATAAAACGGCGCATCCGAAAGCGCAATGATATCCTCATCTGTACCAATTGGAAAGCCTTCGATGTTGCGCACTTTATCTATATCTTCTTTGGTCAGCTTTCTGCGTTCCATAGCTGTTTCCTCGCTTTCGTTTTCTGAATTGTGCAAGCGGCACTTGCACAATCTTATTTGACAATAATGCGGAGTTTACCTTCGTCTTTGCCTTTGGTATAGCCAGCAATCAGCTCATTCAGTTTCAGTTTGAAGGTAGCTTCATCCATCGGCGGCAGCTTCGTCAGCTTGTCCATCAAATCTTTTGCATCTACTACCACAGGTTCAAAGCCCTTCAGCAATGCCTGAATCGCTTTGATGAAGAAGTCATCAACACGCTTCGGCAAAGTACCAGATGCAATAAAATCATCAATGGCTTTCTGCTGTTCTGCACTCAGGTTCTCTTTCTGGCTTGCCACAATCGGATCAGAAATCGTATTCAGCAGAGTCTGCGTCCACTCCGTCACCAAATCATCAATCCGAATATCCAGATTATCCAGCTGACCTGCAACATTCGGCACCGGATCACCAAGGTGATAGCCACAATGAGGACAGATATGGGTTGTTTTCAGTTCGGTCGGGGTCAACTCATAGCAGACCTTCAGGTTTGCCATGTCCTGCTCGATCTTTGTCAGTTTGGCTGCCGAAAGGATTTCAACGCCGCGCAGCTTTCGCAGATTTGTCAGTGCAATGCTCTCCTGTAATTTACCGCGTCGCTTTGCATCGTCAATATCTAGACGCTTTTTCTTATGTTCCTCAAAATAAATGCCGATGTACTCTTCCTTTACCTTTTCAAGGGCAGCATTTACCTTCTGTGCAGCAGCATCTCCGGATGTACCGGTCAGAATGCTATCGCGCGCAGAACGGAACTCATCTTTTGCAGCTTCCAGCTTTTGTTTGAAGTTTGCGCCAAGGTCGATGAACTCAATGTTGCTCAGATAGGAAACATTGTTTGCGCAATCCGTTTTGAAAGTCACGTACTCCGCAATCGCCTTGATCAGTGCAATCTGCTCCGCCAGCTTATCAATTTCATCAAAGGTCAGCGAGAAGTTATTCAGCTTCGCCGGAGTATTGAACCGAGCGGAATAATTGCTGAATTCATCCTTAACTGCTGCACAGGCTTTCTGCATAGCAATCAGATGCTGCGCATCTACAAGCGGTTCATTCCAAAGCTCAAAGCCATTGTTCAGTTTCTGGTTCACAAGAACCGCAGAGTTGCTCGTTTCCTGCGCTTTTTTCAACAACTGCTTCACACCCTCATCACGATCATTCGGGTTGTCCAGCAGAGCCGGATTGATTTCCAGCACATCAAAGAGCTTTTTCAGCTCTGCCATTGCCATCTGTGCAGGTCGTGCCAGATATTTGAAATCATACAAGTCCAAAGCACCAATGCGAGGCACCGTATCCAGATTCGATGCACTCAGAACAGTGCCATTGCGCAGAGTCATCGTTGCATAGCCCGCATATACCATGGACAGGAAGATGATCGGTGTAAAGAGGTAGTTGATCTTGAAATGCTTATCTTCGTACTGATCATCGTATTTGACATCAAAGATATCCGAATAATTGATAACGCCCTGCGGCGGCAGCTGTTTCAGCTGGTCAATATAGTAAGCTGCATACTTGGAACCTTCCGGTCGAATCTTATCGCCATTCAGA
>ERZ773193.4849-NODE-4849-length-10295-cov-3.555078_pt1 | contig 10295 bp, 7 predicted proteins | sample MGYA00511110_ERZ773193 | MGnify/ENA primary metagenome ERZ773193 (study PRJEB29015, sample SAMEA2737784) | human gut metagenome | biome: human gut; feature: human-associated habitat; material: faeces | place: China | collected 2012 ...
CATCCTCTATTTTACTGGTGGCATGGCGCAGGAACGCAGTAGGAAGCTGATCTCTCTCGATACCGCAGCCGTTATCCGTCACGCGGATGAATTCAATGCCGCCTTCCTTTGCCTCCACCGTGATTGCTGTAGATCCGGCATCAATGGCATTCTCCACCAGTTCCTTTACCACACTGGCTGGTCTCTCCACCACCTCACCGGCAGCGATCCTGTCGATCGTCCGGGAGTCCAGTACATGTATTCCCATAAATCTCCTCCCTTATGCTTTCTAGCCGTTCCAGCGGTTCTTTAACTTATTCTGCAGGCGGTACAAAGTATTCAGTGCATCCAGCGGTGTCAGAGTCGTTACTTCGATCTCCATCAGTTCCTTCAGCACATCCTCGTCCGTCACCGTATCAAACAGAGACATCTGCGCCAGATCCACTTCATCGTATTTTGGCTGTTTTTTTGCTTTCCCATCGCCCTTATTATCAATGGCGATACTCTGCACCTTTTCGGTGATATCATTGTCGGACAGCTGTTCCACGATCTCTTTTGCACGGTCAATGACCATATCCGGCACACCGGCCAGTTTGGCCACCTGGATACCGTAGCTCTTGTCTGCACCGCCCTTTACGATCTTACGCAGGAATACAATATCGTCTCCGCATTCCTTGACTGCGATACAGTAGTTGTTGACATTGTTCATTTTGCCTTCCAGCTCGGTCAGCTCATGATAATGGGTGGCAAACAGTGTCTTCGCTCCCAAAAGCTTTCGATTACTGATATGTTCGATCACTGCCCAGGCAATGCTCAGGCCATCAAAGGTGGACGTGCCTCTTCCGATCTCATCCAGGATCAGGAGACTTTTGGATGTGGCATTCCGTAAAATATTCGCCACCTCATTCATCTCCACCATGAACGTGGACTGCCCGCTGGCCAGGTCATCCGACGCACCCACACGGGTAAAGATTCTGTCTACAATGCCGATGTTGGCACTTCTGGCAGGCACGAAACAACCGATCTGTGCCATCAGCACGATCAGTGCCGTCTGACGCATATATGTGGATTTTCCCGCCATATTCGGACCGGTAATGATGCTGATACAATGACTTCCATTATCCAGATAGGTGTCGTTGGCAATGAACATGTCATTAGTGATCATCTGTTCCACCACAGGATGTCTGCCATCCTTGATATCAATGACACCTTTTTCATTTAACTTCGGGCGTACATAGTGATTGCGCTCAGACACCAGGGACAGGGATGCATAAACATCCAGCTTTGCAAGCGCCTTGGCAGTATTCTGGATACGTACCAGTTCCTGTGCGATGGTATCCCGGATTCTGCAGAAAATATCATACTCCAGTGTCTGAAGCTTGTCCTCCGCATTTAAGATCGTATCTTCCAGTTCTTTTAATCTCGGTGTGGTATACCGCTCCGCATTGGCAAGGGTCTGCTTGCGGATATAATCCTCCGGCACCAGATCCTTGTAGGAATTGGTCACTTCCAGATAATAACCGAACACTTTGTTGTATTTGATCTTTAAATTTTTAATTCCGGTCTTTTCGCGCTCTTTTGCCTCTAACTCTGCAAGCCAGGTCTTACCCTCTGTTTTGGCATTGCGGTATTTATCGACATCCTCATTATAACCTTCCTTGATCAGTCCGCCCTCGCGCACAGAGATCGGCGGTTCTTCCATGATCGAACGATCTACCAGGGAGCAGAGTTCTTCCATGGCATCAATGTCGTTCTGGATATTTTTTAGCAGTGCACCGTCAAACTCATTGAGCAGGGATTTGATCGGAGGCAGCATGCTGATAGAATTCTTAAATGCGATCAGATCACGCGGATTGGCTGTCCGGTAAGTCACACGGGTGATCAGACGCTCAAGGTCATAAATCGGATTTAAATACTCGCGCAATTCCTCCCTTGTGATCACATGATCGTTTAACTCACCAATGGCTTCCTGGCGCAGTTCAATCTCGGCTTTATCGATCAATGGCTGTTCCACATAAGCACGAAGTGTCCTTGCTCCCATCGCTGTTTTGGTTTTATCTAACACCCATAGCAGGGAACCGCGTTTTTGTTTTTCACGCAGTGTCTCCACCAGCTCTAAATTACGTCTGGTCGAACTGTCTATGATCATATATTTCCCGGTTGAGTATGGATGAATCGCAGAAAGATTGCCAAGGTCATTTTTCTGTGTTTCGTACAGATAGCGGAGCAATGCCCCCGCAGCGATCGTGCCACACGCATAATCAGATAATCCAAGCCCCTCAAGACTCTGCACCTTAAAATGTTCTTTTAACGTATTTTCTGCCGTCTCGTCACTGAAATACCATGCCTCTAAAGAGTACACTGCAATACCAAGGCGGTTTTTCATATCAGAGAGATCGACACCGCTCATATAAAAGCTCTCATTGCAGATGATCTCGGATGGTGCAAATTTGTTGATCTCGTCAATCAGTTTCCGCTCCGTATCGACCTCTGTAACAAAATAGTCTCCGGTCGAGATGTCCGCTAATGAAATACCGTATTTATCTGCAAGATATACGATACACATAATGTAATTATTTTTGGATTCGTCGAGAGCCTGCATGTCTGTGTTTGTTCCCGGTGTGACGATGCGGATCACCTCACGCTTTACAAGACCTTTTGCAAGTTTTGGATCCTCCACCTGCTCACAGATCGCAACTTTATGACCGTTTGCAACCAGTTTATTTAAGTATCCTTCCACTGCATGATAAGGAACACCGCACATCGGCGCGCGTTCCTCTGCACCACAGCTTTTGCCGGTCAGCGTCAGTTCAAGTTCTTTTGAGACAACGATCGCATCATCAAAAAACATCTCATAAAAATCACCGAGTCTGTAAAACAAAATGCAATCTTTATATTCCTCTTTTGTTTTTAAATATTGCTGCATCATAGGTGTATATTCTGCCACGTCTTTAACCTCTGTTCTTTTTCTATTCATCATAATAGCGTCCGTCAAATGGATCATCTATTTTTTCCATAATTGTAATCTATCATTTACTCTCTATGGCATATCTACCGATTGCCTCGGCAACCTTTAAGCCGTCCATTGCCGCAGACATGATACCACCTGCATATCCGGCGCCTTCCCCGCATGGGTAAATGCCGCGGATATTCGACTGGAATGATTCATCACGCACGATACGCACCGGGGAAGATGTACGGCTTTCGACACCGGAAAGGATCGCATCCTCACGGTCAAATTCCGGAATCGCACGGGAAAAATGATGCATTCCTTCTATGAATGATTCCTCTAATTCTTCCGGCAGAAGTCCTCTCAAATTACAAAGTACGGAATCACCCTTTGTTGTACTCTCAAATGCACCGTAGGAAACGGAAGGACGATTTTTACAGTAATCACCAAACAACTGCTGTGGGATCTTTCCATTTCCAAGTTTCCATGCCCGCTCCTCCAGACGTTCCTGAAAACGGATGCCGGACAGTACATCTTCTTTCCCATCAGCATCTTTTAAAACACCATGACGGATCGCATCCGCCTTAAAATCTTCCGGTGTGACGGAGACGATGATCGCACTGTTTGCGTTGCTGCCGCCACGGTCCGAGTAACTCATGCCGTTGACTGCAAGACGGTGTTCTTCGGAGGAAGCATTTACGACATAACCGCCCGGACACATGCAAAAGGAGTATACGCCTCTGCCGGAGGGAAGATTTGCCGTCACTTTATAAGGTGCCGCAGGAAGTTTGTCTGCATATAAATCTCCGTACTGTGTCAGATTGACCTCGCTCTGCGGATGCTCCACACGGAATCCGACCGCAAAGGATTTTGCCTGCATATTTAAGCCCTTTTCCTGTAACAGCGAAAACGTATCCCTTGCACTGTGACCGATGGCAAGGATCAGGCAGTCGGTATCGATCTGTCTGTCGTGATTTAATTCGATAGATTTTAAGTTCCCGTTTTTGCCGGTGGAAAATCCGGTAACACAGGTCTCAAATAAAAACTCTACGCCATTTTCTGTCATAAATTCCCGCATCCGTTTTATCACATCTGCAAGAATGTCTGTGCCGATATGTGGTTTGTTTTCATATAAAATATGTTCCGGTGCCCCAAATTTTACGAATGTTTCAAGAACAAAACGGTTCCTTCCAATGGGATCTTTGACCAATGTATTTAATTTTCCATCGGAAAAGGTTCCTGCACCGCCCTCTCCGAACTGGACGTTCGAGGCGGTGTCTAAGACACCGGTCTCCCAGAACTTCTGCACATCCGCAGTCCGTTCTTCGACCTTTTTACCACGCTCTGTCACGATCGGATGAAAACCCTCTGACATTAATGCATAGGCACAGAACAGTCCGGCAGGGCCTGCCCCCGCGATCACAGGTGTGCGTGAAGGATTTATGACTTCCGGAAGGACGTATTTTTTCACTTTGATTGACATAACATTATTATTGTTAACCTTTTTTAAAATTTTCTGGTCGTCTGCCGTCTCTACATCTACGGAGTACACATAAAACAGATCCGGCTTCTTCCTTGCGTCAATGGATTTTTTGACGATCTGGTATTGAAAAGGCGTGTCCGCCTTTAATTTCAACGCTTTTTTGATCTTTTGCTCTAACTGCACCGTATCATGTGTTACTGGCAGCTTGATCTGATTAATTCGAATCATAATTTCCTCGTTTCTTCCTGTGCGCTTTTTTTCCCGGATGTGCATATTCTCCTGCGTGGCTTCCTGCCACATATCCGCTGGACCAAGCCCATTGCAGATTATATCCACCGCAGATACCATCAATATCAACGACTTCTCCTGCGAAAAACAGTCCCGGAATTAATTTTGACATCATGCTGGCTGCATCGATCTCGCGTGTGTCCACACCGCCCGCACAGACCTGTGCCTGCGCGATATCTTTGCTTCCTGTGATGTCGACACGCAGGTCTTTCAGCAGTTTTGTCAGACGTGTCAGTTGTTTTTCCGGTACTTTTTTTGACGGAATATGAAGATCAATCCCGGCTTCTTTTAAGAGTACCTCTGCAAGCTTTTTATTGCAGAGACCGATCATCGCCTGAGAGGCATCTTTTCCGTGAGCATTCATGCAAAAACGCAGTTTCAGCAGATCATTCACTTCCCCAAAAGACCGGTCCGGCATAAAATCGATCTGTGCATATACCTGTTTTTTTTGTTTTAAAGCTCTGGTTGCATATCGGCTGATCTGAAAAACCGGAATTCCCGATATTCCATAATCCGTCAGCTGTAATTCACCACGTTCTCTGGTCGTTTCTGCTCCGTTTATGTACAGTCTTATCGAAACTTCTGCACGGATTCCTGCAAGCATTTTAAAGAATGACTGCCTGCACTGCAACGGCACCAGCGCCGGTACAATATCTATGATATGGTGCCCAAAGTGTTCAATATATGGAAGCGCACTGCCGTCACTCCCACTCTTCGGCGAAGCGAAAAGACCGGTTGCAAAAATGATTGATTTTGCGCGAAAATCTCCTGTGCCTGTCCGGATCAGAAAGAAATCTCCCTGTCTTTTTATTGCTTTGATCTCACAGGAGACAATCTCCTTTACACCGGTATATGCGGCTTCCATGCGAAGGACATCCAGAACAGAAGCAGCCTGTTCACTTGCCGGGTAATAATAGCCGTTTTTTATTTTTGGTTCGATACCGATCTCACGAAAAAACGCCACTGTTTTTTTCTGATCGAACTGTCTGAATACCGGTACAGCAAAAGCAGGGTTTTCGCCTCTGTAACACGATAATCCCTGCACCTCGTTTGTATAATTACATTTTCCATTCCCCGTGGCAAGTATTTTCTTACCTACACGGTCCATATGTTCTAAGATGATTGTATCTGCACCTGCTAAAGCAGACGCAATAGAAGCCATCAGCCCGGATGCTCCGCCGCCAATGACTGCAACTTCTGTTTCTGTCATATTAAAAACCTTTTTCGATATTTATATAGTTTATTTGTCCGTAACAGGATAAACTATTGATTATTTTAACATACAAAAAACAAACATTCAATCCGTGAAACCCATAGTTATTGCTGGTAATTCATCAATATCAGAAAGGCTGCAGCAATCTAACTGGAATAGCTCTCCAAAAAGGCGTACAATTCCTGATCGTCCGAAAACCGGATCCCATTTTCCAATTTCTTTACCATATCTTCATTCAGATCACGGATGCGGATATTTGTTTCAAAGAATTCTGTGATCCCATCACTCTGGTATACGACCAGAATCCCATCCTTTTGTTTTATGATATACGCATACGGTTCATAAACTGCAAGACTCTCTGTTGTCTTAACTTCTTTTTCTGTATCCGTTTCTGCCGGCATTTCTTCGGTTGCCGCAGCAAGATCCTGTTCTTTTTCCCCCGTATCCTGTTGTGTAAACAGTAAATAAACAACCATGACCAATAAAAGAAAGATCATTCCGGTAAAAAGGCAAATACTCGTCGTTTTTTTCATCCCATCACTCCATATTCCGGTTTTACGATAAGTATTTGCCAAATTTTACTTTTTATTCACTTGTCAGAAATATTTTTTCATGGTCATAGAATGTCTAAACACATGCCGTCAGCTATTTTAATAAGTGCATTTTTTTTGCGACATCTGCCAGCATGCGGCCTTTCGGGAAACGCAAGATTTCCTGCTCATTTAATCCTTTTAACAGCAACAGTAACACTGCATATACCGCCGCTCCAATCACGATCGACAAAAGCGTTGCTACAGCATTAACACGCAGCACGTACAGAATGCCATGATAGACGAGCCATACAACAACACCCATACCGGCAGCGGCGATTGCAGGGACAAAAAATGTTTTTCGAATTTCCTGATGATATCCGCTGTAACGGCGGATTGATCCTGCATTTAAAATACACATGATAAGACCGAATGCTGCATTTGCGATAACGACTGCAAAAATGTTTAAGTCAAACAAGAACATAAGTGCTGCCAGCAGTCCTAAATGCAGTACCAGTGCAATGATCGCATTTTTGATCGGTTCTTTCATGCGGCCGATTCCCTGTAAAAGACCGTTTGAAAGCGTTGACAGTGAAAAAAACAAAATCGTAACAGCTCCTACCTGTAACATATGTGCAGCAGTCTCCGATGAATCACGGAACAAAAGCTGTAAGATCGGTGATGCAAGTATGCCCATGCCAACTGCACATGGAAAAGCAATCACCATGATAAAACGTGTTGCAATCCCGATCTGTCGTTTTGCTTCGCCTTTTTTCCCGGCTGCATAGGCAGCAGTCAGTGCAGGAACAGAGGATGCCGCCATCGCTGATGCAATGGAGATCGGAACATTGATCAGAACCGTATATTTTCCAGTATAAATACCATTCCAGGAACCATACTGGTTCGCGGTATATCCCTGATATGCAGCAATGTGTTTATATACAGCCTGATCTATGACGGTATTGCAGTTGTAGATCGTACTGCTCAGTAAAACCGGGATGATCGTTATGATAAGCAGATGAAATATCGAGCCATAGGAATCAACGTTTCTTTTCCGCTCTCTGTGCAGACTGCGTTTAAACGCACGCAGATATACAATCAGTACAAAGGTACAGAATAATAATGCAACCAGTGCTCCGATCGCAGTACCAAGCGTTCCTCCTGCTGCTCCGTATGCTGCGGAATAATTATCAGCATCACCAAGCAGTGCTCCAGCCTTTGCACCATAATCAGCCAATACATACGCTGCCCATACACTGACGATTGCATTTGCAATCTGCTCTAAGATCTGGGAAGTTGCACTCGGCATCATTGTTCCAAGTCCCTGAAAAAATCCTCTCATAACACCAAGTACTGCAACAATCAGAAGTACAGGGATCAGTACACGCACAGCGAAGACGCTCATCGGTGTTTTCATCAGCGTGCCTGTGATAAACTCAGCACCAAACAAAAGGATCAGTGCGGCGACCGTACCGGTACATACACCGAAGATCAATGCACATTTTAAAATGCGGTATACATTGTGTCTTCTGCCCTGTGAATAATTTGCAGATACAAGTTTTGATACTGCGAGCGGCAGACTGTAGGATGAAATGATCAATAATATATTATAAATCTGGAAAGCAGTTCCATAGTAGTCATTTCCGGTATCCCCGATAATATTTGTCAGCGGGATACGGTAGATCAGACCGATAATACGGCTGACGATGGATGCGATAGCAAGAATAGAACCCTGCACAAGAAAACTTGTACTGCTTTTTTTATTTTGTTTGCCCATATGACTTAATCCTCGTTATCTTAAAATGTTCATCTCGTTTAAGATCTCAGTTTGTTTTCCCTCCATAATAGCAGCTTCCTCCGGTGTCATATGGTCATATCCAAATAAATGAAGCATACTGTGAAGGATTAAAAATGCATATTCACGTTTTTCACTGTGCCCATAACTTTTTGCCTGTTCCTTTACTTTGTCAACAGAGATAATGATATCACCGAGCATTATTTCGCCTGTGTCCGGGTTGAAATTGTCATCGTAATCATCTTCTAATTTCGAAAAATCTCCTGCGCTCTCATAAGAAAGCATCGGAAATGACAAAACGTCCGTCGGCGCATCAATGTCACGGTATTCTTTATTGATGGCGTGGATTCCATCATTGTCCGTGAGCGTCAGATTGATTTCAGCTTCAAACGGAAATCCCTCATGCTCGATTGCGTAGTCTGTCACTTCTTTTGCAAGTGCCTCCTCATCAAATGAAAAATCAGTATCTGTTTCTTTTTCTATAAAAAGACTCATAAATTTCCTCATTTCTGTGCCTTACAGGCAGTTTTTATATCTTTTGTATTTTATACGTTTTTTAAAAGAAGAAGGTTTCTTCATTTACAAGATATTCCCTGATCTTTAAAAACATATTCATGCCGAGCCCGGACTGATCATAAATTCCGCTTGCAGAATATTCGTTTAGTGTCTGGTAGATGACCATATCCTGATTCCATTCGCTTGCCATTGTATAACTGTCAAAAACTTCTATCTTTTTGACCAGGCCATTTACCATATGTACGATCGCGGACTCGATGGATGAAGGCGGTGCTGTTTCGCCATCATATTCACTGATGATACGGATGACATCTTCCGGGAAACAGTGTTCCTGTGCAATGCGGATTCCGCTCTCTGTGAGCGGTTCACCTTCCATGATCCCGATCCGGTAATAAAATCCTGCCGCCGCGCAGGTCTTTTCATCTGCCCCGGCAACTCTCGCACAGCTTGCTGCAAGTCTTGAAACTCTGCGTGCATGCTGATATTCCTGTTTCGAAAAATTTGACAGTTCACGGACAAGAGGATAAGTATCATCTATAATATCCGTCAGGATATCATTTACTTCCTGTTCCCTCAAATGTGAGAAATGCGGATAGCCAAACTGCAGCCACAAAACACTGATGGCACCCTCTCCAATTCCCCATAATAAAAGCACAAAATGTACCTCCTGATAGGTCAGATAATAAAAGGTGACTGGAAGTAAAACGGAGAGGCAGAACAACAGCACTTCATACCAGATAAGTTTTTTTTCCTGTTTTGCGGCTTCCTCCGCCGTCCCGGCAAGGATCACACCAAAGATTGTCAACAGACAGTACAATATCAGTTCCTGTGAATGCAGTCCCATAACCAGACATATCATGGAATCCCAGAAAATACCGGTGATAAGCGCAAGACGTTCGGAAACAAAGGCTGCAATAATGAGCGGTACAAATACCAGCGGTTTTACAAATTCAGGAAAGTATGATGCAAACACAACCACCACCGCTGCTGCCGTATAACTATATAATACTTTTTTGAAATCTGTTTCACGGTTATGGCTGACCAGTCCTTCCGCACGATCGTGTTCTATAAAGAAAAGAAACAATACAAACCATATCATGGCAACACAGACAATCCCTAAAATCTGATCCAGTAAAATCTGTTGTTTTGCACACAGTAAAAGTATGGCTGCAATGGTAACGATAAACATGCAGACCTGATTCCATCCTCTTTTGATTACAAAGCGGTCATTCATCGCTGGCGAGTCTCCTGTCTTCTTTTTGATGCGCTCTTACTGCGGTTTTCATAATCTTCATAAGCCTTCACGATCTTCTGTACAACCGGATGACGGACCACATCTTTGCTGGTCAGTTCACAGATGCCGATCTCATCCACTTTTTTTAATACTTTTAAGGCAACATCAAGACCGGATGCTGTGCCAGGTGTTAAATCCTTCTGGGTTGCATCACCGGTGATCACCGCCTTAGATCCAAAACCGATACGGGTAAGGAACATTTTCATCTGCTCCGGTGTGGTGTTCTGTGCCTCGTCCAGAATGATAA
>ERZ773193.4863-NODE-4863-length-10270-cov-2.178757_pt1 | contig 10270 bp, 6 predicted proteins | sample MGYA00511110_ERZ773193 | MGnify/ENA primary metagenome ERZ773193 (study PRJEB29015, sample SAMEA2737784) | human gut metagenome | biome: human gut; feature: human-associated habitat; material: faeces | place: China | collected 2012 ...
TCCTCGATCGGGAGCGACCACGCGGGGCGCTCCTCCTGCGCGGCGGCGAGCAGCGGGAGAATGAGCAGCGGAAGGAGCGTGAGGCGGCGCATGGGTTATTCGGTTTCTCGGTCGATAAGGTGGTAGTCGACGATGTGGTGCACCTCGGTGGAGGTTTCGCCCAGCAGCGCGGTCTTGCCCATCTGGCCGGTCTGTATCTTCACGAAGTCGATGTATTTCAGGTCGGCGGGCCGGCCGTCGAAGGTGCGGGCGTTGCTCAGACGGAAAAGACAGAACTGCCCGTCGTAGTCGCTTTTGCCCGCGTTGTCGGCATAACCCCAGTCGTAGGGAGGAACGACGGTCTGCCCCGAAGCGTCGACGTACGAGCGGTCCAGCAGGCGCGTGCCGTAGAAGGTACACTCTCCTTCGGGCAGCCACGGCTGATAGTAGCTGTCCGAAGGGTTCCAGTAGGCGTTGTGGTCGATCGTGCCCCCTCCGCCGCGGTTGTCGCGCCAGACGACGGCGGCCTGCGCGCGCGTAGGCTGATAGTAGGTGACCGAATAGTCGTAGATCGTTTCAGCGCTGTCGTACTCCGAACCGGCCAGTTCGTACCACGTGTCGTTGGGTTCCCCGTCGCCGTTCTCGTCCTGTGCGACCCAGACGACGCCCGGCTCCGACTGGTAGGAGTAGGGATTGCCGCGGATGGCCAGGTCGACCCCGCCGCCGCTGTTGTCGACGCTGTGGTCGAAGCCTGCGACGACGTAGCCGCCCCACGCTCCCAGCGAGATCATGTAGTTGATGTCGAAGCGCGATTGCACGTGGGCGCACGCTTCGGCCATCGTCGTGGCGGTGAAGAGCGGGCCGTACATGTAGCCGCTCACCCACAGTCCGGGCGCGGGCAGGTACTCGAAGACGCGGACGGTCGACGCCCGGCTCGCGGCGTCGGCGGGCCGGTAATAGGTGCCTTCGGCAGCACAGACGTTGACCGACAGTGTTTGCGAGCGGGTCGCATAGCTGTTGCGCATGGTGACCGTCACTTCGTGCGGTCCTTCTTCGAGGGCTTCGAAGCGGTATTCGAGCTGCGCTCCGCGTTGTCGCTCCGTGCCGTCGACCTCCCAGATGTATTCGGCGTCGAAGGCGTTGACGGGGTTCCACCCTTTCAGGCGGATCGTGCGTCCCCGCGCGACGTTATAGGTCGTCTGGGGAAATTCCCACGAGAAGGGCATCTGCTCCGGAGACAATACTTTTACAGTGAACGAGACCGAGTCCTCGCCGTCGTCGTTCGCGGCGCTGAACGTCACTTCGTAGTCGCCGCATTCGTGCCGCCGGAAAAGGTACTCCGCCGCTTCGCCGACCGTTTCTCCGTCGATCGTCCATCGGAAGCGCGCCGTCTGGCCGTTCTCGACGGTGGGAGCGATCGTCAGTTCGGCGTCGGCCGCGACGGTGAACCCTCCGACGGGTTCGATGAGCGTGATGCAGGGCGCTTCGAGCGCGTCGACCCGCACGCGCAGTTCGTCTTCGGCGGCGCCGTAGTCATTTTCGACGCGCAGCGAGAGGTAGTAGATGCCGGCCTTGTCGCGCCGGAAGACGTAGGAGGCTTCGCGGCAGACCACCTCGTCGTCGCACGTCCAGGTGAAGCGCGCCCCTTCGGCGTTGGTATAGCTCGGGGCGATGAGCAGTTCGCGCCCCGCCTTCACGCGGTAGCGGGCGTTGGCCTCCTGCTGCGTAATGGTGGGTTGCAGTGCCGAGGTGTCGGTTTGTTCGTCCCCGCCGCAGGCGACGGCGAGCAGTGCGGCGAGCAGGGAGAGCGTCTTTCTCATGGCGGTTTCCTATTTGAATGCGAAGGCACTGGGTAGCATTCCCACGCCGAACGAGTCGACCAGTTCGGCGCTCTGACCGGTGTCGCGGTAGCGGTAGACCACGCCCGGCTGTTCGAAATCGATCGCGTCGCCCACGTAGATCTCCCCGCTCGTGGGATCGACCGCCAGACCGTAGATCTGGTGCCGCCGCTCGTTGGGGATCAACGGCCTGACGGGAGCGTGCGCGGCCGTGACCGACATCTTGCAGATGCCGTCGTTGATGAAGTAGAGCACGTCGCCCGCACCGTTGATGCAGAGCTCCGAGGGGTACTCCTCCTTTTCGAAGACGAATTCCTGTTCGACGCGCCAGGTTGCAGCGTCGATGCGGTAGAGACAGGGTTCGGTCTGCCCGTATTCGCTGCCGGCGTAGCCGCCGTCGGTCAGCGCCCACAGTTTGCCGTTGCGGTCGACGACCAGCGAATTGGGCTGGATGCTCCGCAGTTCGATTTCGTGCACCACCTTGTCCTGCTCGGAGTCGATGACCAGGATCTTGTTGCTGTACGACCAGCAGTTGACGAAGACCCACTTGTCGTACTGCGCCATCTGTTCCGTGGAGTTGTAGCTGCCCGTCGACGGTGCCTGACCGGTGTGGATGGCGCCCGTTATCTTGCAGGTGCGGGGGTCGAAGACGGTGATGTAGGGGCTGAACAAGTCGGTCACGTAGGCCTTCGTGTCGCTCAGGAAGTGGATGTAGCGCGGCGCGACGATGTGGTTGTTCTCGTCGGGGTGCTGGCTGCTCGCCGCTTCGAGCTTCCCCTCGACGCGGAAGGTGTCGGCGTCGATGGCCCAGATTACGCCCGAATTGTCCATCGGGATGAAGACGCGCCCTTCGCGCAGGAAGATCGATTGCGCCACGTCGCCCAGTTTGGCGCCGTTGGCACGGTAGAAGACTTCGTTCTGCACCGTGCGTGCGGCGGGGTCGTAGTAGGAGAGCGAGGCGTTGCCGGCGTTCATGTTGCCTTCGCAGAGGCAGAAGACCCCCGCGCTGCCGCCCGTGTCGAAATCCTCTTTTTCAGCCGGCCCCGAACTTTCGCAGGCTGCCAGCAGCAATACGGCGCACCATGCGGCCGCTATCGTTCCGAATCGTATCATAGTCGTCGAACTTTGTCGTATCGGACGGGATCACGGCGGCGGGAGAGAGGGGAGGGATCGGTCTGGCAGCAGGTCGCGCAAGCAGTGTGCGCATTCGGCTTCCGGCCCGTACCCCGCAGGCGTGAATCCGTCTTTTCGGGCCGAAAGCAGGTCTTCTGACTTTTCCTTCTGCGACGCCTTCCCGATCGAAATCAGTGGCCTGAACGTGTCGCGGAGTACATCCGTCGCTCGGGACGGATGCCGGAATTTACAGCAGCGGGAACTGTTCGGGAGTTACACCCGATTCCCTTTTCATCCGGGCGCAGCGAGGCTTCGCCGCGCCGTTGGAACTCTCGGCGAGGCAAAAATACGAAGAATTTTCCAGAAAGCGGCTTTTTACGGAAAAATAGCGGCGACCTCTCGAAAAGATCGCCGCAGAAGGGTTGCGGATCGTGCCGTCGGCACCGGTTTCCGTCATTCGGCGAGGTGCCAGCCTGTCGTCCCGTGGTGTTCGGGGCAGCCGCCTTCGTGATGGTGTGCGCAGGCGTCGCCCGAATCGGCGATCCGGCCGGCCAGATAGGCCGCGACGACCTCCTCGACAGGCCCGTGGCAGCCGCGGATGACGGCGATACCGTTGCGTTGGAGGACGTTTTTCGCCCCGTCGCCCATGTTGCCGGCAAGCATCACGTCGACGCCCATGGCGTGCAGGCGGGGGGCGATGTCGGATTTACAGCCGCAGCCTTCGGCGGCGGGTAGCGTCTGGCGGCCGGCGATGCGGCGGTCGGCGTCGAGCGTGAAGATCGTGTAGCATTCGCAGTGGCCGAAGTGGTCGTCGACCGCGCCGTTGCGGGTCGGAAGTGCGATTTTTTCCATGATGACAGTGTTAACAGGATTATATGTTGTATTCGGTTGTCCGAGTATCTCGGAGTCTTCATTGCGGCGGCAGGCCGGACAGCGGGGTGTTCCGGTGTGGATGCGCCGGCAGTGCGGGCAGCGGTACCAGCGTTCGGAGTGGCAGACCTTTCCGCCTTCGATGCGCAGCGGCCGCCCTTCGACGAGCGCGGCGGCGAGCGTGTGGCGGGCACGGTCGTAGAGACGCGTGCAGGTGGGGCGGGAAATGCCCATGCGCTCGGCCGCCGCGGCCTGTGTCAATCCCTGGTGGTCGATCAGGCGGATCGCTTCGTATTCGTCGTACCGAAGCGTGACGGCTTCGGGAGCGACGCTATCTCCGCCGACGGGACGCATTCCCGCGACGGCGGGCGGTTGGGCGATGTAACAGCATTTGCGGGGACGCGGCATGACAAAAAACTCGTTTCCGCAAAGTTATTAATTATGAACATAAGTTCAAAATAAATGATGGAAAATATGCTATGTTACCATTTGTCCGAAGGTGCAGGGGAGCTTCGATCGTGCGAAAATCCGGTTCGCTGCGGGGCGTTTCTTCGGGCGAAGGTTTGGATATTTCGTAAAAAAGGCCTATTTTTATCTCCTAATCCGTGAAGACTTTTATGCCGATCAAGTTCTTGTACAGCCTGTTTTGTCTCCTGACCGGAGTGCTTTCGGCGATGTCGTCGCGTGCCGCCGGTCCCGGTGTCATCAACCTGCTGCCGTCCGATTATCGGGCGGCCAACAAGAACTGGGCGGTGGCCGAAGACGATGCGGGAACGCTCTATGCCGGCAACGACAAGGGGCTGCTCGAATTCGACGGCCTGCAATGGCGGTTGTACGAACTGCCCCGCGCCTCGATCGTGCGTTCGGTGGCCCCGCTGTCGCACGACGTGATCTTCACGGGCGGGTTCGAGGAGTTCGGGCGCTGGGATCGCGACGCTTCGGGTGCGCTGCGCTATACGTCGCTCGTTCCGGCTCAGCGCAATCCCCGCTTTTCGGACAGCGATTTCTGGAAAATCTACATCACGCCGCAGGGGGTGTTGTTTCAATCGTTCCACGGCATCTACCTTTATGATTACGAGCGCGTCCGCCGCCTGACGGGCGAGATGAACATGCTCTTTCTTCTGCGTGCGGGCGACGAGTTCTGGGTGCAGGAGATGGGCGGCCCGCTCTATCGGATGCGGCAGGAGTCCTTCGAGCGGCTGCCCGACAGCGAACGCTTCTCGACGACGACCGTGCGGGTGCTGCTGCCCGGGCCGCACGAGGGCGAATGGATCGTGGGGACGGGTACCGACGGATTGTGGCGCTACGACGGCGAACGGTTCACGCCGTGGAGTCCGGCGCTGTCGGAGCGGTTGCGGCGCGACGAACTCAACTGCGGCATCCGAACCTCGCGCGGCACCTATCTCTTCGGGACGCTTTTCGGAGGATTGTACGAGGCCGGTGCCGACGGACGGCTGCTCGCGGTTCTTTCGACCGAAAACCGGCTGCTCAACAACAGTGTGATGGCGCTTGCGGAGGATGCGCAACAAAATGTCTGGGCGGCGCTCGACCGGGGACTTTCGTTGCTGCTGTTCTGCGAAGGGGTGGATTACCATACCTACAACAAGTGGGCGGCCGGTTCGCTCTACGACGCCTGCCGCTGGCAGGGGAAGTTGCTGCTGGCTACCAACCAGGGGGTCTTCGCCGTCGACGAGAGCCGTCTGGCGACGGGCGTCGATCCCTCCGATTTCCGCCCCGTGGCCGGCCTGAGCGGTCAGGCGTGGTCGTTCGACCTGCTCGACGGGCGGCTCTACGTGAGCCACAACACGGGCGTCACCGAACTCCGTCCCGATTTTTCGCTGGTACGCCGTTCCGACATGGGCGGTTACGGGTTGCGGCGGGTGAAACTGGGCGAAAAGAGCCGCACCTACTACGCCTCCTATTACAAGTTGCGGCTGCTCGACGACGACGGTACGATGCACGAGGTCGACGGACTGGACGAATCGGTCTACCGCATCGAGGCGGATTATATGCGCAACCTCTGGCTCGAACATCCGTCGAAAGGGGTCTACCGCTGCCGCATGAGCGACGACGGCCGGCGCATCGAGGAGCGGACGCTCTACGGAGGCGGTGCGGGCGACGGACTGCCCTACAAACTCCATTTGCTGCGCGTGGGCGGCCGCGTGGCGCTCATGGGCGACGACAGGTTTTTCCGTTACAACGAATATACGGACTGCATCGAGGCGGATACGGTGCTCGATGCGGCGTTCCGCACGGTGGAGGACATCCGCCGCGTGATTCCCTATGCCGACGAACGGTTCTGGGTCATTACCGGCAGCGGCGTCTGGAAATTGCGTTACGACGGCCGGCGCAGTGCCGAATTGACGCCGTGCGCCGGCATTCCGGTCGACAACATGATCTACGGGTACGAACAGGTGGCGCGGCTCGACGATTCGACCTGTCTTTTCTGCGGGGACAACGGCTTCGAACTCGTCTCATCGCAGGCCGTCGAAATCCCCCCCCCTCCGATTCCTCCGCTACTCGAATCGCTGCGTGCGTCGGGGCGCCGGGGCGATGAGGCGTGGTACGATCTCTCGGCTGCGGTCGAGATTCCTCACCAGCGCAACTCGGTGACTTTCCGCTACGCTCCGCGTCGGGGCGCGGTTCCCGGCCTGCGTTTCCGCCACCGCCTGACGGGCATGGAGAGCGCATGGTCGGAGTCCGACCGGACGGGAACGGCCGATTACGCCCGTTTGCCGCAGGGGCGCTACACCTTCGAGGTCGCCGTGGGCGACGTGTTCGGCCGCTGGTCGGAACCCGCCCGTTTCCCGTTCGTCGTTCTCACGCCCTGGTACGCTACCGGCTGGGCCTATGCGGGCTACGTGCTGCTGCTGGCCTTCACTTTCTATTGTCTGTGGCTCGCCGGCGTTACCTGCGGCGTCTGCGCTTGCAGGAGATCGTCGCGTTGCGGCGCGCCAACCGGGAGCTGACCCGGCAGATCGAGACGCGCGACGCCGAGATCGTGGCGCAGAGTTCGACGCTCATCGGGCGCAACGAGATCATCCTGCGCCTGCGCGACATGGTCAACGAGTTCCAGCAGAAGCAGGGCAGCCGCACGACGGCGCCTCTGTGGCAGAAAGTCAATGCCTATGTAAGCAGCAAACTCGATACGGAGAGCGACTGGACGCTGTTCCTGATCAAGTTCGAGCAGAAGCACTCTTCCTATTTCCGCATCATGAAGGAACGCTTCCCCGACCTGACGACCAGCGATCTGCGTCTGAGCGCCTGCCTGAAAATGAATCTTTGTACCAAGGAGATCGCCTCGCTGATGAGTCTGTCGGTGCGGGCGGTCGAGAACGGCCGTTACCGACTGCGAAAGAAACTCGGATTGACTTCGGCCCAGAATTTGAACGAATTCCTCTTGCATATCGATTCGCAGGAGTCGGGGCCGGAGGATGATGAGAAGTAGAATTTCGATTTTTAATCGGTTGATTTCAAATTATTTCATTGTTCTTTGAGAGGTAATTGAGAGGCAGTGGAAGAGTCTTTTTCGAGGGTGGAGTAGTCGGAGTGTAGCCGCTTTTCCCCGCGATTTTTCCGAACCTTTTAATTTTGTTTTCGTAAAAACTTTTCCGGGCGACGCTTCGGCGGATTCCGTTCCGCATTTCCCTGCCGAGGCGCGGAGCCCACAGTAGAAACATAAACCTAAAATTGCAATGAAAAAGAATCGACCAGAGAGTTGCGGCGTCGGCCGCCTCTTGTTCAAGGCGTTTGTATCGGTCGTTCTGCTGCTCGCGGCCTCCGTATCGGGCGCCTTCGCGCAGAGCACGATCGATGTAACGGGAAAAGTCATCGATGCGGACGGGCAGCCTGTCGTAGGCGCCAGCGTCGTGGTCGCGGGGACGTACACGGGTACGACCACGGGTGCGGACGGCGGTTTCGCACTGAAAGCCCGCGAGGGGCAGGAGTTGGAGGTTTCGTTCATCGGTATGTCCACGCAGCGCGTGCCCGTATCGGCCGTGCCGGTTACGGTGACGCTCGAAAGCGAGTCGACGATGATCGAGCAGGCCGTGGTGATCGGTTACGGTACGGCCAAGAAACGCGATCTGACGGGTTCGATCGTCAACGTCGACGCCGCGACGATCGCCAACCGTCCGGCGTCGAACCCGCTGGCCTCGTTGCAGGGCCGCGTGGCCGGTGTGCAGATCACCAATTCGGGTCGGGCCGGACAGGATCCCGAAATCCGTATCCGCGGTACGAACTCGATCAACGGCTTCGCACCGCTCTATGTGGTGGACGGAATGTTCACCGACAACATCAACTACCTCAATGCGAATGACATCGAATCGTTCGAGATTCTGAAAGACCCCTCGTCGCTGGCTATCTTCGGCGTGCGCGGCGCCAACGGCGTCATCATCGTCACGACCAAACGCGCCAAGATGGGGCAGACGGTGGTGAACGTCAACCAGTCGGTGGGCGTGAAGCACGTGGGGCACCGCATGTCGCTGACCAACGGGCCGCAGTTCAAGGAGCTCTACAACGAGCAGCTTTCGAACATGGGCGGCGATCCGTTCGACTATACCTATTATCAGGCCAATACCGACTGGCAGGACGCCATCTTCCAGAATGCCATGATCAGCCAGACGACGGCCAGCATCATGGGCGCCAACGAAAAGAGCAACTTCTATCTGGGCGTGGGCTACACCTACGAGCAGGGCAGCATCGTGGGTGAGGAGATGCAGAAGGTGACCGTCAATTTCAGCGACGAGTACAAGATGAAGGACTGGCTCAAATTCGGCGTGCAGATGAACGGCGCCTACATGTTGCCGGCCGATGCCAAGAACGTGACCGGCGCCATCCATGCGGCTCCGATCTCGCCGATCTACGACGATGCGACGGGCGGCTACTACAAACTGCCTTCGTTCCAGAGTTCGCAGATCTCCAACCCGATGATCGACATTGAGGAGTTCGCCGCCCACAACAAGGCGCAGAACTACCGCTTCGCGGGCAATGTCTACGGCGAGATCAATTTCCTGCCCGAACTGAAATTCCGCGCCGCCTTCTCGATCGACTACCTGTCGAACAATTCGCGGCTCTTCACGCCCGTGAAATACGAATACGATCCCGATCTGGGGACGATCAACGCCCGCAGCGACCGCGAGTCGCTGTCGCAGACGAAGTCCAACACGCTCAATGCGCAGCAGGACTACATCCTCACCTATGCGAAGACCTTCGCCGACAAGCACGACCTGACGCTGATGGCCGGTCTGACGACCAACTTCACCAACTACGAGGAGCTCACCGGCGGCCGCAGCCAGAACGTCGCTTCGACCGACCTGCCGATTCCGAACGATCCCGACAAGTGGTGGATCTCGTCGATCGGCGACACGGCGTCGGCGACCAACGGCGGCTCGCAGTACCGCAAGTTCACGATGTCGTACCTGTTCCGTGCGCTCTACAACTACAACCGCCGCTACCTGGTCAACTTCTCGTTCCGCCGCGACGGTGCGTCGGTGTTCAAGTACACGGGCAACACGTGGGACAACTTCTACTCGGTCGGTGCCGGATGGATCATGTCCGAAGAGAATTTCATGCGCAACCAGCATGTGATCGACTACTTGAAGATCAAGGGGTCGTACGGCGTGTTGGGTAACCAGAACGTCGGTACCGAGGGCGGCAATTATCCCGCGTTCCCGACGCTCAACTCCTCGAACGCCATCTTCGGCGACAACATTATCTCCTCCTATGCGCAGGCCTATCTGGGGGGCATCTGCCTGGATGGGGAGCACACCCTTTCTCCCTTTGACTGTGACTGTATGACCGTAAACGGCTATCTGGGCACGGACGGCATCCGTCCCTTTACGGAGCTTTGCCGGAAAAACGATAAGTCTATTTTCCTGCTGGTGAAGACCTCCAACCCCAGCTCTATGGAGCTGCAGGATCTTATTGCCGGCGGACGGCTGGTGCATACGGCCATGGCAGACCTTGCGGTTCGGCTGACGGATAAGGAGCAGCTCATTGGTAAGAGCGGCTGGTCGGCCATTGGCGCAGTGGTGGGCGCCACCCATCCGGAGGATCTCAAGAACCTCCGAGAGAAATATCCCAATATCTTTTTCCTGGTGCCGGGCTACGGTGCGCAGGGCGGCAAGGCCCGGGACGTGCAGTATGCCTTTGATCAGTTTGGCCATGGGGCGATCGTCAACTCGTCCCGGGGCATTATGTGCGCATGGAAGAAGACTGAAGATACCACAGGGCAGAACTATCAGGCGGCGGCTCGCGCAGAGGCGGAGCGTATGCGGGATGATATCTGCCGGTTTGTAACGATCCTTTGATGGAACATTTGCCGGAGCGGGCGGAAACCCGCCCCGGCATTTTGCGGAAAGAGAGGCTTTGTAATGAAAGATGTATTTCTGTGTCCCGTTACGGGGTCAGAACCGTTGGGGGACTATTATATCCTGAGTGTTCAGTGCCGGGAGCTGTGTGAGCTGGCG
>ERZ773193.4880-NODE-4880-length-10251-cov-2.484700_pt1 | contig 10251 bp, 10 predicted proteins | sample MGYA00511110_ERZ773193 | MGnify/ENA primary metagenome ERZ773193 (study PRJEB29015, sample SAMEA2737784) | human gut metagenome | biome: human gut; feature: human-associated habitat; material: faeces | place: China | collected 2012 ...
GTCAGATCAGCCGGGGAATGGGCCTTGACGGGCAGCTTCACGGCCGCCGTGCAGGATTTCCGGATCGGGATTCCCGGCATGTTATTGCAGGTGTTCGGCGGATACCTCTTTATAAAGTACGTAATACGCAAATAGCCATGATGAAAAAAATCTGTATGATCTCCTTTGTTTTGCATTTCGCGGCCGCAGGTTCCGGCTGTGCGTCGGGCAACGACAAAAAGGCGGCGGAGGCGGCTCCCGCCAAAGTCTACATGACCCGCGACATCTCGCCCGCGGGAATGAAAGCCGTCTACGAGGCCCTGGGCCGGAAGGCCGAAGGGAAGAAGGTCGCCGTGAAACTCTCGACCGGAGAGCCGGGAGGCAACAATTTCCTGCAACCGTCCCTGATCGGCGATCTGGTGAAGTCGGTGAAGGGCACGATCGTCGAGTGCAACACGGCCTACGGCGGCGGACGCGCCAAGACCGAAGACCACCTGAAAGCCCCGCCGACCACGGGTTCACGGCCATCGCTCCGGTGGACATCATGGACGCCGAGGGCGAAGTGCGCCTGCCCGTCGAGGGCGGCAGGCACCTCAAATACGACATCGTAGGCTCTCACTTCCCGGAGTACGATTTCGTGGTGGTTCTTTCGCATTTCAAGGGGCACGCGATGGGCGGCTTCGGCGGCGCGATCAAGAACATCTCGATCGGCATCGCCTCGTCGGCGGGCAAGGCGTGGATCCACTCGGCCGGCAAGACGAAAAACGCCGCCGAGATGTGGAGCGCCCTGCCCCCGCAGGACGACTTCCTGGAATCGATGGCCGAAGCGGCCAAGGCCGTCGCCGACCATTGCGGGGAGCGGATCCTCTACATCAACGTGATGAACAACCTCTCGGTCGACTGCGACTGCGACGCCCACCCTGCGGCACCCGAAATGGGCGACATCGGCATCCTCGCCTCGACCGACCCCGTGGCGCTGGACAAGGCCTGCGTCGACCTGGTCTACGCATCGGACGATCCCGGCAAAGTCCACCTGATCGAGCGCATCGAGTCGCGCCACGGCACCCATACGCTCGACCACGCGGCCGCGATCGGGCTGGGCGATCCCGATTACGAACTGATCGACATCGATAATTAAATCCGCACAGAATGATGAACGACATCGTAAGAGTAGACCACGTCTTCGACTACAACGACTCGCTGGGCTGCGAGACGCTGCATCCGCTCGTCAGCGTCATCGACTTCTCGGAAGTGCGACCCATCCGCTCCTCGCTGCGCTCCTTCGGCGTCTACGCCATCTTCCTCAAAGACGTGAAGTGCGGCGACATGATCTACGGCCGCCAGACCTACGACTATCAGGAAGGAACGCTCGTCTGTCTCGCACCCGGACAGGTCTTCGGCGCGAAGGACGACGGGCAGCTGCGCCAGCCCAAAGGCTGGGCGCTTCTCTTCCACCCCGACCTGCTACGCGGTACGCAGCTGGGGCGCAACATCCGCAACTACACCTTCTTCTCCTACGAGGTACGCGAAGCGCTCCACCTCTCGGAGCAGGAGCGGCGCACGATCCTCGACTGCCTGCACAACATCCGCCACGAGTTGCAGCACGCCATCGACCGCCACAGCCGCACGCTCGTCGTGAACAACATCGAGATGTTCCTCAACTATTGCGTGCGCTTCTACGACCGCCAGTTCATCACGCGCAGCGACGTGGCGGGAAAGGATATTCTGGCGCGCTTCGAACGCACGCTCGACGACTATTTCCTCTCCGACAAACCCCAGACCGAAGGGCTGCCTACCGTGCAGTACTGCGCGCAGGAGCTCCACCTGTCGGCCAACTACTTCGGCGACCTGGTCAAACGCCTGACGGGAAAGACGGCGCAGGAGCACATCCGCCTGCGGCTCATCGACGCGGCCAAGGAGCGCATCGCTGACCCCGCGCGCTCGATCGCCGAGGTGGCCTACGAACTGGGATTCAAATACCCCGCGCACTTTACCAGACTCTTCAAGAACGTGGTCGGTTGCACTCCCAACAGGTACAGAAACATCAACTGACGCATTGCGCAACCGGCTGTCCGGCCGACTGTTCCGAGCGGTAAAAATGGTAAGAATCTCCGTAATCCGTCTATCGTCCGGCATGATCCGCCGCCCTATCTTTGCAGATGAAACGCTGGTCGGGAGGCACCGACCGGCAGACAAACGACAAGAACCATGAAAACGAAAACGATTCTTCTGACGCTCACCACCCTCTTCGCTGCCGCCGAGAGCGGCGACGCCCAAACGGCGCCGAACGATAAAAAAGTGCTGGTGGCCTACTTTTCCCACAGCGGCAACACGCGCGCCGTGGCCGAACGGATCGCTGCGGCCACGGGTGCCGATCTCTTCGAAATCGTCCCGCAGAAGCCCTACCCCGCGGAGTACCGCGCCGTCGTCGATCAGGCCAGGCGCGAGATCGCCGCGGACTACCGTCCGGCGCTGAAAACCGACCTGCCCGACGCCGGGCGATACGACGTGATCTACATCGGTTCGCCCTGCTGGTGGTCGACCGTCGCACCGCCCGTCGCGACCTTCCTCGCAGCGCACGACTTCACGGGCAAGACCCTCATCCCCTTCATGACGCACGAAGGGAGCCGCATGGGCCGCAGCGAAGCCGACATCCGACGGCTCTGCCCCGGCGCGACCGTGCGCAGCGGCGTCCCCGTCCGCGGCAGCGGCGCAGCGCAGGCCGACCGCGAAATCCGACAGCTCGTCGAGGCGGCCGGACGCTGAGTGCGGACGGCACGCCGACGGTCGGAACCGCACGGGCGAATGCGAGTCGCAGTCCGCCGCGCAGGGCGGCAGACGTTGGAGAGCCCACCGAAATCCGACGAAGGCCATTTTTGCGGACAAACACAAAAACACATAAAACGACCGTTGGAAATACAGTCAACGCATCGGTCGTCATCCGGATTTTCCTATCTTTGCCCCTGAACGGAAAACAACGAACAACCAAAACCGAATCGAATGCTACGCAAACTCAGAATCGCAGCGGCCGTCGTCTGCTTCGCGCTCGTCACGCTGCTCTTTCTCGACTTCACCGGCACGCTCCACGCATGGTTCGGCTGGCTGGCGCGCATCCAGTTCCTGCCGGCCCTACTGGCCGTGAACGTCGGCGTCGTAGCGGCGCTCGTCGTCGCCACGCTGCTTTTCGGCCGCATCTACTGCTCGGTCGTCTGCCCGCTGGGCGTGATGCAGGACGGCGTGTCGTGGGCGGCGGGCAGACACCGGAAGAACCGCTTCCGCTACTCGCCCGCGAAAACGGCGCTGCGCTACACCGTGCTGGCCCTCTTCATCGCCGCACTCGCGGCAGGCATCGGCTCACTGGTCGCACTGCTGGCCCCGTACAGCGCCTACGGCCGCATCGCGCAGAACCTGCTGGCTCCGCTCTGGGGCTGGGGCAACAACCTGCTGGCCTACTTCGCCGAACGCATCGACAGCTACGCCTTCTATCGCACCGACGTCTGGGTGCGCAGTGCGGCGACCTTCGCCGTAGCGGCCGCTACTTTCGCCCTCATCGCCGTGCTGGCCTGGCGCAACGGCCGCACGTGGTGCAACACCGTCTGTCCCGTGGGTACGGTGCTGGGCTTCCTCGCGCGCTTCTCGCTGCTGCGCCCCGCGATCGACACCGAAAAGTGCGTCGGCTGCAACCGCTGCGCACGCAACTGCAAGGCGTCGTGCATCGACGTCGAACACCACCGGATCGATTACAGCCGCTGCGTGGTCTGCATGGACTGCATCGACACCTGTCACAAAAACGCCATCGCCTACGAACTGCGGCCGAAAACCCGCAAGCCGGGGAAGGAAGAGAAGAGAGAGTCGGGAAGAGAGGAGAACCCCGCCGGTCTTTCGCGCCGCAGTTTTCTGTCGCTTACGGGCATATTCGCCGCACACACGGCTCTCCGTGCACAGGAGAAGCTCACCGACGGCGGGCTGGCCGTCATCGAACAGAAAAAAATTCCCCGCCGTGCGACGCCGATCGTCCCGGCCGGCGCCGCGAGCCTGCGCAACATGGCGCACCACTGCACCGGCTGCCAGCTCTGCGTGGCCGTCTGTCCCAACGGCGTGCTGCGGCCCTCGGAAAAACTCACGTCCCTGATGCAACCCGAAATGTCCTACGAACGCGGCTACTGCCGCCCCGAATGCACGAAGTGCTCCGAGGTCTGCCCCGCAGGAGCGATCCTCCCCGTGACGGCGGCCGAGAAGTCGTCCGTGCAGATCGGCCATGCCGTCTGGATACGTGCCAACTGCGTACCCCTGACCGACGGCGTCGACTGCGGCAACTGCGCCCGCCACTGCCCGTCGGAGGCCATCACGATGGTACCGTCCGACACCGCCGATCCCGACTCGCCGAAGATTCCGATCGTCAACACCGAGCGCTGCATCGGCTGCGGCGCCTGCGAAAACCTCTGTCCGGCACGCCCGTTCAGCGCGATCTACGTCGAAGGGCACGAACGCCACCGAACCATTTAACCCCCGAAACCCATGGAGACCAACGATAAGAAAGGCATGGCCCGCCGCGAATTCCTCAAACGGCTGGGCGTCGGCACGGCCGCCACGGCCGCCGCACTGACCGGATGCGATTCGCGCCGCAACGCCGCAACGGGCGACCGCACGGCACAGGGAGAAATTCCGACCGACCGGATGACCTACCGCACCAACCCCAAGACGGGCGAGAAGGTATCGCTGCTGGGCTACGGGTGCATGCGCTGGCCGACCCTCAGCGGCGGCAGCGCACGCGACGGCGCCGACGAGATCGACCAGGAGGAGGTCAACCGGCTGGTCGACTTCGCCATCGCCCACGGCGTGAACTACTTCGACACCTCGCCCGCCTACTGCAAGGGACGCTCGGAGCGCGCCACGGGCATCGCCCTCAAACGCCATCCGCGCGAAAGCTACTACATCGCCACCAAGCTCTCGAACTTCGCCCCCTCCACGTGGAGCCGCGAAGCGTCGATGGCCATGTACCGCAACTCGTTCAAGGAGTTGCAGGTCGACCGCATCGACTACCTGCTGCTGCACGGCGTGGGAATGGGCGGCGGAATGAAGGAGTTCGAAGCACGCTACATCGACAACGGCATCCTCGACTTCCTGCTCTCCGAACGCGAGGCGGGACGCATCCGCAATCTCGGATTCTCCTACCACGGCGACATCGCGGTCTTCGACCGCCTGCTCGCGGAGCACGACCGCTACCGGTGGGATTTCGTGCAGATCCAGCTCAACTACGTCGACTGGCGCCACGCCAAGGAGGTCAACACGCGCAACACCGACGCCGAATACCTCTACGGCGAACTGAGCCGCCGCGGTATTCCGGCCGTCATCATGGAACCGCTGCTGGGCGGGCGCCTGTCGAACGTACACGACCACATCGCCGCCAAACTCCGCCAGCGCCGCCCCGAGCAGAGCGTCGCTTCGTGGGCCTTCCGCTTCGCGGGATCGTTTCCCGGCGTGCTGACCGTGCTGAGCGGCATGACCTACATGGAGCACTTGCAGGACAACCTGCGCACCTTCTCGCCGCTCGACGAGCTGACCGACGCCGACCGCGAATTTCTCGAAGAGACGGCGCAGGCGCTGCTGCGCTATCCGACCATTCCGTGCAACGACTGCAAGTACTGCATGCCCTGCCCCTACGGGCTCGACATCCCGGGCATCCTACTCCACTTCAACAAGTGCATCAACGAAGGACGGATGCCCTCGTCGTCGCGCGACAGCGCCTACCGGCAGGCACGGCGCGCCTTTCTGGTGGGGTACGACCGTTCGGTGCCGCGCCTGCGGCAGGCCGACCATTGCATCGGCTGCAACCAATGCGTGCCGCACTGTCCGCAGAACATCGACATCCCCGCGCAGATGCAGCGAATCGACCGCTTCGTCGAGGACCTCAAACAGAACAGGGAATTCTGACGGCCTATGGAATACCGGACATTGGGACGAACGGGGCTCCGCGTGAGCGCCGTGGCACTCGGCTGCGAGGGCTTCATGCACAAGCGGGCCGAAGAGGTGAAGGCCGATTTCGACTTCGCGATTGGACACGGCATCAACTTCGTCGACATCTACTCGTCGAACCCCGACCTGCGCGCCGACATCGGTGCGGCGCTCGAAGGACGGCGCGGGGAGTTCATCATCCAGGGCCACCTCTGCACCGTATGGGAGAACGACCAATACCTGCGCACGCGCGATCCGCAGAAGAGCGCCGACTCGTTCGAACGACAGCTGCGGCAATTGCGCACCGACTATCTCGACGTGGGGATGATCCACTACGTCGACGCCGAGGCCGACCTGCGCACGGTCTTCGACGGGCCGATCATCCGGCTCGCCCAGCGGCTCAAAGCCGAGGGGCGCATCCGCTCGATCGGTCTGAGCAGCCACAACCCCGCCGTGGCGCGCATGGCCGTCGAAACAGAACTCGTCGACGTACTGATGTTCTCGATCAATCCGGCCTACGACCTGCAACCCGCAAGCGAGGACGTCGACGCGCTGTGGGCCGACGAAAGCTATGCCCGCACGCTGCACAACGTTGATCCCGAACGCGAACGGCTCTACGAACTGTGCGAGCGCACGGGCGTGGGCATCGACGTGATGAAGGTCTACGGCGGCGGCGACCTGCTCAGCGAGGCGAACTCGCCCTTCGGCCGCGCACTGACGCCCGTGCAGTGCATCGAGTATGCGCTCACGCGCCCCGCCGTGGCGGCCGTCATGGTCGGCTGCAAGAGCCGCGCGGAGATCGAAGCGGCGCTGGCGTGGTGCGACGCTCCGGCCGCCGAACGCGACTACACTGCGGTGATGACGGGGCTGGAACGCTTCTCGTGGCGGGGACACTGCATGTACTGCGGCCACTGCGCCCCCTGTTCGGCGGGCATCGACATCGCGGCAGTCAACAAATTCCGCAACCTCGCGCAAGTGCAGGGCGAGATTCCCGAAACGGTGCGCGAACACTACCGCACGCTCGCGCACCACGCCTCGGAGTGCATCGGTTGCGGGCTGTGCGAACCCCGATGCCCGTTCGGCGTAGAGATCGTCGAGGCGATGCACCGCGCCGCCGAACGGTTCGGATACTGAAACGACAAACCATGAAACGAAACACGACCTTCCTGACCGACGACCAGCGGCTGCAACTCATCGACCTGCTGCATGTCGAAGCGTGCTCGTGCGTAATCCGCAACGGCGATGTGACCCGCATCTTCCGCGAACGGGGTGTGAAAGACCTCTACCGCCTGCTCGAAGAGGAGCCCGAACTGCTGGACGGCGCTTTCGTCGCCGACAAGGTGGTGGGTAAAGGCGCGGCGGCGCTGATGATTCTGGGCGGCATCGGCGAACTCCACGCCGACGTCATCAGCCGGCCGGCGCGGCTGCTGCTCGCCGCATCGCCCGTACACGTGAGCTACACGCTCGAAGTACCCTATATCGTCAACCGGACACGAACGGGGCAATGCCCCGTGGAGACGCTCTGCCGCGACTGCGCCACCGCCGCCGAAGCGCTGCCGCTGATCCGCAACTTTATCGAAGGACAAAAATGAAAGCCTTTTTCCACCCTATACTGACAGCCGCGCTGCTGTTCGCAGTTCCGGCCGCCGTCGCCGACGAGTTGCCCGACAGCGTGCGGCAGCGCCCCGTCTACCCGATCGAGGAGGTCGTCGTCACGGGCACGCGCAACGAAACCGACGTCCGCCTCCTTCCGATGACCGTCTCGGTGGTCGACCGCGCCGCGATCGAACGCAGCGGCCGGCAATCGCTGCTGCCCATACTCACCGAACAGGTGCCGGGGCTCTTCGCCACCGCGCGCGGGATCATGGGCTACGGAGTCTCGACCGGAGCGGCGGGCGGCATGTCGCTGCGCGGCATCGGCGGCGCACCACAGGCGGGGCTGCCGACCACGGGCCTGCTGGTACTCATCGACGGCCATCCGCAGTATATGGGGCTCATGGGACATCCGATCGCCGACGCCTACCAGTCGATGCTGGCCGAGCGCGTCGAAGTCGTACGCGGCCCCGCCTCGGTACTCTACGGTTCCAACGCCATGGGCGGCGTCATCAACATCGTCACGCGCAAGCAGCGCGAGGAGGGCATCCGCACCGACCTGCAAGCCGCCTACGGCTCCTACAACACGTTGCAGACCGAGCTGTCGAACCGTATCCGCAAGGGACGCTTCACGAGCGTCGTCACCGGCTCCTACAACCGCACCGACGGCCACCGCGCCGACATGGGCTTCGAACAGTACGGCGGCTACGCCAAGCTGGGATACGAGCTTTCGAGAGCATGGACGCTGTCGGGCGACGTGAACCTGACGCACTTCAACGCATCGAATCCGGGCGAGGTGACGGCGCCGCTCATCGACAACGACTCGCGCATCACGCGCGGACGGGCCTCCGCCGCCCTGGCCAACCGCTACGACCGCACGTCGGGCGCCCTGAGCCTCTTCTACAACTGGGGGCGGCACAAGATCGACGACGGCTATGCCGCGGGCAGCGAACCGCTCGACTACCGGTTCAACTCGCGCGACCGAATGCTGGGGGTGTCGTGGTACCAGAGTGCGCAGCTCTTCGCCGGCAACCGGCTGACGGTAGGCTTCGACTACTTCCACTTCGGCGGCGAATCGTGGAACCGGTTTCTCGACGGACACGAAGAGCCGCAGGTCGACAAGACGCAGGACGAGGTGGCCGGTTACGTCGACTTCCGACAGTCGCTCGGCACATGGCTGACGCTCGATGCGGGGCTCCGCGTCGACCGCCACTCCCATGTGGGCACCGAGTGGGTGCCGCAGGCGGGTGTCTCGTTCCACCTGCCGCGCAGCGCCGAGATCAAGCTCTCGGCCGGCAAAGGATTCCGCTACCCCACCATCCGCGAACTCTACATGTTCCGCCCCGCGAACCCCGACCTGCGTCCCGAGCGGCTGTGGAGCTACGAACTGTCGCTCTCGCAGCGGCTATGGGAGGGACGGCTCTCCTACGGCGTCAATCTCTTCTATATCGACGGCGAAAACCTGATCCTGCGTATGCCTGTCGACGGGCGGCAGATGAACGTCAACACCGGCCGGATCGAGAATGCGGGCGTCGAAGCCGAAATCGCATACCGCATCTCGGCGGCATGGAGCGTCGACGCCAATTACAGTTTCCTGCACATGGAGCATCCCGTGCTGGCCGCTCCCGAACACAAACTCCACGTCGGAGCCTCCTTCACGCAGGGCCGCTGGTCGGTCTCGACGGGCCTGCAATACGTGGAGGGTCTCTACACTTCGATCGTCGTCGGAGGGACGGGCAGCGACGCACAGGAAAATTTCATCCTGTGGAACCTGCGCGCAGGTTTCCGCATCTCGCGCAAATTGCGTATCTTCGTCGACGGAGAGAACCTGCTGGCGCAGCGTTATGAGATCAACGCCGGATTCCCCATGCCGCGTGCAACCGTGCTGGGCGGTCTGGACATGCACTTTTAACGAATTACTCGAAATACCGGAACTTTCATTCAACCATTCATAAAAAAGTGATATGCAAACGACTTCCGTAAAACTCTATTCGCTGGAATACAGCGAAGCGAAAACCTATCTGGCGGCCGCCCTCTTCCTCGCTGGCAACATCGTCCTGCCACAGCTCTTCCACACGATCCGTCTGGGCGGGCCGACATGGCTGCCGATCTACTTCTTCACGCTCGTGGGCGCCTACAAGTACGGCTGGCGCGCGGGGCTGCTCACGGCACTTGCGTCGCCCGTAGCCAACGCACTGCTCTTCGGGATGCCCGCCGCGGCGGCACTGCCCGCGATCGTACTCAAATCGGTGCTGCTGGCCGTCGCCGCAAGCCTCGCTGCATGGCGGGCAGGGCGCGTGACGCTGCCCCTGCTGGCGGGCGTCGTCCTCTTTTACCAGCTGTTCGGCTCGCTGGGCGAATGGGCCTGGACGGGCTCGGCGAAAGCCGCCCTGCAGGACATCCGCATCGGGCTCCCCGGTATGCTGGCACAGGTATTTGCAGGATACGCGGTGCTCAGGTACCTATTACGTAATTAACAATCCCGAGACATGACAAAAATGTATATGGTTTCGTTATTGTCGATCCTGCCTTTCACGGCCCCGGCCTGCGGATCAGCACAGGGCGGCGGAGAAGCGCCCGAGGCACCCAAGGTCTATTTCGTGCGGGACATCACGCCGGAGAATATGGTGCGCCTGTACGAGGCGCTGGAGCGTCCGGCGACGGGCAAGGTGGCCGTGAAACTCTCGACAGGGGAACCCGGCGGGCACAACTTCCTCAAGCCGG
>ERZ773193.4887-NODE-4887-length-10238-cov-17.166552_pt1 | contig 10238 bp, 9 predicted proteins | sample MGYA00511110_ERZ773193 | MGnify/ENA primary metagenome ERZ773193 (study PRJEB29015, sample SAMEA2737784) | human gut metagenome | biome: human gut; feature: human-associated habitat; material: faeces | place: China | collected 2012 ...
CGGAAGCAGCCTTGTCGCCGCAGGCGGTCAGCAGACCGGCAGCAGCAGCGCCCAGAGTGCCCAGACCTGCAGTGTGCAGGAAGTTGCGGCGAGAGATCTTTTCGCTCATAGTGTGTTCTCCTCTTTCTTCTCGATCGTGTACTCTGTCAGAGCAGCAAAGCCGGAAGTCCGACTTTGTTACCGGATAAACAAAGTTTACACGTTAGAGCAGCGCGAAGGTCAAGGGCCATTTTGACAAAAATATCACAAAAATTTGTCTGATATAACAAATTCTCGTGATATTGCAATTTTATGTATATATTTTTGTCCGCGTCAGATGGTAATTCACGATGCTCCCATCGGGCTGTTCCCGGCTAGCAGTGATGCTGCTGAAGGTCTCGCCCACCGCACGGAAACCGCGCTGCACGATCTCCGCATGCAGGTCGTCCAGCGAGTCCCACCCAAAGGACCCGCGATAATCCTTTTTCCAGATGGTGGTCAGATAGTCGCCGCCGCACACCACTTCCACATGCTTTGTGCGCTGCAAGCCCAGCCTGCGGGCGGCATCCGCTTCCAGCATCAGGCCGTAATCGTACTCGTTGCGTCCCACGCGGAACTGTTCCATCACCCGCCGGGGCAGGCGGCTCACCCAGCGGGTCGCAGGCATACATTCCAGCCATTCAGCCTTTTCCTGCTGCAATTCTTTATCCCGGTCTGCTGCTTCTTCCTGTGAGAAGGTCAGCCGCCACATCTCCGGGAAATTCTGCACCCAGATGCGCCCGCTGTCCTGCTCCAGCGTCCGGTACTGCTCACGGGTATGTTCCAGAAACTGGATGGCCAGCTCATCCAGCACCTGCCTGCGCCGCAGCTGGGCGATCTGATGACTGAACATTGCATCGCTCTGTTCCACGGTAGGCGCACCGATCAGCTCCCGGCATTCTTCCAGCGAAAGCTCTGCCGCCCGCAGTTCCCGGCACAGGTTGAACCGCCGGGTATCGGTGACTGTATAGTAGCGGTAGCCGGTATCCTCGTTGACCTCCGGGCGGATGAGGCCCATTTTTTCGTAGTAGCGCAAAGTATGGGTTGTGACACCAAGCAGAGATGCCATCTCACTGATGGTATAGCGCATAACAGTAAGCTCCTTTCCGGGCAGCAGAACCTTAGAGCTGCTCGAATGTTATTTTTCTATCCATCCTTATTATATCGTATCCGCGCACCGTTTCAAGTAAAAAACTTTGCCGTTCTCCGCCGGAAAATACCGGGCAGCAAAAGCAGGGCGTTGACTTGGATGCCGTGACCGGCAGAGAGTAGGACTGCGTTTTAACAGAATAAATCCAACATCTTAAACCTGCTGCATAAACAAAAATCCGCCGAGGATGCCTCCCAACTGGGAAAGCTCCTCGGCGGTATTCGTTTATCGGGTATGCTGCGGTCGGAGATTGCTCTTGTCCTCCGCAAAAAACAGCTCCACATTTTTCTGTGCTTTCATCAATTATTGCATCTCATTCCGTACTTTGCGGTAGGCATCATATTGATGCCGTTTGATTCTTACGCCTGTTCGTATAAAAATAGGAGCTGTCACATTGCAACAGCTCCTTCTTTGTTTAAACTCAGTGGGTGGTGCCCATGTTCACAGCGATGTCGCTGTCACTTTCCACAATGGCTTCCACAGCCTTTTCCAGACCGCGTGCGATCTGGTGCAGATCCATGCTGGGGGTGCCCAGCGGCTTATTCACGACCTGCTCCATGGCGTAAGGCACATGGATGAAGCCGCCGCGCACGCCGGGGAACTTCTTGTCGATGAGGTACAGCAGGGTGTACATCAGGTAGTTGCACACATAGGAGCCTGCAGTGTAGGACAGGGCGGCCGGAATGCCGGCATCCTTCATCTTCTGCACCATGGCCTTCACAGGCAAGGAAGTGAAGTATGCGGTCTCGCCGTCCTCGCGGATGGTCACATCCACGGGCTGGTAACCGGTGTTATCCGGGATGCGGCCATCCATGATATTGATGCCCACCTTCTCCGGGGTGATGGCGGAACGGCCACCTGCCTGACCGATGCAGATGACCACATCGGGCTTCGAGGCGTTCATGGCAGCTTCCAGCACTTCACCGGCGCGGCCAAACTCGGTAGGAACTTCCTGCTTGATGATCTGGGCACCGGCAATGGTGTCGGGCAGCAGCTTCACAGCTTCAAAAGCAGGGTTGACGGACTCGCCGCCAAAGGGATCAAAACCAGTAATCAGGATTTTCATAATGAATTACCTTCTTTCTCAGATATAAATGGATGGCTCCAGAACGGTCAGTTGTCCGTGATCCATGATCATGCGGTTGTCCACATAGATGCTGGGGTCATGGGTGACCAGATCGAAGTGTCCGGTAGCATCCTGCACACCGCCAAGGGCGATGTTGCGTCCAAAACCAATGTGGAAGGTGCCGTAGGTGGATTCGTCCTCAATATAGCAGTTGCCGTCGCAGTGGGAGTGGGTGTTCAGCCCGATGCCGAACTCTGCGGCCACCACCATATCTTCAGGGTCCTTGAAACGTTGCAGAAACTGTTTGAGCCGTCTGCCGCTCTCGTTATCCTCAATGTCCACGATCTTGCCGTGCTGCAGCTCCACCCGCACCGGGCTGGATACCACGCCGATGTAGCCCATGGAACCATCCAGGATCAGGGTGCCGCTGGTCTCGGTCTCCACCGGGGCCACATACACCTCCACGCTGGAGGATGCCAGACCGTTGCCGTCGCGGCAGCAGCCGTTGAAGAAACCGGGAGTGCGCCCTTCAATGGTAAAATCCAGATTCGTGCCAAGATCGGTTGTCACATGGATCTTACTGGCATTCTGGTAGCAGTTCATAATGATGCTGGCCATAATGCGGCTTTTGGGCAGGCTCATGTTCAAAAAGTCGTAACTCAGCAGCGACTGGCCGTTGTTTGTGCTCAGCGGCAGCGAGAGAAACCTGTGCCGCCGCTGCACCACCCGCTTGACCGCCCGCGTAGTGATCAGCGAATATTCCGTTGCACCGATCACGGCATCGTAGGGGTCAAAAGCGTCCTCGCGGTCATCAAAGTACTGGCCCACCTGTTCATGCAGGTCGTCCAGCAACAAAACCTCAGCGGTGGCCCCCACCGCTTTGGCAGTTGTCTGCATGGCCTGCACTTCTGCGGCATACTTCAGGCTGGATACGATCAAAAGACGTTCTCTTGTACGGAGCCGGACCCAGTCTTTGACAATAATGTTGGCACCGTGCTGAATTGCTTGTTCCATTCAATCACTCGATCTAATTTTAAAAACTACAGGTTACAGCGGGACAGCCGATCACTTCAGCATGATCATCACAACGATCTGGACGACCAGCATGATGATCGCAACAGGCACCTGATTTTTGATAACGCCCATGGGCTTCTTCATGTCCAGCAGAGCGACAGGCACGGTGTTAAAGTTTGCAGCCATCGGGGTGCACAGGGTGCCGCAGAAGCCGCAGGTCAGGGCCAGCATACCAATAACGGTGGGGTTTGCACCGTGTGCCAGAACGAACGGATAGCCAATGCCCACAGTCATAACAGTGATGGCAGCGTAGGCGTTGCCCATGATCATAGTGAACAGCATCATGCCAATGGCGTACACCACAATACCGGCGTTCACATTGCCCTCCGGGACGATGTGGCTGACGATGTCAGAAATCACGTCGCCGACACCAGCCTTGGTGAAGATGGTGCCCAGACACGCCAGCAGCATGGGCAGCATGGACAAGGGACCGACGGTGGACAGCATACGTTCGGAATCGTTCAGGAAGGTGGAGGGCTTGTTCTCCTTGTTCATGATCATCAGCAGGATGACGGATACCAGCACGCCGATGGCAACGCCGTTCAGAGCAGACAGGCCGATGCCCAGACCGGTGATGGCGCAGATAACAGCCATCACGCCGATGCTCAGGGTAGGAGCAAAGATCTTCATGCCGATCTTCTCATAGGCAGCCTCGGTCTCAGCCTTGGTAGCAGCAGAGACGGCACCCTTCTTCACCTTCTTGAAGATGGCGGGCAGGCACATGACAACGACCAGAATACCGCTTACCAGAGCGGGCAGCCAGCGGCCCAGTGCGATCACAACGCCCAGAACAGCCCAGAAAATAAAGGTGCCCACAGGCTCGGAGTTCTCTTTGTCCTTCAGGTTCTTCACGCCACAGTTGATGCACAGCAGGCCGATAATGATGTAGATGACTTCCATTACCTTATTGGCGAGGGTGACATCAGCACTTGTAAAAAAGCTCATTCTTCTGTCCTCCCTTATTTATAGTACTTCTGAACCATCTTGCGGTCCTTGATGATGTAGAACACGATCGCAACGGTGGTAGCAATGATGCACACCGGCACTTCAATGGCAGCCAGCGGGGCCAGCTCCACTTCAATGCCCAAGCCGGCCAGGGTGCTCTGCACCAGCAGTGCGCCGGAGCCGCCCACAAACAGCACCTGACCAAAGAACCAGGTCACGTTCTCCATGCCGGAAGCCATGCCCTTCAGCTCCTCAACATGATCCTCGTTCGGTTCATAGCCCCGCGCCACAATGGCGCCTTCCGCCATAGGCATGATCACCGGTCGGACAAAGCCGGCCACGCCGCCAAAGCCCACATTGAAGGCGGCAAAGACCGCACGCATAACACCGTAAATGCCAATGACCAGACCGGAGGTCGCGCCCTTGAACTTGCCGATCAGAGCCGCAGCTGCCTCACGCAGGCCGTTGCGCTCCAGAGTGCCAGTGACCAGCATGATAATAATAAAAATTGCCATGCTGCGGTTGGCCACAAAGGTGCTGCCAAGGGTCTCCAGCAGGGTGACAGGACCCAGACCGCCCACGATCGCAGTCACAACGGCTGCAGCCAGAATGACGAGAATGGAGTCCAGCTTCAGCGCAAAGCCGACGATGACGATGACAATGCCAAGTAATTTGAGTAGTTCCATAATTTCCTTCCTTTACAGAATTATATTTTCCCGGCGAAGAACGCCGAAAATACATGGATGTGTCTGATTTATGCGTTGACGAATGCCGCCAGCAGCACCGAGAAGCCCAGCGCCGTGAGCCACAGCGGCACAAGACGGCGGCGCAGATGGGCGGAAATATCGCATTTTTCCAGCACGCCGGAAGCCTTCATGGGCACTACGGTAGTGGTTTCAGGTACAGCGACCTCGCTGCCGTAGGGGTTTGTAGAGGTGAATTCACCCTTGCCAGTTTCGCCCGGACAAGTATACACGCCAAAATAGGAGGTAAGGATGCCGCCCTTTCCGGCTGCTGCCTTGCTCACGCGCATGCGCTCCACGGTGAATGCTTCCGCTTTGCGTTCTTCCACCAGCAGGTTCACCCGCATCATGTTCACAAGGTTCAGCACCGACGAAACGGCAATGAGCACATCAAAAATTAAAACTAGAATGAGCAGTGGATGCATAAGCGCTGCCTCCAAATCAGAACGAATGCAGCGCCACTCCACTTCGGATACAACTCTGCATCTTTATAGATTGTATTATTATATCATAACCGTGACGGAAAAGTAAATAAAAACGCTTACATTGTGGGGAAGCTGTATACAGATTGAACAGGGGCTGTTGCACAAGCTACAACAAAAAGACCCGAGTTATTTGGCCAAAAGGTAACAGTCTTCTCGACGCTATTCGTTTATCGGGTCTGTGTTTTCTCGGTGGTGTCCTTTTCCTCCGCAAAAAATCGCTCCACATTTTTCTGTGCCCGGACCAGTTCCTGCATCTCGTCCCGTGCTTTGCGGTAGTCCGGGTAGGCTGCTTTCTTCTTGGTCAGCAGCTCTGCGAACTCCGCATCCAACTCCTTGACCTTCGGCAGCTTTTGCAGCCCGGCCTCGTCAAAGGCAGCTTTCGCCGCCTTGTGCAAGGTAATCTCCTCCCGGTGGGCATCCAAAAACTTTTTACTGTACCCTGACTTGCGGTAGGCATCGTAGGCCGAGCGGGTCTTGGCATAGTTGATGATGTGGGTTTTCAGGACAGCGATTTCCGTCAGCCTTGCTTCCGCTGCCTTGATGGAATCGCCCATGGCATGATAGCGCTCGGTTGCCGCTGCTGCACGCTCTCGTAGTTCCTCTGCGCTACCGATTTTTTGCTCCTGCAAGAACAGCAGCGTCTTGGACATCTCCTTCAGGTTGAACTTGGTTGCCCACTTTTTGTAGCCGACACTTTTGCCCTCTGCCATTTTTCCCTGAATGTCCACCAGCAACTGGAAGGGCTGCTCTTTGGGTTGCTTTTTCTGGTACGGCTGGTGCTTCGCCTTTCCCTCCAGCACCGCCTTGATTTCATCTTCACTGTATCCTGCGCCCAGTGTCCGAAAACGGATAAAGCGTTTCTGCCGTGCGCCTTTGACCGAAGTATGCTTTCCTCGTTTGATTTCATAGCCCTGCTGTTCCAGCTTTTGAAGAAAGGCTTCAAAGTCTGCGGGCTTCTCGTTCAGCAGGATGTTGTCGATTACGGCGCACAGCTTATCCCGATTACTTTCTCTGGGTGGATAAAGAGTGCGCTTCTGCCGCTCCCGGTACGGCTTGATTTCAATAACGGACAACTGATGTTCCAGACAAATCAAATCACTCAGTCGCTGCACCGCAAGCCCAGACAACAAAAAATCCCGGAATTTCCGGGTGCTATCCAGTGCAGTAGAATTGTAGATGATGTGATTGTGAATGTGTTCTCGGTCGGTATGGGTCGCAACGATAAAAGCATACTTGCCCTTGGTAAACCGCATGGCAAGTTCATAACCGACCTTGTTGGCTTCCTCGGCGGTGATCTCTCCGGGCTTGAACGATTGCCGAATCTGATAGGCAATCACATCATTTTTCTGCCTGCGCCCGGTCATCAATTCATACTGGCGTTTGGAGAGCATAAATTCTTCATCGACCGTCAAAGGACTGCATTCGTAACTGCTGACCAATTCGCCCTGCTGTGTCTTGTCCGGGTTCTGGGCGTAATCCGTGCGGCTTTTCAAGCAGGTGGCAACGGATTTTCCCTTGTTTTTGTGCAGTGCAATCAATCGGGTTGCTGCCAGTTCTACCACCTCCCGGTAAAAAGAAAATACCGCACAATGGCGGCATATAGATTTTATAATTCGGCAATCCAGCCGCTGAACCATTCCACGGCCTCCACAATGACCGTTCCGGCAGTGATGAGCAGGAAGCAGCCGAACTCTGCCACCAGCAGAATCAGGAACTGCGTCCACTCACGGCAGTACAGCGTATAAAGTCCACAGCCGAAAATATACATCATCGGCAGTGCAAGGATGAAAGCCGACAGATTCAGCGTCCACCGCAGCATCAAAGCCAGAAACGCACTCGCCAGAACCAGAGGGAGTAGAAGAATCTTTACCATGAACCTCATTGTTGACACCGCCTTTCTAGGTTCAGTATATAGAAGATTCCGCGCACCGTCAACGATGCCGAGCAATATGTACCCCACAGCCGGAGCCGTGGGGCAGGGTCAAAGGTCAGCCAGCCGGGAAAGAATCTGCTTGCCCATAGAGATCAGCTCATCGAGCCGAGTGCGCAAGTCCTCCAGATCAGCGGCGTAGACCTGACCGCTTTCGTTGGCACATTTGGCATACTGGTTGAGGTTGTTGCTGCACATCTGGAGCAGATACGCCATGCGGCGCAGTTCTTTCAAGTCCAGATGCAGGCAGTAACCATCCAGAGCCATCTTGCGGATATAGGCACTCAGACTGCGGATACCCATGCCCAGCATTTTCTCATAGATGCGGTTCTTCTCAGCTTTTGTGGTTCTCAGGATGATGACCTCATCCCGCTTTTCTTTCATCGTGCATCACCGTCCTTATCATAATAGCTACGGAACGGTTTGACAGGCTCCGGCTTATCCGATTTTTCCTCCAGTGCCGCCAGCACCGAGGGGCGGCGAGGTGCATCCTCCTGTTCTTCCTCATCCTGTTCCGGGTCGTGGCTCTTTTCGTCCACATCCAACTGGGCGTTCAGCTCTGCAAGCCGTGCGGACTTCTCCGCCAGTTCTTCCTCCTGCGGGAAGGGCTTTTCTACCTCGATCTGCGCCGCCGCCTGCTGCTGATGCAGGGTGGTCAGCTCGTTCTCGGCGGCGGTGATGCGCTCCGGGAAGCTGTTCAGGGAATTATCCAGACGGATGATATTGCCCAGTGGGTCAGTGCCCAAGGGAACCGTGTACTTCCTCCGCCCTTTCAAGAGTGCCTGATACTCCGTGCGGAAAGCATCGAACCGCAGGGAAAGTTCAAAGCCCCGGTAACTGCCGATCACTTTTTCCTCGGCGTTGGGCAGTTCCGAACAGGCAAGCACCAGCCGTTCACCGGCGGTCTTTTTCTCGTCGTAGGCAACGCCCTTGATGGTCATACCGCAGAACTCCTCCTTGCCCTGCGGATGGGCGGCGGCAAGCTGTGCGTCCGCTTTCAGCCCGGCGATGTGGGCGTTCGTTTCCTGAATATCTGCCGGGAATTTTGTCAGCAATTTGTCTTGCAGACGGAATTTCTGGCTCTGGTGGTCGGCTTTCAGCACCTTCAGCTTCGCCACCTGCACATCCAAGTCCATCTTCTCCTTGATGAGCGGATTTCCGGCACACAGCGCCTTGATTTCGGCGTAAGAAAGTGCCTGTTCGTCCACATCCTCGCAGGAGCGCACGGGGGATTTGGAAGTCATGATTTGGCTGATGAATCGCTGTTTATTCTCCAAAGTTTGAAACAAATAACTGTCAAATGTCCCTTCCGTGACGTAATTGAACACCTTGACTTCCGGGTTCTGATTGCCCTGCCGGATGATGCGTCCGTTGCGCTGGGTCATGTCGCTGGGTTTCCAGCCAACGTCCAAGTGATGCACTGCCACAAGACGCTGCTGCACATTTGTGCCTGCGCCCATTTTTGCGGTGCTGCCAAGCAGGACGCGCACATCGCCGGAGCGCACTTTGGAGAACAGAGCCGCTTTTTTCGCCTCGGTGTCGGCGTTGTGGATGAACTCGATCTCGTTTTCCGGCACACCGGCGGCGATCAGCTTTTTGCGAATATCATCGTACACGTTAAAGTTGCCGTCGTTTTTCGGTGTCGAGAGGTCGCAGAACAAAAGCTGGGTCAGCTTCTGGTCTTTGCCCTCCTCCCAAATCTTCAACACGTTCTGCACACAGACGTTCAGCTTGCTGTTGGGGTCGTCCGGCAGCATGGGGTTCATCAGGCGAACATCCAGACCGATCTTTCGGCCATCGTTGGTGACGCACAGCATATTGTCCTCGGACGCATCCACCGCGCCGGAGTGGATTTTCGCAGCGCGTCTGCTCAGCTCCTGCACCATTTCTTTCTGAATCTCGGACGGTTTCGCTACCACGGTTTCAAACTTTGCATCCGGCACAGGCAGATGAAGCTGATCGCTGGTTTTAATGTCGGCAACCTCTTTGAACATCGACATCAGTTCCGGGAGGTTGAAAAACTTCGCAAATCGAGTGCGCGCACGATAGCCCGTACCCTCCGGGGCAAGTTCAATGGCGGTGGTGGTTTCACCAAAAGTAGATGCCCAGCAGTCGAAGTGTGTCAGCCCTTTTTGCTGGAGTGTGCCATATTGCAGATAGCGCATGACCGTGTACAGCTCCGACATGGAGTTGCTCACGGGCGTTCCCGTAGCAAACACCACGCCGCGCCCACCTGTGATCTCATCCAAGTAGCGGCACTTTCCGAACATATCGCTCGATTTTTGCGCTTCACTTGTAGACAAACCAGCGACATTGCGCATTTTTGTCGTGAGGAAAAGGTTCTTGTAAAAATGGCTCTCATCCACAAAAAGCCTATCCACACCCAACTGCTCAAAGGTGATAACATCATCCTTTCTCGCATCGGAGCGTAGCTTTTCCAGCTTGATTTCCAGCGTTTTGCGTGTCTTTTCCATCTGCTTGATGCTGAAATTTTCGCCAGCAGTGGCTTTCAGTTCGTTGATGGCGGCAAGCGTTTCATCAATCTGCTCCTGAATAATGCGTTCTTGCCGCTCATAGGACAACGGGATGCGCTCAAACTGTGAATGACCGATGATGACCGCATCGTAGTCCCCAGTCGCAATTCTAGCACAGAATTTTTTGCGGTTGGCGGTTTCAAAGTCCTTTTTTCGAGCTACCAGCAGCTTGGCATTGGGGTATAGGTGCAAAAACTCTGCCGCCCATTGCTCCGTCAGATGATTTGGCACCACAAAAAGACTTTTCTGACACAGCCCCAGACGTTTGGCTTCCATTGCGGATGCTGCCATCT
>ERZ773193.4891-NODE-4891-length-10228-cov-3.153740_pt1 | contig 10228 bp, 5 predicted proteins | sample MGYA00511110_ERZ773193 | MGnify/ENA primary metagenome ERZ773193 (study PRJEB29015, sample SAMEA2737784) | human gut metagenome | biome: human gut; feature: human-associated habitat; material: faeces | place: China | collected 2012 ...
TCCTTGCTACAAAGCACAATTTAATATATTTGAAATTTTGTCATGTACTTAAGTCTTTTATATATTTTATTTCCGCATCAATCTTTTCCCGGAGTTCGTGTATGTTATTAAGTGCTCTGACCAGATTATCCAGTTGGGTGATTATCTTCCTTTCGCTGTTTACTCCTATAGGAGTTGTATCAGAAATGTTCTTCTTGCCTGTCGACAGTGTGAATTCTGAAATAATACTTGCAAGGTGAATGATTTTATTTGCATGCTCTATGGTTTTATTGACATCCGGCATTGTTAAAACCTCAGGAAGATTGTAGAGGAAATTTTTCAAAGATTGCTCTCCGGGTTTTAAATTCATTAAAAAGTCGATATGCGTGAAGAATTCATTATTCCTTTTGATAGTGTCCCGTTTGGCATCAATCTCTTCGCTACTGATATTCTCCTCTACTTTGATATTAGACTGGTAAATGGCAAGCTTATAGACTAACCTGTTGAGCCAATTCAATTCGCCCATATCCAGCGCGTTGGCTATTTGCATTCTCAAGGAGTCGTGGCCGCCATGTTCAATCTTCATTTGCCCCAGGCGTATTACTTCATATTCAGAGATAAAAAAGCCATATTTGAGGCAATTGGATAGTACTCCTTGTTCCGCTTGTAGGGGTATTTCATTCGTAAATTCTTTTTGGGAACCATTTACCCACATTTTTACGTTTACATCATTACATGTCCAATTAGACATATATCTCTTAAATTTACCGGCTTCTGTATCTTCTCTTTTGCCATAGTCGCGTAAACGTGCTTCACCGATTTCTTTTCTGTATATATATTCGATGCCTTGGTATACGGAACTTTTTCCTACTCCGTTTACTCCCAGTATAATGGCTGAACAAGGGTTTTCATCCTCCGGAGAATATTTGAAAGATACTCCGTAAGGATATTGGTTATCTCCTTTTCCCGGAAATTTGCGGAAGTTCTCAAAAGAGATTTTGGCGATTCTAAAGTCTTCATTGATTAGTTCCGGGTTAAACACTGCTTCCCAATCGATATTTATATCTTTTTCTTCGTCGATAAAACAGGAATTTCTGTCATATACAGGATCGAATGTACTACTGTCAGCAGTATCTGCCTTATCTTCTTCTCTATTTGCCGGTTTGCCGAATATACGTTTGCAAATTTTGTTTATAACAAGAAATTCATTCCCTCCTTTTCCGATAGTATAATTTAAAAATAAATGCTTTACCAATCTGTTTTGGGGAATCTTTTTCATTAATTCGGTCAGTAGTTTTTCATAGTTTTTTTGTGCCATATATCAAGAAATATATTAGTAAAAGTAAAAACTCTTTTCGAAGATATTTTTGCAGATTTGTTGCAGAATATCATTTCTCAAGCTTTCTTTTTTTAAAACAAAATCATAAAGTCTTTTGATGTTGTTGTCTTCTAATTCTGTTTGGATAATATCATTATTCTTAAGCATGGGAATTTCTGATCTAATTGTGCTATATGCTGAACATAATAGAATTGCCAATTGGAATTTTCCATCGAGCTCTTTGTCAAAAGCAAAGGCCTTTCCTTCTTGCTCTTTCTGTAATATAGTTGCCCAATATTTATTGTTCTCATTTCCTGGCTCTTCTGTCAATTTGTTTATTTTTGTCAATAAGTTGTTGTCCAAATCTCTGTAATTCTTAATGTATTCATAAAGAAATTTATAACATTCGGAACTACTGTAATCATTGCTTGTATTGTGAGATTCTGTCATGCACTTTTCAAACCTACTTTTCCAAAGCTTTAGTAGTTCTATCTGAATTTCCTTAGTCTCTTCTTTGCTTAATCCGAATAAAGAGAGTTTGAAAATATAGTTTTTCATTTCATAAAATGTATCGAGTATGCGTGCAAAGGCAGAGGACAGTTCATTATAAGCGTTTTCGAAGCTATGTGGATAATATATATGCTCTGTTATACATCCTGATATTTCGTAGCTGTCGTAGCTTTCTTTCATATAATCGTGATCAATCAGCCAACGTGTAATCGGGATACATTGGTTTTGTTTCTGATCGGGCGCTATTGCAGCACAATACATTGGCATATCATCCTTGACGGGCATCAGATATCTTTTGAAAGAATAGTCCGATAATCCATATAGTTCTTTGTTGTCAAGTGAATTGGTCAGGGCCTGCAAGAGATATGTTTCCAAAATAGTCTTTGGTACGGAAGATACACTAAGTTTCTTTTTCAGTTGTACAATAAGTGAGAGACTTAAGTTTATCATTTCGATAAACTTAGGAATCCTTTCTCCGGAGCGGAACATACGTGTCCACATCGATTTACGTTCAGGGGAAGATAACTTGATATATTTAGGCACTACACTCCCTTCATCAATTTGCGCATCCATGGCTATGTGTAAATCTTTTTCGAAGTCAATATCGGTCTTATGTACAAGGATATTGTTGTATAATCCCCGGTAGGTGATGCCATATCTGAGGCGGGCGTACTTGTTGGACGCTGTCTGATTTCTGCTCGCATTGTCTATCAATTCATGTTGGCAGAAAAAATGCCAGGAGACAAACTCATTGATAGCGGTAGAACCTGCGAACTTTCCCGATAATGCTTGGGAAAATGAGTTAACATAGTTGGCAGGGATAACCATTTCTTCAAGTCCATTGACATAGATAGGACTATAATCAATGAATAAAGGAGTCATGATGTCATTGCTCTTAAACCAAGTTTCTATACAAGGGTATAGTTCTTCTGCCAATTCGTATCCGATTAAAAAGCGTATGTCTTTGGGGTCAAGATGTTGGCTGGTGGCGTTGACGGACAAAAGGAAGTTGTCTAATGCCTTTTTGTTTTTGATATATAAATTAATAGACAGCAAGTAATTTATCCATATAACCAAACTTCTTTCTGTCTGATAGACAATATATTCTTCGTCCTCGTTGTTAGCTTCTAAATCAAGAAGATGAGATACACGATTGTAAACCTTTCTGTATAAATCTTTGTGCTGATCGGGAAGGAATAAATCAAATTTACTTAGTGCATCCGTTGTTAATGGATAGGGAGAGAAAGGCACAATTCTGAGCTCATTCCGGGTCTCGTTAAGGAAAAATCTTATTTTGCTGAATTCTGGATCTGTAGACTGTGCATTTCTTTTGTTTATAGGATAAAACAATATTGTCCAACTTTTTCTTGTTGCATTCTCTCCGTTTTCCAATAGAACGGGTTCGTCCAATGAATAAATTTGTGCTTCGGGAAAGTTCTCTTCCAGTGCAGTTTGTATTTTATTTTCGTCGAACTCTCCTGGATGATATATGATAGGGAATTCTAAATCATAAGGTCCTCCTTTAAGGAATGCTGACATTTCATAATTGACGAATGTGACTGCTTGCTGCTCATTTCCGGTCCGGAAGTACATATTGATATTTAGGTTTTCCAGTCTGTTGTTTTCTAAGAGAAAAAGGGTAGCGTTTTTTATATTGATCTTGTTACATTCATTCGCATTTTCAGATTGAGAAATATTGTTTAAATTCTTTATAAGTGTCTCTATCTTTTTGAATGTGCTTCCATAGAACACACTGTCGTCAATTAGTAAATAATTATGCTTTGGGGGCATTTGTGCAAAATGAAAAGGCAGAGCATGTTCTGTTATTACTTTATCCCAGATCGAAGGAGAAAACGTCTTGCTTTCCCGAAGGATGACGTCAATTAAACGGGGGCACTTACGTGCTATAGCCACAATATAGTCATATTGTGGCGCTGTCAAGAGACTTAACCATTTCATGGCTTCTTCTCCAAAAGTTCCCATAAACGCAGACCTAACCATTTTTCTGTAATCCTGTTGCTTTTCTAATCAAAATGATTCCAAAGTTACAATAAATTTGTATATTCTCGTATATTTCATGGTATTTTATTTTTTTTCAAGAGAATTATTGGGCATGCCTTGAATTTTTGAACCTATGTTTCACTATTGATACAAATTTTAGTATGCTAAATATAGTATCCCGCCCCTGCAACATAGATAGGTTGCGTAGGCTTCCCAATATTTTGCAGCTTACCTTCTGCCTTTAGCCTGCGTATTTGCCGGCTGGCCATACTTTGAGTGAAGCTGCAAAGAGACTGCATATTAGTACGAGTCAAGACAGGATGCGTTGCAAAATATTCCGTGAGTTTCCAGTCAATTTCTTCTTCTGAAAGAGAGGCGGAATGCGGTTTATATTTCGAACGCCGCAGGTGTGTGGTCATACACAAACTTTTCAAGTCTCTGTCGGCCTGGAAGTTGATGGATTTTAGTTTCACTTTGTCGGCACGGGTAGTAAGTGAGTGTATGGGTTCGGCGGCTTGCAACGTGATTTGAAAATACCCGATCCCGTCCAGATGCACTCTTTCTCCTTCGCGCAGATGATTGCCCATGCATCTGCTCAGTTCCATTAACATTGCCTCTACTTCTGCTTTTCCGAAAGTAGTTGCCATGTGGATTTCTTTTGCTAGTCGCTGAGTAGTGACATGTTGAAAATTAACTACGCGAGGGTGGTAGCTTGGTTCTTCCCCTTCTTTTTCCGGTTGGGGATTCTTATAAAACTCGAATTGTATTGCCATTGCTGTTTCAATTTAATGGTGATTTATGTATTATGTTACTTAGGCTGTTGCTATATCTTGCCTTCATTCCTTTCTTTTCCTACCGATGCTTCTATCGTTCCACTCCGGTAGACGGTTCTTTGCACTTCAGTAGACAGAACTTTTTATTGGAGTAGACAGGCCTATGCACTGGAGTGGAACGGTTGGAATGTTCCTTCAAAGATACAACAATATTGGGCGGAAAACAAGTAAATGCTTAGTTGTTTATACGTAAATAATAGTTTAATTTCATATTGGATAAGGTATCCGGCATTAGGCAAGCAGAGTTGTGCTGACTATGAGAAATACTCTGAAAAACAATGAGAAATACCCGAATTTTGAGCCGAAATGTGGAATAAACTATGAGAAATGCCTGTTTGAAAAAGTATTTCTCATAGTACATCTATTTGATTGACTACACTTTAACTGAAAAGTATGAGAATATGAGAAATGAAATTGAAAAATCTTTTCTGGTAGAAAGAAGAACCAGCGCTTTTAAAATTTGTTTGTATGGAATATTTACAGTACTTTTGTCTCCGGTAATAATCGCCCTACACAAACATGCAGGACAAACTAAATAAGTAATGAGAATAACACAAATTAGAGACGACGGCAGAGTGAACACTTTGCGGACGTTGAAAATCGAACAGCTCGTGGAGCAAATGAAAGTGGAAACTAAAGCACAACTCGTCTCAGGAATGAGAGAAGTCCTGCCTTATATATTTCCGGGAGATAAAAATGACTATGTACAGAAAGTGCCGAAGTTGCTTCCTGCGGCTGCCTTTGTCCGTAAGAACGGGGTAATGACAATGGACGAGTACAACGGAGTGGTGATGCTTCAAGTGAACAATCTCTCCGGACCTATGGAAGCGGATGAGGTGAAAGAACGTGTGAAGGAGTTTCCGCAGACCTATCTTGCTTTTACCGGTTCTTCCGGAAAGTCGGTAAAGATATGGGTACGCTTTACTTATCCTGACGATCTTTTGCCGGGCAACCGTGAGCAAGCGGAACTTTTCCATGCGCACGCTTACCGGCTCGCCGTGAAATTTTATCAACCGCAGCTTCCTTTCGATATCGACTTGAAAGAACCTTCACTGGAGCAATATTGTCGTCTGACCTTCGACCCCGAACTGTATTTCAATCCCGAAGCGATGCCTGTCTATATGAAACAGCCTATGGCTATGCCGGGAGAAACGACCTATCGCGAACAGGTGAAGGCGGAAACCTCGCCTTTGCAACGGCTTGTACCGGGATATGAGAGTTATAAAGCTCTTTCCGTACTTTTTGAGGCGGCTTTTGCGCGGGCTTTGGATGAGCAGCATGGCTATCAGCCGGGAGATGATATACATTCCTTGCTGGTTTGTCTGGCCGGACATTGTTTTCGTGCCGGTATTCCCGCAGAGGATACAGTGCGGTGGACTCGTGCCCATTACCGCTTGCCGGATGATGAATTTCTGATCCGTGAGACAGTGCAGAATGTATATCGTACTTGCAAAGGGTTTGCGGATAAAAGCAGTCTGCTGCCGGAACAACTGTTTGTGATGCAAATGGATGAGTTTATGAAACGTCGTTATGAGTTTCGTTTCAATCTGTTGACCTCGCAAGTGGAATGCCGGCAACGGAACAGTTTTGATTTTTATTTTCGTCCGGTAAATAAGAGGCTGATGGCAAGTATTACCATGAATGCGCAATACGAAGGGCTTAAATTGTGGGACAAAGACGTGGTGCGTTATCTGAATTCAGATCATGTGCCGGTTTATCAGCCTATTGAAGAGTTCCTTTATGATCTCCCCCGTTGGGACGGCAAAGATCACATCGGAGATCTGGCAAAGCGGGTTCCTTGCAATAATCCCCATTGGGCACAGTTGTTCCGTCGTTGGTTTCTCAGCATGATAGCTCATTGGCGTGGACTGGGTAAAAATCATGCAAACAGCACTTCGCCTATATTAGTCGGTCCGCAGGCTTACAGGAAATCTACGTTTTGCCGCCTGATTCTACCGCCGTGTTTGCAGGCGTACTATACGGATAGCATTGACTTTAGCCGGAAACGGGATGCGGAGTTGTATCTGAATCGTTTTTTGCTGATTAATATGGATGAGTTTGACCAGATAGGTATCAATCAGCAGCCTTTCCTTAAACATATCATGCAAAAGCCGGTCGTTAATACACGGCGCCCGAATGCTTCGGCGGTAGAAGAACTTCGCCGTTACGCTTCTTTCATCGGAACAAGCAATCATAAGGATTTGCTGACAGATACTTCCGGCAGTCGTCGTTATATAGGTGTGGAGGTTACGGGAGTGATTGATGTGGTTCGTCCTGTTGATTATGAACAGCTTTATGCGCAGGCAATGGCGGCGCTCTATCACAATGAACGGTATTGGTTTGACGAAAAGGAAGAAGCCATTATGACGGAAGCCAATCAGGAGTTTGAACAGTCACCGCTTATCGAACAGCTGTTTCTTGTGTATTACCGCGTTGCGGACGATGAGGAAGAAGGAGAGTGGATACTTGCTGCCGATATATTGCAACGGATACAAAAGGCGAGTAAAATGAAATTCTCTTCCGGTCAGGTGAACTATTTCGGACGTATTCTGCAACGGTTGGGAGTGAAATCGTACAGGAAAACGCGCGGAGTTTATTATCATGTGGTGGCTGTCGCTCAAAAAGAGATACAGGGTAATTGCGAAAGACTTGCCGGAAGGAAGACTTTATGACTCGGAAAATGAGAGTTTGTCGGATATATGATCGCTTTCTTACAAGCTCTTTTCGATAAATCGCGTTAATAATTCGGTGAAACTGCTGTCTGTTAATCGGTTTTATTGTATCTTTGCGGTCTTAACTTATTTAATAACAAGTAATGAAGGAATTTCTACAATTGATGCGACGTTTTGTGTCGCCTTATAAGAAGTATATCGGCTGGGCTGTTTTGCTGAATATTTTATCTGCTGTATTCAATGTGTTTTCATTCACTTTTTTGATTCCTATTCTGAGCATCCTGTTCAAGACGGAAGGGGCTGATAAGGTCTATCATTTTATGGAATGGGGAAGTGGTGATTTGGCCGATGTTGCTAAGAATAACTTCTATTATTATATCAGTCAGATGATAATAGATAATGGACCTACTATGGCGCTTATCTTTTTGGGACTGTTCCTGATGATTATGACATTGTTTAAAACCGGTTGTTATTTCGCTTCTTCGGCTGTAATGATTCCGTTGCGTACAGGAGTGGTGCGTGATATCCGTATTATGGTGTATGCTAAGGTGATGCGTCTGCCGATGTCATTCTTCTCGGAAGAGAGAAAAGGAGATATTATCGCTCGTATGAGCGGGGATGTGGGTGAAGTGGAAAACTCCATTACCAGCTCGTTGGATATGTTGATGAAGAGTCCGATTATGATTATTCTGTATTTTGCGACACTGGTCATCACCAGCTGGCAGTTGACTCTCTTTACGATCGTTGTGTTGCCGGGAATGGGTTGGCTGATGGGTGTGGTAGGACGAAAACTGAAACGCCAGTCTTTGGAGGCGCAGAGCAAGTGGAGCGATACGATGTCGCAACTGGAAGAAACGTTGGGTGGCTTGCGCATTATCAAAGCTTTTATTGCGGAAGACAAAATGATTAACCGTTTCACCAAATGCAGCAACGAACTTCGTGACGCGACAAATAAGGTTGCCATACGTCAGGCTATGGCGCATCCTATGAGTGAGTTCTTAGGAACGATTCTGATTGTAGCTGTGTTATGGTTCGGCGGTACATTGATTCTGGGACAAAACGCATCGATTGACGCTCCGACATTTATCTTTTATATGGTGATCTTGTATAGCGTAATCAATCCGTTGAAAGATTTTGCGAAGGCAGGATACAACATCCCGAAAGGTCTGGCTTCAATGGAGCGTGTAGACAAGATTCTGAAAGCTGAGAATAAGATCAAAGAAATTTCGAATCCGAAACCGTTGAAGGGACTGAATGACAAAATTGAGTTTAAGGATATCACTTTCAGTTATGACGGTAAACGGGAAGTGTTGAAGCATGTGAACCTGACAGTTCCTAAAGGTCAGACGATCGCACTGGTAGGACAGTCGGGCTCGGGTAAATCGACGTTGGTGGATTTGCTGCCGCGCTATCACGATGTGCAGGAAGGAGATATCACAATCGACGGAACCAGTATACGTGATGTTCGTATTGCCGATTTGCGCAGTTTGATCGGTAACGTGAATCAGGAAGCAATCTTGTTTAATGACACATTCTTCAACAACATCGCTTTTGGTGTGGAAAATGCAACAATGGAGCAAGTGATAGAAGCTGCCAAGATTGCGAATGCACACGATTTTATCATGGAGAAGCCGGAGGGATATAATATGAATATCGGTGACCGGGGCGGTAAGTTGTCCGGTGGTCAGCGTCAGCGTATCAGTATTGCCCGTGCTATCTTGAAGACCCCGCCGATCCTGATCCTCGACGAGGCGACTTCGGCGCTCGACACCGAGTCGGAACGCTTGGTGCAGGAGGCTTTGGAGAACCTGATGCGTAACCGTACGACGATCGTGATTGCACACCGGCTCTCGACGATTCGTAATGCGGACGAGATTTGCGTGATGCATGAAGGGGAGATTGTGGAACGCGGACGGCACGAGGAGCTGATTGCATTGGATGGATATTATAAAAGATTGTGCGATATGCAAAGTTTTTGATAAGGAATAATAGCTAAAGTGTTGATAATCTAAATATAATAGTTTTATGGAAAAGAAAGCATGGTTGATTTGTATTTGTTGTCTTTGTTGTATGTGTGGTGTTTCTGCACCGAAAAAGAACAATTTTTCGGTTAAGAGAGGCGTCAATATCAGTCATTGGTTGTCACAAAGTAATGTAAGAGGTGAAAATAGGGCTGTCTTTTTTACGGAGGCTGATGTTAAATTTTTGTCAGAAGTAGGATTTGACCATTTGCGCTTGCCTGTGGATGAAGAACAGATGTTTGCGCCCGATGGCAGTAAAGAAAAAGAAGCTTTTTCTTTGCTGCATAATGCTTTGTCGTGGTGTCAAAAATATCGGTTAAAAGCAATCGTGGATTTGCATATATTGCGTTCGCACCATTTTAATGCGAAGGAAAAACCTCTTTTTACTGATCGGAAAGAGCAGATTCGATTTTATGATTTGTGGAAGCAACTAAGTCAGGAATTGCATACCTATTCAGTCGATTTTTTAGCTTACGAATTGATGAACGAACCGGTAGCTGACGACCATGAACAGTGGAATAATATTGTAGCTGAATGTGTTCGGACCATTCGTTTGTTAGAACCCGAACGGTCGTTACTTGTTGGTTCTAATAGGTGGCAAGGATATGAAACGATGCGATATTTGAAGATACCTGAGAATGATCCGAACTTGATTATTAGTTTTCATTATTATAATCCCTTCTTGTTGACCCATTATAGGGCAGGTTGGACGGATGTAAAAGACTATACCGGAAAGGTGCATTATCCGGGAAAATTGATTGCTGATGAAGATTTGAAACACTTAAAAGGTGAATTGTATGACAAGTTCGCCTATTGGAATAAAGTGGAATTTAACAAAGAGGTGATTGAAAAACATTTCAAGGAGGTGGTCGATTTTGCCCGTTTACATCAACT
>ERZ773193.4892-NODE-4892-length-10224-cov-15.684040_pt1 | contig 10224 bp, 10 predicted proteins | sample MGYA00511110_ERZ773193 | MGnify/ENA primary metagenome ERZ773193 (study PRJEB29015, sample SAMEA2737784) | human gut metagenome | biome: human gut; feature: human-associated habitat; material: faeces | place: China | collected 2012 ...
CCTGCGGACGGGCGCCCACCGCCATGCGCAGGCCAATTTCCTTGGTCCGTTCCGTGACGGAAACGAGCATGATGTTCATGATGCCGACGCCGCCGACGACCAGAGAGATCATGGCCACGATCATCAGGAGATTGGTCATCACTTCCGTGGTGCTGCTCATGGCGCGGGACATTTCCGCCATGTCCCATACCCGGAAATCGTCCAGCTGGCCGTCCTTGAGGTTGTGTTTGGCACGGATCACTTCCGTAATCTGGTCAATGGCCTCGGAGGAGCGTTCCGGGTCTGAAATCTGAGCCATGATGGAATCAATATTGTTGAAGCGCCGCGGATGGGGCGCGTCCGTATAGGGCTGGTCCGTAGTTTCCGTGTAGTAATCCACGGAACTGGCGGTGTATTTATCTGCCCGGTTGAAGGTGGTGGTGCTGTTGCCGGTGGAAGTGGTGGTGGAACCGCCGCCCAGGCCCTGGAGGCGGTAGCGGATGCTTGTCCACGGGAGGATGATGGAGTCGTCCTGGTCGCGTCCCATCATGTTGGCCCCTTTTTTCTGAAGGATGCCGATGACTTTGAACATGACATTCTTGATGCGGATATCCTTGCCCAGCGGGTCTTCGTCCCCGAAAAGTTCCTTGGCCACCGTCTGGCCGATGACGCACACGCGCCTGGCCTGTTCCACATCTTCCTCGGAGAAGGGCTGGCCTCGCGCCATGTCATACCAGCTTTTGATTTTCAGGTATTCCACGGAACCGCCCTCTACAGTTTCCGGGCTCCAGTTCTTGTTGCCGTAAATGACTTGGCCGCTGGCGCGCACCACGGGGGTAGCCCGCAGAACCATGGGGCAGTCCTTCGCAATGGCTTCGCAGTCCGCGTTGGTCAGGGAGGCCCGTCCGCCCGCGCCGGTATTGACGCCGCTTTTGGAGATGGCTCCGGGGCGGATATTCAGCGTGTCCGCCCCCATGGAAGCGATGGTATTTTTAATCTGGAGCGTAGATCCCTGGCCGATTTCCACCATGGCGATTACTGCGGCAATGCCGATGATGATGCCCAGGATGGTGAGGGCTGCGCGCATGGGATTGCGCACCAGGGCCCTGATGCAGGTTTTAAGGAGAGGAAGGAATTTCATACGTCGTCCTTGCTAAGCATATCGGAAATCCCTTCGCAGATAAGGCCGTCCGCCATGTTGATGGCCCTGTCCGTGAAGGCGGCTATTTTGGGGTCGTGCGTCACCAGGATGACTGTGATTCCCTGTTGGCGGTTCAGGTTCTTGAACATGTGCAGCACTTCCTTGGAAGTGGTGGAGTCCAGGTTTCCCGTTGGTTCGTCCGCCAGCAGGATGCTGGGGTTGTTGATGAGGGAACGGGCAATGGCTACGCGCTGCTGCTGTCCGCCGGAAAGCTGGGCCGGGTAGCGCTTGGCAAGGGATTCCAGCCGCATGGCCTGCAGCATTTCGGCGCAGCGGGCCTTGCGGGCGGCCTTGTCTTTTTCGGCTTTCAGGCCGCAGAGCACGTTCTGCTCCACGGTCATGTTGGGGAACAGTGCGTAGTTCTGGAACAGCAGGCCCACGCCGCGCTGCTGCGGCGGCAGGTCGATGTGCTGGGCGCTGTCAAACAGCACCCGGCCGTCCAGTACGATGCGGCCCGCATCCGGCTTTACGATACCGGCAATGCAGCGCAGGGTCATGCTTTTGCCGCAGCCGGACGCGCCCAGAATGGCCGTGGCGGTGCTGCGCGCGGCAAAGTTGGCGTGAAGGGTAAAGCCATTCAGCTTTTTGGTGATGTTCACTTCAAGACTCATGCGCGGCCACCTGCTTTCTGTTTTTTCTCCAGCAGATTCACGGCCAGCAGCACCACTGCCGAGATCACGATATCCACCAGCACCCAGCGCATGGCACCGGCTTCGTCGTTGGTGCGCCACAGCTGGTACACGGTGGTGGCAATGGTGGCGGTCTTGCCGGGGGTGTAGCCTGCGATCATGCTGGTGGCACCGTACTCGCCCAGCGCGCGGGCAAAGGCCAGCACCGTGCCGGCCAGAATGCCTTGACGGCAGCAGGGCATCCGCACCCGCCAGAAGATCCACACGTCCGACTGGCCCAGCGTTTGCGCCGACCATGCCAGCGTTTCGTCAAAGCTTTCAAACGCGCCGCGCGCCGTGCGGTACATCAGCGGAAAGGCCACCACGATGGATGCAAAGATGGCACTGTACCAGTTCATGACCAGCTTCACGCCGAAATGCTCCATGAAAAAGATGCCCAGCGGCCGCTTTGCGCCGAACAAAAGCAGCAGAAAATAGCCCACCACCGTGGGCGGCAGCACCATGGGCAGGGTGAGCACCACGTCCAGCACGCCCTTGACGGTGCGGGGCAGCTTTGCGATATAATAGGCGGCAAAAATGCCGAGGAAGAACACCGCTGCGCAGCTGATGAGCGCGATGCGCAGGCTGTTCCATAAGGGATACCAATCCATAAATGATACCTCACGTCTTGGTCACACAGCGGGGTCCGGCTGTCTATGCAAGAGCAGACTTTGCTCGTCCTATGTAAACTCGACCGGTACGCCAGTGGCTCTCCCTTTGGGAGAGCTGTCGAACGAAGTGAGACTGAGAGGGCTATTACATCGCCGTGAAGCCCACGCCCTCGAACACGGTGGCGGCACGGTCAGTCTGCAGATAGGCCAGGAACTCCCTGGCGGCCTCGGCGTTGGGGGCAGCCTTCAGCACAGCGGCGGGGTAGATGACCTGACCGCACATCTCGGCGGTGGCCTCGTCCACGGGGGTCAGACCGGCGCTGTAAGCGTCGGTGCAGTAGACGACACCGGCGTCCACACTGCCCTCGCTGATCTGGGTGGTGACTTCCTTGACGTTGGAGCCGTAGGTGATGACACCGGCAGCAGCCAGAGCCTCTTCGTCGAGGTCATAGTAGGCCAGGATCTTCTGGGTGTACTGGCCCACAGGCACATCGCTGTTGCCCATGCAGAACAGGATGTCCTGAGCCTTCAGGTGCTCGGCCAGAGCATCAAAGCTGTCGATGCCCTTGTCGCTGCCCTCGGGCACACAGAGGACGACCTTGTTTTCCAGCAGGTCCACACGGGTGGAGGGGTCCACGAAGTCCAGACCGTCGGTGTTTACGTCGGCAGAGGCGGTGATGTCCAGCTGGTTCATCTGCTTCTGACCGGCAGAGAGGAAGAGGTCGCAGTCAGCGCCCTCCTGGATCTGGGTCTTCAGGGTGCCGGAGGAATCAAAGTTGAAGCGGAAGGTCACGCCCGGGTGATCGGCCGAGTAGGTCTCGGCGATGGCATTCAGCGTCTCGGTGAGGGAAGCGGCTGCAAACACGATCAGCTCCACGCTCTCACCGGCAGCTTCGGAAGAAGCAGCGGCAGAACCTGCTGCGGAAGATGCAGTGCCGGAAGCAGAGCCGCCGCAGGCGGTCAGCGCGATGGATGCGCCGACAGCACCGGCGGCAGCCAGAAAGCTGCGGCGGGAAATTTTGGTCTTGTTCATGATAAACTCTCCTGTGTTTGATGGTTTTGGGTGTTCGATACGGTACAGGATGCGGTGCCGCCCACCGGGATAAGCCCCCAGAACGGGCACAAATTATCACATGGAAAAGCATACAAAAAAACGGCCGGGCCGTCAAGCGGCAAACCGGCCAAAAATAACGCGTGGAACGGTTCAAATTGTGAATCGTCCTGCAAAAGTACGACTTCATCTGCTGTGTACGAGCATCACCTGCGGGCGCACTCGCCGTCCAGACCGGCGGCAAGGCGGATGCCGTGGGCAAGGCTGGGCAGGATGTATTCCAGATTCTCCTTTACGGCCTTGGGGCTGCCCGGCAGGTTGACGATGAGCGTCTTGCCCCGCAGCACGCTGGCGGCGCGGCTCAGCATCCCGCGCGGAGTGATGGCAAGGCTGTGGTACCGCATGGCCTCGGCAATGCCGGGGGCGTTGCGGTCGGCTACCGACAGGGTAACTTCCGGCGTGATGTCCCGGGGGGCAAAGCCGGTGCCGCCGGTGGTGAGGATCAGGTTCACCTGGCGGCCGTCGGCCAGCCGCAGGAGCTGGGCTTTCAGCTGGGCGGCATCGTCCGGCAAAAGCAGTGCTTCCTCCACCTTGTAGCCCGCGGCCGTGAGCATTTCCACAATGAGCGGGCCGCTTTCATCCTCCCGCTCGCCGCGGCTGCCTTTATCCGAAAGGGTGATGACCGCCGCCCGCAGGGGCAGGTCTGCCGGGGTGGGCAGCAGGGTCATTTCGTCGCCGGTGCGGATGGTGCCGCCTTTGACCACCCGGGCGAACACCCCCTCGCGGGGCATGATGCAGTCGCCGGTCTGCCTGCGGATGGCGCAGTCGCTGTGGCACTCCTTGCCGATCTGGGTCATCTCCAGCACGGCGTCCCCGATGGCAAAAAAGCTGGGCACCGGCAGGGCGGCAAAGTCGAAGCCTTCCACCACCAGATTTTCGCCAAAGGCACCGTAATCCACCCAGATCTTCGCGCGGAAAGCCTCGATCTTTTCTGCGCTCAGCAGGCTGACCTGCCGGTGCCAGCTGCCGCCGTGGGCGTCGCCCACGATGCCCCACTCCGGGGTCAGCACCGCGCTGAGCACAGCCGTCTTGGCGGTGCCGCGCCGGGGGCTGGTGCAGATGGCCAGAATTTTTCCCATGATGTTTATCCTCCGATCTGGTACATGCCGCGGGTGGCAGGCATGGAGCGGTCCTCAAAATGGTGCTCGCGGGGCTTTTCAAAAACGACTTCCCGGATGGCCTGCAGAAGCTGCTCATCGGACGCGCCGCCGCGCAGCAGAGCGCGCAGGTCGGTGCCCGTTTCGCTGGCAAGGCAGGGGCGCAGAAAGCCCTGGCTCGTCAGACGTACCCGGTTGCAGGACCCGCAGAATTTGCCGTGCACCGCCGCGATGAAGCCCACGCTCCCCTGCCAGCCGGGCGCGGTATAGTACACCGCCGGGCCGTCGCCGAAAGCTGCACCGGACACCGGCCGCAGCTGCGGCCAGCGGCGGGCAAGGCGGGCCAGCAGTTCCGGGCCGGAAAGGCTGGGCAGCCCGGCCCCAAAGCCGATGGGCATCATCTCGATGAACCGCACCTGCAGCGGGTATTCCTGTGCAAGGGCCGCAATGGCTTCCAGTTCACCCTCGTTCACGCCCGCCTGCGGCACACAGTTCAGCTTGACCGGGATGCCGCTGGCAAGGGCGGCCCGGATGCCTTCCAGCACATGGGCCAGCTCGTCCCGGGCCGTGATGCGCCGGAACGTCTCCGCGTCCAGCGTGTCGAGGCTGATGTTCACACTGTCCAGCCCCGCTGCCAGCAGGGCGGGCAGCTTTTCGGCCAGCCGCACGCCGTTGGTGGTCATGGTGACCTTGCGGATGCCGGGGGTGGCTTTCAGCCCGGCCACCAGCTGCTCCACCCCCGGGCGCACCAGCGGTTCGCCGCCGGTCACGCGCACGGTGTCCACGCCGCACCGGGCGAACAGCGCCGCCAGCCGCAGGAATTCTTCATAGGTCAGAATGTCCCCGTGGGCAAGCTTTGGCACGCCCTCCGGCATACAGTAGCGGCAGCGCAGGCTGCACAGGTCGGTGACGGACAGGCGCAGGTAGTGGATGTCGCGGCCGTATGCGTCAAACATAGCCGCCCTCGGCCCGGACGTAGTGCCCGCTCTTGCCGCCGGTCTTTTCCACTAAGCCTATCTCGCCCAGCTCCATGCCCTTGTCCACGGCCTTGCACATGTCGTAGATGGTGAGCAGCGCGGTGGAAACACCGGTGAGGGCTTCCATCTCCACGCCGGTGACGCCGGTGGTTTTCACGGTGCACACCGCCTCCACTGCCTGCCGCTCGGGCAGCAGCGTGAAGTCCACGCTCACTTTGGTCAGCGGCAGCGGATGGCACAGCGGGATCAGCTCACTGGTGCGCTTGGTGGCCATGATGCCTGCAATGCGGGCCACGCCCAGCACGTCGCCTTTTTTCACGGTGCCGCGCTCCACGGCGGCAAAGGCTTCGGCGTTCATCGTGATGATGCCCCGGGCCACGGCCTGCCGGGCCGTGACGGGCTTCTCGCTCACGTCCACCATCACGGCATTGCCGGCGGCATCAAAATGGGTCAGATTCGTTTCACTCATAACGATTATATCTTTCAAATTAAAATAAATCAAATCAGTAAGCCGGTCTCGCCCTCTCCGTCATCACTTGCGTGATGCCACCTCTCCCAAAGGGAGAGGCAAGAAGCTTCTCTCAGCCCTTGGCCCCCCCCCCCCTTGAGGAAAGACTTCCCCCGGCCGGGGGAAGATGTCGCATAAGCGACAAAAGGGGGACTCTGGCGCGTCAGCGTCTGAGAGGGTTTCTCAGCAGTGCCCGAAGCCGCAGTTGGGCCAGCGGCACTCGGCGCAGCCCAGGCACAGGCCGCCCTCGCCCAGCCGGGCAATGTCCTCGGCGGTGATGGGGTCGCCGGCCAGCAGGCGCGGCAGCAGCAGGTCAAAAATAGTGCGCTTGGCGTACATCACACAGCCGGGCAGGCCGCACACCGGCACGCCGTCCAGATAACTCACGAGGAACATGGCCCCCGGCAGCACCGGCGCACCGTAGGTGATGATCTCTGCCCCGGTGTTCTTGATGGCCAGCGGGGTGCGGTCGTCGGGGTCCACGCTCATGCCGCCGGTGGTGAAGATGAGCTCGCAGCCTGCGGCCTTTGCTTCCAGAATGGCGGCGGTGATGCCGGCGGGGTCGTCGTCGCAGGTCTTGTGGTAGGTCATCTCGCAGCCGTATTCGGCCAGTTTGCCCACCAGAATGGGGGTAAATTTATCCTCAATGCGGCCCTTGAACACCTCGCTGCCGGTGGTGATGACCGCGAACTTTTTCGGACGGAAGGGCAGCACGTTCAGGATGGGTTCCGGGCCTGCTGCGGCCTGCATGGCGTCCATCTTCTCCTGCTCGATCACCAGCGGGATGATGCGGGTGCCGGCCAGCTTCTGGCCCTTTTTCACGGGCAGGTCGCCGTGGATGGTAGCGATCATCATTTGGGGTGTGCGGTTCACGGCCAGCAGGGCGGCGCGGTCGATCTTCAAAAGACCGTCGCAGTCGGCAACCAGTTCGATCTTGCCTTCCTTCGGCTCAGTGCCGTGGATGTTGCGGCCCGCCGCTGCCTTGTACAAAAGGGCAGCGGCTTCGTCCTCGTGCAGGATGCCGGGGCGCTTCTCCCAGACATAGAGATTCTCTTTGCCAATGGAGAGCAACACGGGAATATCCTCCGGCTGGACGATGTGCCCTTTGCGGAAGCGTGCTCCCTTGAACTGGCCGGGAATGATCTGTGTAATGTCGTGGCAGAGCACCTGCCCGACAGCGTCTTCGGTACGGATGAGTTTCATGCAGAACCTCCGTTACAGGGACGGCATCTGGTTCTCGATCCAGTCTGCCAGAGCAGCAGGATCGTCCAGTGCAAAATCAGCGCCCGGCACATCGCCCACGATGGCCATGGGCTGGAACGCGGTGCCCACCGGGCTGACCGAGCTGCGCACCACCTCGATCTTGGCCCAGCCGCTGTCGCCAAAGCCTTCCAGCAGTACAAGGTCGTAGCCGTGGCGCTCGAACAAAGCCAGCAGGTCCTGCTCGTTCAGGCGGAACTGCTCGGTAAGCAGATAGCGCCCGGCAGTAAACACGGCCACACCCTCGGCACCGGCCTCATGCAGGCGGTCGGTCTCGGCGGGCAGGCGCAGATCGTCAGCCTCGCGGATCACGCCCACCTTCAGCCCGCGGCTCTTGAGCACCGGCAGCAGCGCGGCCAGCAGAGCGGTCTTGCCGCTGCCTGCGGAACCGCTGACAGCCAGCACTGCCGGATGCTTGAAGCTCAGTTCGGCGGCAAGCGCCTGTTTTTGTTCACTGTACAAAAGTATCACCCTCCGTTTTATCCCATCGGCAAAAACTGCCGGTTCACTCCTCAATGCGCACAAAGCGCGGCTGCACTTTGCCGTCCCGCTCCACGGTCTCGCACCACATGGCGGCAGGACGCACCCAAAGCCCGCGTTCCCCGTACAGGGCGCGGTACACCACCATTTCCTCTTCGGTCTCGCTGTGGCGGGCCATGCCCAGCACTTCGTATTCGTTGCCCTTGAAATGCCGGTAGCGGCCCGGCTGTACATGATATTTGAATGCTTCCATGTTATCCTCTTTTACACTGACACGCGGCATTCCGGTGCAGAATGCCATATTTATAATCAGTATAGCATATTTCAGCACGGCAAAAAAGGCTTTGGCAGGAAAGATGGAGAAAAAGGCGGCAGGCGGCGGCAAAAGCCGGGAGACAGAGTTGGGTGCTTGAACTGCCGCGCCACAGATGCTATACTGAAACGATAAGGGGATACCCCCCCTGAAAAAGCTCTGAAGATAAAGGAAAAAGCCCTATGAGAATCGGACTTGTTGAATTTCTGCTCATCCTTGCCATTGCGTCGCTCACCATCGGGCCGCAGGTGGCATTGTTCGTGGATCGCTGGATGCGCCGGGCAAACCGCGCCAATGCCCGCGCCGCCCGCCGCCGTGCCGAGTATGCGGCCCAGATGGCGGTGGAGCGGGACGCGCTGCTCAAGCGGTTCCGCACGGCCAGCACGGTGTTTGGCGTGTGCATCCTGCTGGCGCTGGTGTATGCACTGGTGTTCCGGCCCATCGATACGCCGCCACAAGGCTACACCGCGCCGGATGTCCGGCAGGACACCGGTGCAGCACAGACGGCCCTTGCCGCCGATCATAAGGGAACGCTGGATCTGGGCGAATATCAGGGTGTGGACTGCATCCGCACACAGGACGGCCTTGTGTATGCCGCAGCATACGACGGCGCAGCCTTAAAAAAGCGCACGAGCGACCTTGTGCGCACCGACGGCGGACACGATGCGGCCATCCTTTCCGTGGACGGTGAGCTGACCGGTTTTGCCTTTGACGGCAGCGGGGACCTGTGGCTGAGCATCCTCACGCCCGGCGGCGGCAGCCTGTGCCGCGCCGCCCACGACAGCTGGGGCACGGCGGTGGAGCAGGTAGTGACCCAGATCGACGGTGCACCGCTGGGGGCTGTCTCAGCGGTGGAAGCCGCGCCGGACGGCAGGATCTACTTTGCGGTTGCTGCCAGTGCCAGTGCCGCGGACGGGCTGGAGAGCACTCTGCGCACCGAACTGCTGGCCCACACCGGCACGGGCTGCGTGTATGTATACGACCCGGCAGCACGCACGGTGCAGAAGGTGCTGGGCGGTGTGGCCGGTGCTTCCGGGCTGGCCCTGAGCCGGGACGGCAGCACGCTGTTCGTGGCTGACCTTGGGAACCGCTGTGTGTGGAGCGCTGCCGCCGATGCCCGCGACCTGACGGCGGGCGGTAAAAACTGCCAGAGCTTTGTTTCCGGCCTGCCGGGGTATCCCGGTGCGCTTGCTATGGATGCAGACGGCACCCTGTACATCGGCTACCGGTGGGCGCGCAGCAGCTGGCTGGAAAAGAACGCCGACAGCACCCTGCTGCGGGGCATTGCCCTGCGTGCAGGCCGGAATCTGCAGGAAAAGCTATTCAGCCTGCCTGCCGATGCGCCCTGCGCAGAAGCTGTGGATACGGCAGACGGCAGCTGGAAGCGGACGGTCTCCAGCAAGGGTGCAGGCGGTGTGACAGCTCTGTGCCCGGTGGAGAGCAGGCTGTATCTCGGCCTTGCAGGCAGCGAAAAGGTGCGCAGTGCAAATCTTTGATCTTTGATAAAAACCGAGGAGTTTTTTATGAATATTTCCGTACTCGGCTGCGGCCGGTGGGGTTCTTTTTTAGCGTGGTACCACAGCGCAAAAAATGACGTGACGCTTTGGGGGCGCGAGGGCTCCCGCAGCCTTGCGGCGCTGCGGGAAACAGGCGGCAACCGCTACCTGAAGCTCCCGGAGCGTGTTTGCCTGACCAGTGATCTGGGCGCTGCTTTGGAATCGGCGCAGCTTGTCGTCATTTCCATCAGTGCGCAGGAGTTGCGCGCGCTGGCGCGATGCATTCAGGCTTATCCTGTGGCGGGCAAAACGTTTATCCTTTGTATGAAAGGCCTCGAATGCGGTACTGGAGACCGGCTGACGCAGGTGTTCCGTAGCGAGGTGACGCAGCCCGTCTCGGTTGCCGTATGGGTGGGCCCCGGGCACGTAGAGGATTTTACAGCCGGCGTTCCCAATTGTATGGTTGTGGATTCCGACGACCGGACGGTGGTGGATTTCATTGTGGAAACGATGAGCACCGACC
>ERZ773193.4908-NODE-4908-length-10187-cov-16.355902_pt1 | contig 10187 bp, 9 predicted proteins | sample MGYA00511110_ERZ773193 | MGnify/ENA primary metagenome ERZ773193 (study PRJEB29015, sample SAMEA2737784) | human gut metagenome | biome: human gut; feature: human-associated habitat; material: faeces | place: China | collected 2012 ...
GTCGACGACGAGGAGCTGCTGGATCTGGTCGAGATGGAGATCCGTGAGCTGCTGAACGAGTACGACTTCGATGGCGACAACACCCCCATCATCCGTGGTTCTGCTCTGAAGGCTCTGGAGTCCACCAGCACCGATCCCAACGCCCCCGAGTACAAGTGCATTTGGGAGCTGATGGACGCTGTTGACAGCTACATCCCCACTCCTGATCGTGCTGCTGACAAGCCCTTCCTGATGCCCGTTGAGGACGTCATGACCATTTCTGGCCGTGGCACCGTCGCCACCGGTCGTGTCGAGCGTGGTACTGCCCACGTCGGCGACCAGATGGAGATCGTCGGTATCAAGGAAGAGAAGATGACCACCACCATCACCGGCCTCGAGATGTTCCGCAAGAGCCTGGAGTTCGCTCAGGCTGGCGATAACATCGGTGCCCTGCTGCGTGGCGTTGACCGTGACCAGATCGAGCGTGGCCAGTGCCTGTGCCAGCCCGGCTCTGTTCATCCCCACACCACCTTCGACGGCCACGTTTACGTCCTGAAGAAGGAAGAGGGCGGCCGTCATACCCCGTTCTTCAACAACTATCGTCCTCAGTTCTACTTCCGCACCACCGACGTTACCGGCATCATCACCCTGCCCGAGGGCACCGAGATGTGCATGCCCGGCGACAACGTCGATATGCATGTTGAGCTGATCACCCCCGTCGCCATGGAAGAGGGCCTGCGTTTCGCTATCCGCGAGGGCGGCCACACCGTTGGTTCCGGCGTTGTTTCCAAGATCGAGAAGTAATTTCTTGCTCTGAAAAGCAATACAAAGGGCGCTGTCCGCAAGGGCAGCGCCCTTTTTTGGTGCGCCCCTACATCATAAAACACATTGCGCCGCATTTGTGCACTCTACACAAACGCGGCGCAATTATTTTGCAGGAAAAGTCAAATAAAAAGCATACAACCTATTGAAATTCTAGGTAAATAGGTATATTATACTGGCATCGGGTTTGAACAATGCAAACCAAAAACAGGAAAGGGGTATACCGCTATGTCCGCTATGTGTTGTTGTCGTATGCGCTGTCACCGGGCATGGTCTGTGGGGTCTACCAGAACCCCCCATGTGTTGAACCTGACCTTTGTCCGGGAACCTTCGCAGAGAAGGCCCGGATTTTTTTACCTATTTTTTTCGTGACCCGATAGGGAAGGGGGAGACTTTTGTGGATTGGAATGTGGTCGCACAGTACCTGCCGCTGTTTGAAAAAGCAGCGTGGCTGACCCTGCGTCTGGGGCTGGCAGGTATCGCGCTGGCTATTGTCATCGGGCTGGTCTGCGCACTGGTCCAGTATTATAAGGTGCCTGTGCTGCGCCGCGTCGTCGGCTTTTATATCCAGCTCAGCCGCAACACGCCGCTCTTGGTCCAGTTGTTTTTCATCTATTATGGTTTGCCGAAGATCGGCATCAGGACTGACGCTGCGGTCTGCGGCATTGCAGGTCTGGCGTTTCTGGGCGGCAGCTACATGGCGGAGGCGTTCCGCAGCGGGCTGGAATCCATCGAGCCGATCCAGACCGAGAGCGCCTACAGCCTCGGCATGGACCGGATGCAGACGATACGCTACGTCATCCTGCCGCAGGCCATGTCCACCAGCGTCCCGGCGTTCGTCGCCAATGTCATTTTCCTTTTTAAGGAAACCAGCGTGTTCAGCGCTATCAGCCTGATGGACCTGATGTTCACGGCGAAGGATCTCATCGGCCTGTACTACAAAACCACCGAGAGCCTGTTCCTTCTTGTGGTCTTTTACCTGCTGATCCTGCTCCCGGTTTCGCTGCTGGGGTCTTTGCTGGAAAGGAGGCTGCGCTATGCCGGATTTGGGGCTTAACGTACTGCTCAAGGGCAAAAACATGGCCCGCCTGCTGGGCGGCCTATGGGTGCCCTGCGCATCAGCCTGCTTTCCGTCGCCATAAGCATCCCGCTGGGCATCCTGCTGGGCGTGCTGATGAGCGGCAAAAATCCCGTTGTAAAAGCCATCCTGCGGGTTTATCTCGAAATCATCCGCATTATGCCGCAGATGGTGCTGCTGTTCCTTGTGTTTTTCGGCACGACCCGCGCGTGGGGCTGGGACCTCTCGGGTGAGACGGCATCCGTCATCGTGTTTGTGCTGTGGGGCACGGCAGAGATGAGCGACCTTGTGAGAGGCGCGCTGATCTCCATCCCGAAGCACCAGTATGAGAGCAGCGAGGCGCTGGGCCTGACGAAGGCGCAGACCTATTGGTACATCATCATTCCGCAGACGGTGCGCCGCCTGATCCCGTTGAGCATCAACCTGATCACCCGCATGATCAAGACCACCAGCCTTGTGCTGATGATCGGCGTCGTCGAGGTGCTGAAGGTCGCGCAGCAGATCATTGAGGCCAACCGCATGGCCAGCCCGAACGCTGCATTCGGCATCTATCTGGTCGTGTTCCTGCTGTATTTCCTCGCCTGCTGGCCCATCAGCCTGCTGGCATCGTACTTAGAGAAAAAATGGAGGTAAGGAACCATGGCAGAACCGATTTTGACCGTAGAGCATCTGGTCAAGGGCTATGGGGAAAATACCGTACTGGATGACGTCAGCTTTTCCGTCCGCCCCGGCGAGGTCGTCGTGGTGGTAGGCCCCAGCGGCTGCGGCAAGAGCACGCTCCTGCGCTGCATCAACGCGCTGGAGCCCACCCAGAGCGGGCGCGTCCGCCTGGGCAATGAGACTGTCGCCTACGGCGGCAAGGGGCTGACGAGTCTGCGCCAGCGCATCGGCATGGTATTCCAGAGCTATGAGCTGTTCCCGCATCTGACCGTGCTGGACAACGTTATGCTGGCTCCGCTCAAGGTGGCCAAGCGTCCCAAAGACGAGGTACAGAAAGAGGCCGAGGCACTGCTGGACCGCGTGAACCTGCTGAACAAGGCCAGAAGCTACCCGCGGGAGCTGTCCGGCGGCCAGAAGCAGCGCGTTGCCATCGTCCGCGCACTGGCGATGCACCCTGAAATTTTGTTGTTCGATGAAGTGACTGCAGCCCTTGACCCCGAAATGGTCCGCGAGGTGCTGGACGTTATGCTCGATCTGGCGAAACAGGGCCGCACGATGATCATTGTCACCCACGAGATGCAGTTTGCCCGCGCGATTGCGGATCGTGTCATCTTCCTGGACGGCGGCAAAATCATCGAGGAGAGCACGCCGGAGGCGTTCTTCGACCACCCCAAGACAGAGCGCGCGCAGAAGTTCCTGCGCACCTTCACCTTTGACAGTGTGAAGTAATGGACTTGGCCCCCTCTGCGAGGGGGCTCCCGCGAAGCGGGTGGGGGAGAGAACCTCGCCATTACCCAAAACATTTAGAACTGTGGCAAAGTTCAACCCTTCCGGCTCTTCGAGCCACCTCCCCTGCTAGGGGAGGCAAGCGCCCGCTTCGCGGGGCATACCATAGATTCCCTTTTGTGGAAAGAAATACATAGAGGAAAACGAAAGACGAAAAAAGGAGGATATCACCATGAAAAAAGCAACCAAATTGACCGCCGCGGCCCTGGCCGCAACCCTGAGCCTGTCTCTGGCCGCCTGCGGCAGCAGCGCCTCCACGGGCACTGCCTCGACCTCGGCATCCGCCGACGGTGTTGTTTACCGCACGCTGGACGAGATCAAGGCGGACGGCACGATCAACATCGGTGTTTTCTCTGACAAGAACCCGTTCGGCTATGTCGATGAAAACGGCGAGTATCAGGGCTATGACATCTACTTTGCCAACCGCCTGGCCGAGGATCTGGGCGTCAAGGTGAACTACGTCTCCACCGAGGCCGCCAACCGCATCGAGTACCTGCAGACCGGCAAGGTCGATGTCATTCTGGCCAACTTCACGGTCACGCCGGAACGCGCCGAGGAGGTCGATTTTGCGCTGCCCTACATGAACGTTGCACTGGGCGTCGTTTCCCCGGACTCCAACGTCATCACGTCGCTGGACAGCTGGAACGCCGATGACCAGATGATCGTCATCTCCGGCACTACCGCAGAGACCTACCTGACCCAGAACTACCCTGACATCCCGCTGCAGAAGTATGACTCCTACGCCACGGCCAAGAGCGCGATGGAGAACGGCGGCGTGGCCTGGGCCAACGACAACACCGAGGTCATCGCGTTTGCCAGCCAGAACCCCGGCTACACTGTCGGCATCCCTTCCCTGGGCAGCCAGGACACGATTGCCCCCGCCGTCAGCAAGGGCAATGAGACGCTGCTGAATGCCATCAACGACGAGATCAAGGCTCTGGGCAAGGAAAATTTCTTCCACGCCGACTATGAGGCCACTCTCGTTGACACCTACGGCACTGACTATGAGGACAGTCTCGTGGTCGAGGGCGGCGAGACGAGCGCACAGTAAAGGTGAAAAGGCTTCCCCTTCGGGGAAAGCTGTCGGCGGCCCCGACCGCTGACGGATGAGGGGCAGGTTTGTCCGTGACCCGTAAATGGGGATATAATCGCAGACCCCCCCTCATTCGGCCCTGCGGGGCCACCTTCCCCCAAGGGGGAAGGCTTAGGAAAGCAAAAGCGGCAGACCACAAACGGTCTGCCGCTTTTGCTATGCCTCATTCCACGCCAAATTCCGCTCTTACCCGCGCGTACATCTCCCGCTGGGCGTTCGCTTCGTTATCGTCATCCACGCTGCCAAAGGCGCGCTTGGCGGCGCTGCCGGGGCCGGTGGAGCCGTGCTCACCAAAGCGGGCGGTCTTTTCGTTCTCGGGGTCACGCCAGTTGTCCCAGCCGTCGGCGCAGACCTCGTCGCTCAACGCGCAGTCCAGCCAGTAGCAGGCCGCGTCCGCGCGCCAGGGGCGGCCCAGATAGACGCTGCCGGGCGCACAGCTGCCCTGCACGGTGCAGTTCACAAACAGGTAGCCGGGCTTGCCTGCGGGTGTGCTGGGAGCCGTGATATAGCAGATGCCGCTGATGTGGTGCCACGGCTCAAGGCGGCAGGTGTCGAACACAGCGTTTGCACCGCCAAAGATAAAGTCGATGTTGCCGCGGATCGTGCAGTTTTTGTAGTACTGCACGGTGTCCAGCCGGGGCGTGTTCTCCCGCGGGCCGCGGAAGCCGTTCTGCTCGCGCTCCTGCAGGGGCAGGGGAGCGGTAAACAGCGTGTCCTGGTTGCCGTAGAGGTTCACATTCTTCATCAGCACGCGGCTTGCGTCGGCGTAGACGGCCAGAGCCTGACCGGCCTTTGCGCCGTCCCCGGCGTTGTTCTGCACGGTCAGGTTGCGCACAACGGCCCTGCCGCCGCCCAGAAACAGCGTTGCGCTGCGGAAGGTGCCGGTCTTGACCTCGCCCGGCCACGGGTCACGCCCGCCCACAGACGCCGTGATAACTGTCGCGTTGCGGTACTCGCCCTCGATGACATAGTCCGCCAGCTCAATGAAGGGCCGTTCCTCGTAGATGCCGTGCCTGATGTAGAACCGCACCGGCTCGTCCGGCGTGGCCGCACAGGCGGCAACGGCCTCGGTCAGCGTGCGGTAGTCGCCCGCACCGCTCTCGTCAACGACCAATGTTTTGCGTTCCGTTTCGGTCATGCAAAAAATCCTCTCATAAATGCAATATCACTGGCAGCGCGGGCTGGCACAGCCTCCTCACGCAGCACGGGCAGAGCGTCCTGCGGCAGCTGCCGTAGCATGGCGAACGCGCCCGCGTAGTCGGTCAGGCTGTCCTCCAGGCTCGTGTGGAGCAGCCCGCCGTCCGGCGCAAAGGCCTGCCCTTTGAAGTGGACGGCCACGATCTGGTCGCCCAGCAGCTCGCCCACGTCGTTCCAGATGCGGTCCTGCGCGTCGACGTTCCCGGCATCCACCAGATTGCTCATGTCAAAGATGACCTTCAGGTTCGGGCTGCGCATCGTGTCCAAAATATGCCGCGTCGCGGCGGCGGAGTTCATGCTGTGGTAGGTCACGGGCTCTACGGCGACGGTCACGCCCAGTGCCTCGGCGGCGGGCAGAATGTCCGCCAGACTGCGGCAGAGCAGCTCCTGCGCTTCCTCGCGGGTCGTACCGGCAGGCTGCTTTTCCATGCTGGTCGTCTCGGTGCCGATGCACCCGGCACCCAGCGCTTTGCAGACGGCCAGCTGGCTCTTGAAGTCCGCCGCATTCTTCAAACGGCTCTCATCGTTGATGGCCAGCTCCACGTAGGTTCCCAGCACGGCCACCTGAATGCTGTGCGCCTTTTCGGCGGCGACGGTCTCGGCGACCAGCGCGTCGGTCACGTCCGCATAGCTCCTGACGGACGGCACACACTTTTTATAGGCCAGCTGCACAGCGGCAAAGCCGTCGGCGGCAACGCGCCCGAACAGCTCGTCCGGGCTGCCCTTGCCGTAGTCGTGCAGGCGGGCACCGACGATAAATTTCGGCATAGTGTGCCCTCCTTACTGCTTTTGTGCGGCCAGAATTTCCGTGTAGGCCAGCAGCAGCGGGCCTACGCCCTTGGCGTCGTTCTCGACGATGGGCTCGCTGAAATAGTACGCCAGACTGCCATCGCGGCGGGTCGCGCCGCCGAGACCGGCCACCAGACAGATGCCGCCCAGCTGCAAAGCGCCATCCGCGCCCACGCCCAGATGGCGGTCACAGGTGCCGTAGAACGCCTTCTCACCGTAGGCCGTGTAGCGCTTGGGCAGGTAGCCCAGACGCACGCCCTTGAGCACGGCGTAGGCGAACAGTGCGCTGCCGGAGGTCTCAAGGTAGTTGCCTTCGACCCCGGCCTTGTCTACGACCTGCCAGAACATGCCGCTCTCGGCATCCTGGAAGGCGATCATCGCGTCCACCGCGTCCTTCAGCATTGCCATGATGGCGCGGTACTCGTAGTAAAGCTGGTTGTCCATCCGCTCCAACGTGTCTACCATGGCTACCAGGAACCAGCCCATGGCGCGCAGCCAGAAGTTGGCGCTGCAGCCGGTCTCGGGGTTCGCCCAGTACATCTCGCGGCTCTCGTCGTAGCCGTGGTAGTACAGGCCGGTCTTGGCGTCCTTCATGTGCTTCTGGATGTTCATGAACTGCTTGTAGCTGTCAATGCAGCCGTGCATCCCGTTGCAGCGTGTCTCATACTCCATATAGAAGGGCTGGGCCATGTAAGTGCCGTCCAGCCAGACCTGGTTGGGATAGATCTTCTTGTGCCAGAAGTTGCCCTCCTTCGTGCGGGGCTGGGTCTCCAGCTGGCCGCGGATCGTCTCAATGGCGTCGCGGTAGCGCTGGTTGCCGGTCAGGTCGTACAGCGTAAACAGGTTTTTGCCCTGGTTGACGTTGTCCAGGTTGTACTCGGCGGGGTCGTAGGTCTCAATGACGCCGTTGTCCTTGACAAAGTAGTCCAGAAACTTCTTGGAGAAGTCCAAAAACTTCTCGTCGCCGGTGGTTTTGTACAGGCTCAGGCAGGCAGTGATCATGCAGCCGTCAATGTAATTCCACTTGTTGGGCTTGCCGCTGCGGACCTTCTCGATGTTCCAGAGCGGTGCCTCGGCGGTGGAACCTGCGATCAGGTAGTCCACGTAATGGCCCAGCGTGGTCAGAATCTCTTCATGGGTCATGGTTCAGTCCTCCTCAAAGCTATCTACGTTTGTCAGCTGCAGGCGCTCACCCTCGTAGCCGGTGATCGCAACGTTGTGCAGCTCAATTTTATGCACGTTCTCGGCATGGACGCCCACCTTGCAGGAGGCATTCGCGCCGCACATCATGGCGGCCTGACCGGCTTTAGCGTTTGGCGCAAAGCTGATTTTTACGTTGTGCATCTTGACACCCTCGATCGGGTGCTCAGGCAGGCCGCTGAACCAGCAGCCTGCGTACTGGGCGTCGGTGGCCGTGATGTTTTCCATCTCCAGCGTGCCCAGTGTCGGGGTCATCTCGTCGACAGGCAGGGCCTCGTGGGTCTGCACATAGTCGCTGCGGCCATCGGGGTCGCAGAAATAGAACATGTTGATGACAAACGGCGCCAGCACGCCATCCATAACGACGTCACGGAACACCAGCCCGTCGATGATGGCGTACTTGCCGCGCCCGCGGCGGGTCTTGACACGCAGACCCCGGTCCGTATGGTCCATCAGGCACTGGGTCACGGTGACGTTCTTGACGCCGCCGCTCATCTCGCTGCCGATGACAAGGCCGCCGTGGCCGCGGCTCAGGCAGCAGTTGCGGATGATAACGTTCTCACAGGGAACATGCAGCTTCATGCCTAAGAACAGCTTACCGGATTTCAGCGCGATGCAGTCGTCACCGACGTGCACATGGTTGCCGATAATGTTGACATTCTTGCAGCTCTCGGGGTCGATGCCGTCGGTGTTGGGGGTCGTGGAGCTGTTGCGGATGCGGATGTTCAGGATGTCCACATTCTCGGAGTAGGTCGGGTGGATGGTCCAGGAATAGCTGTTGCAGACCAGAACGCCGTGCAGCACGACGTTTTTGGCACCGCTGGTGAAGAACAGGCGCGGACGCCAGGCAATATTCTTTTCCTTCGGGTTCTGGTACCAGTCGCCGTTCTGGGCGTTGGCGTCAATCGTGCCCTCGCCGGTGATCGTCACGTTCTCGGCGTTGATGACGTTGATAAGACCCGCAAAGCTGTCCAGCGGGTTGCCCTCCCACAGACCGAGGTAGTGCTCGTCCGTCTCGTTATGGCAGGGGAGAACACCGGGCAGAATGGGATAGTCAGTGCGGTTGGTGCCGCCCAGCAGCGTGCAGCCCTTTTCGAGATACAGCGTCGTGCTGCTCTGCAAAAACAGGCTTTGGGTGCGGTAGGTACCGGCGGGCACGTAGACCGTGCCGCCCGCGGGGCAGGTGGACAGCGCTGCCTGCAGCTTGGCCGTGTTGTCGGTCACGCCGTCGGCGACGAGGCCGTAGCGGGAGGCATCCACGAAGAAGCTCTCCTCCGCGGTGGTAAAGTCCAGCGTATCGGTCACGCCGTCAAGGGTGACAGCCAGCGTGTAGCTGCGGCCCGGCTCCAGCGAATAGAGTGAGAACACATTCGTATCGCCCTCACAGACTGTGGCGCCGTCCAATGAGACTGTATAAGGAGCCGGGGCGCGGTAGCAGCCGGAGTTGACCAGCTCAAACACTGCGCTGCGCGCCATAGAACGTACAAGCGTGATTTTCATGTGTGAACCCCCAAGTGTTCAAAAATAGTATAAAAATAGTTTGAAAAACAGCAAAAAATGTGCTATTCTAAAAAAGACAACAATAACCAATCGCCGGGTGCCCCGCACCACGGCAGTGAGGAGCAGCGTTATGGTTTCGGAATATGTCTACTCGCCCCACGTTGACTTTTTTATTGACCGCGTGGACCGTGACTCCGGGTATGAGATGGTCAGCTTCCATATCCATCATAAATACGAGATCTATTATGAGATAGAGGGCAGCCGCCGCTATTTTATTGAGGATGCCGCCTATATCGTCAACGCGGGATGTGTGGTGCTGATTGGTGAAAACCAGATCCACAAGACTGCCTCGCTCGGCGACACAGCCTCGAGCCGTATCGTGATGAATTTCAGCCGCGAGTACCTCGACAAAATTATGGACATCTTCCCGGAGGTGGACTTTTTCTCCTTCTTGAGTGAGGAGCATAACCACCTGCTGTCAAATATCACAGTCAAGCAGCAGAACCACATCCAGGGCCTGCTGCAGCAGCTGCTGGCCCTGCAGGAGGAAACCTCCCCGGAATCCGATGCACTGCGCAAGATGCTGCTGGCCACGCTTTTGCTGGAGCTCAAGGACCTCTGCCGCCAGCAGCAGGAGCAGGGCGGCGAGAATGGCCGCGTCAGCAACCACATTGTGGATCAGATCCAGGCCTATATCGCCGAGCACTACGCCGAGAAGCTGACCCTGACCGGCATCGCCAGTCAGTTCTATATCAGCCCGTATTATCTGAGCCGCCTTTTCAAGAAGTCCATCAACCTCTCGCTCATCGAGTATATCAACGGCGTGCGCATCAAGGCCGCGCAGAACCTCATTGAGAAGTCGAACGAGAGCATCTCGGACATTGCGGAAAAGACCGGCTTTATGACGACGGCGCATTTCCGCCGCGTCTTTAAAGATGCCACGGGCCTTTCGCCCCAGCAGTACCGGCAGTATTATAAGAGAGTGAATAAGTAAGAACAGGGAAGCGCTCCGCAAGGGGCGCTTTTTCATTAGGGCAATACCGCATAATTCTAAGTGCCGATACGGCGAGCGAGGTGCGGCAG
>ERZ773193.4909-NODE-4909-length-10187-cov-5.822937_pt1 | contig 10187 bp, 8 predicted proteins | sample MGYA00511110_ERZ773193 | MGnify/ENA primary metagenome ERZ773193 (study PRJEB29015, sample SAMEA2737784) | human gut metagenome | biome: human gut; feature: human-associated habitat; material: faeces | place: China | collected 2012 ...
AGGTTTTTGACCTGTTCGAATTTTACTCCGACGACTACAACAACTCAAGCCTGTTTATAAAAATCGAAGCTGACGGCACGACACTTCTTGTTACCGGAGACTCCGAAGCCGAGGAAGAAGAATACGCGTTGGAGAAATACGGCGGCGAGCTTGACTGCGATATTCTAAAAGTAGGACATCACGGCTCACGAACGTCTTCATCCGAGGAATTCCTTGAAGCTGTGACGCCGAACGATGCGGTTATCTCCTGCGGCAGGAACAATTCCTACGGTCATCCTACGTCGGAGGTGCTTGACAGGCTGAACGAGGACGGGATTATAGTATACAGGACGGATTTAGAAGGAAACGTAGTCCTGCGCGGAGAAAAGGCGGCGTAAAAGACAAAACCCGCTCATTGGGGCGCTAAACTGCCCATTCTAAATTTTTAGAAAAGACAAAACCCACCAATTGGGCGCTAAACTGCCCGTCTAAAACCTGAGAAAAGACAAAACCCGCTCTCTGGGCAGTTTGAGCAGGTTTCGTCCGGACAAAATATGGATTTGAAAAATGGAACTACTTGATTTTGTATTTCAGCCGCATATTGTCTGCTATCATCGCGATGAATTCGGAATTGGTAGGCTTTCCGCGGCTGTTCTGGATTGTATAACCGAAATATGAGTTGAGCGTGTCGACGTCGCCTCTGTCCCATGCTACCTCAATCGCGTGACGGATTGCTCTTTCAACACGGGAAGTCGTCGTTTGATATTTCTTCGCAACGGAAGGATAGAGCACCTTTGTCACGGCGTTGATGACATCCATGTCCTGCACGGCGATGACGATGGCCTCGCGCACGTACTGATAGCCCTTGATGTGCGCGGGCACGCCGACCTCGTGGATCACTGCCGTGACCTCGCGCTCAAGCGCCTGCGACTCGTCCTCGCTCTCCTCACCCTCGTTGACCGCGCGGCGCATCTGGTCTAAAAGCGAGGTCAGCTCGCAGGGCTTGGGCATGAAGAACGATACGCCGCGGCTCATCGCCTGCGACACGATCTGATCGCGATAAAGAGCCGAGACGACAACTGTCTTCATCTGCACCTTGTCCTTCGCCGCCTGCTCGAGCACGCCAAAGCCGTCAAGTCCCGGCAGCAAAAGATCCATCACAAGAAGCTGCGGCTTTCGCTCCGCTATATCCTGCGCCGCAGCCAGTCCGTCGGCTGCGCATCCCACTACGTCGAACTCACCCGTTGCTTCCAATGCCTGTTTCAGTGCTGTGCGGAACTCCTCGTTTGCGTCCGCTAATACGACCGTGATCCTCTTGTCCATGTCATCCCGTCCTTTTCACACAAGTTTTCGCCGACCCAGCCGGCCAGCTTCAGCAGCAAAATGTGACGTCTTCGTTCTGCCATGGCTTTAAGCTAACATATTTGGACAGCGTTTTCAAGCGAGTTATGTCGAATCTAACCATCTTTTTCTAACTTTTTGCGCGAAAACTTGGTTGTTTTTACGGAATCTTAACACAAATGTTCTTCCATCTTGGTAGGTTATTCACTCGAAAGGCCCGCCGCAGAGAGCATATTTTCGATAAAAATACCATAACCTCTTGACGGATCATCCAGCAGGACGTGCGTGACCGCGCCAATGATCTTGCCATCCTGCAAAATCGCGCTGCCGCTCATTCCCTGCACCACGCCGCCGGTCTGCGCAAGAAGCTCCTCGTCCGTCACGCGCAGCAGCAGATTTCGCGTGCTGCCGGAAGGCGAGTAGATCTTTTCGATCTCGATGGCATACTCGCGCGTTTCATTGCCGGAAACGGTGGCTAAGATCGTCGCCTTGCCGGTCTTGACCTCGTCCTTTTTTGCGATCGGCAGCGCCGCGCCGACGATCTTTGCTGCGTCCTCTGCCGAGAGCTTGCCGAAAATGCCGCATTCGGTGTTGGCGTAAAGCGTGCCGCTGTCGCGCGTCAGGTCAAAGTCGCCCTTGAGCTCGCCGGGCGAGGCACGCTCCCCCTTTTTCACCGCCTTGACCGAGGCGTCCATGATGCTGCCGTGGTCGAGCGGCAAAAGCTGTCCCGTGTCCACGTCTGTCACGCCGTGGCCCAGCGCGCCGAAGGTGCCGCTCTGCGGGTCGTAGAAAGTCATCGTGCCGATGCCCGCCATGCTGTCGCGCACCCAGGCGCCGAGACGGTACTCGCCATCCTTGTCCTTCTCCGGCTCCGCGCTCAGTTCGATCGTGCGGCTGCCGCGCTTGACGGTCAGCGCCGCGGCGTCCTCGCCGTTTTCTGCCAAAAGCTGGCGGAATTCCTCAATGGTGTCCAGGCTTTGCCCGCCGATGGCCGTGATGACGTCGCCCTCCTTGAGTCCGCAGTCCTTCGCCGGACTTTCCCCATCGGAAAAGCCCACGACGAGCACGCCGTCGGAAAAGAGCTTGACGCCGACGGTCTGTCCGACGGGGATCAGCTCGCTGACCGTCCGGTCCGCCGCCTGCGCAGACGGCATTGCGATCGCAGCGGCAGCAAAAAATCCAAGCAGGATCGCCGCCGTTCGCCTTTTTGTGCGATGCGTTCCATCCATTCTCTCACCCCTTTAAAAAATGCGGGCGGGCGGCGCGCCTGTGCGCGCAGGACGCTGCCGTCCGCCCAATGCCGGAAATTTTTTCTTTTTCATTTCTTTTTCTCTGTCCGGCGCATTTACTTTCTGCGCTTCGGGCAAAATTAAAAGGTGCAAAATTTTGATGCGCTGGCATCGCTTTTTGAAATAGCGCTGTAAATGCGGACAAAGAAATTCCGCAGACCAAAGTCTGCGGAATTTTGGGAATTGTTTCCATTTAACGCTCGCGGTTGAAAATTTTGAAGATGTCGTCGAACGGATCGGGCTCATCTTCGTGCTTGGCCTCTTCCTCGGCCTTTTCCTTGTCGAAGTCGAGCGGCGCAAGACCGGCAGCGGCGCTCTCGCCGCTCTGCTCGGCAGGCTTCTTATCCTTGTTGAAGTCCAGCGCGCCGGGCGCCTTGTCAAAGCCCGTGGCGATGACGGTGACGCGGATCTCGTCATCGAGCGTCTCGTCGAACGTCGCGCCGAAGATCGTGAGCGCGTCGGGATGCACGGCCTCCTGCACGAGGGACGCTGCCTGCTCGACCTCGTCGAGGCCGATGTCCATCGAGCCCGTGACGTTGATGAGCACTCCGTGCGCACCGTTGATGGAGGTCTCCAGCAGCGGGGACGAAATGGCCATGCGCGCGGCCTCCTCGGCCTTGTTCTTGCCGGCGGCGCGGCCGACGCCCATGTGGGCAAGGCCCGCGTCCTTCATGATGGCGGTCACGTCGGCAAAATCGAGGTTGATGAAGCCCGTGTCACGGATCAGGTCGGAGATGCTCTGCACCGCCTGACGCAGTACGTCGTCCGCGATCTCGAATGCGTTGGCAAAGGTGATCTTCTGGTCGGTCGCATGCTTGAGGCGCTCGTTCGGGATGATGACGAGCGAGTCGACCTTGGTCTTGAGCTCTTCGATGCCCGCTTCCGCCTGCGTCATGCGGCGGCGGCCTTCAAAACCGAAGGGCTTCGTCACGACGCCGACGGTCAGGATGCCCGCCTCGCGCGCGATCTCGGCAACAATGGGCGCGCCGCCCGTGCCGGTGCCGCCGCCCATGCCGGCGGTGATGAAGACCATATCAGTGTCCTCGAGCGCCTTGGCGATCTGGTTGCGGCTCTCCTCGGCGCTCTTGCGGCCGACCTCAGGGTCGGAGCCCGCGCCCTGACCGTGCGTCAGCTTTTCGCCGATCTGAATTTTATAAGTGGCGGCAGACACGTTGAGCGCCTGCTTATCTGTATTCACCGCGACAAAGTCGACGCCGCGCGCACCGGTGCGCACCATGCGGTTGACCACGTTGTTGCCGCCGCCGCCAACGCCGATGACCTTGATCTTAACTACGTTTTCAGGACCGGTCTCCAATCCGAATGCCATGTCGGTTCCTCCTGCAATCTGTTGTATGGGCAAGGCACTTGCCGCTGCAAGCGCCACAATATCAGGTATTTGCTATCTTAATTATTGTATTACGGTTTTCCCGCGGGGTCAATAGCAATCGGCCATTTCGGGGAAACTTTTTTACGTCAACTTCCGCCTTTATTCCGGGATGAAGTCAGCCCTGCCGTCGTTCATCAGGTTGATCGTGCCGGTCTGGTTGGCTTCAAGCTGCTCCACCACCGTGCGCACATTCCCGAGCTTGTAGGCAATGTCCGCATCCCAGGGCATTTTGACTGTAAATCGGTCCAAATAGGTAAAGGTGATGGCCGTGCCGTCGCTCAGGTCGATCTCGCCGATCATGGAGAGAAGCTGCTTATCCTCCGCTGTGCGCAGCAGCGTGAGCAGGCGCTCGAATTTATAAGAATCCTCGTCCGCAAACGCCGCCATCGCGCCGACCGCGGGCTCGACGAGCGTGCAGCCGGTCACGCGCGCACAGCCCTCGGGGATCTGCGATGCGCGCTCCAGAATTTTGCCCTCGTCGCTCATGAGCCATGTGCCGTTTTCGCCCGTCAGCGCGGCGGAGGCCGTGCACTCCGTCACGGTCAGAATGAGCGCGTCGGGGTATTTGCGGTTGATGACAACGGTCTCCACATACGGAAGCGTGTCGAAAATGGATTGTTTGACCTTATATTTGTTCAGCAGCACAAGGTTCTGCTCCTTCTGCACGCCGGCCGCCTCGATGATCTGTTCCTCGGTATAGCGCTCGTTGCCCTCCACCACGATCATATCGATGCGGAAGAACATCGTCAGCGCGCCGAGAAACGCGGCGATCACGACCGCGAGGCACAAAAGTCTCAGCGGGAAAGAGGCTCTTCCCCGCCTGCGCCGTCTGTTTCTTCGCTTTGACGCCATAGTTTTCCTGCCTTTTTCTTCATTTGCTTATGTACCCGTCTCCCGCCGCACATGCGCGCCCAGCACGCCAAGGTCGCGCTCGATGCTCTCATAGCCGCGGTCGATGTGCTCGATGCGCGAGATGCGCGTGAGCCCGTCGGCCTGCAATCCCGCGATGACGAGCGCCGCCCCCGCACGAAGGTCGGTGCACTTGACGCGCGCACCGTGCAGGTGCTCGCGTCCCGTGACGACGGCCACGCGTCCCGCGACGCGCACCTCAGCGCCCATGCGCGCCAGCTCGTCGACATGGCGGTAACGGTTTTCAAAAATATTCTCCACAAAAACGGTGCTGCCCGCGCTTTTCAAAAGCGCCGCCATCAGCACCGGCTGCGCGTCCGTCGGAAAGCCCGGATAGGGCGCCGTGCGCACAGGGCGGATGGATCTAAGACTGCCATCACTTTGGAGGAAAACATCGTCCTCCCCGCTTTTGACCGTGCAGCCCGCCTCGCTCAGCGCGCCGGACACAGTCGAAAGCGGCCGCGGGTCGACGCCGCGAAGGCGTACCTCTCCCCCGCAGCAGGCCGCGGCGCAGAGATACGTCGCGCCCACGATGCGGTCGGCGATGATGCGGTATGTTCCGCCGTGCAGCGCACGCTTCCCCTCGACTGTGATGATTGAACCGCCCGCGCCGCGGACGTTGCCGCCCATCGCGTTGATAAAGTTCTGTAAATCGACGATCTCCGGCTCGCGCGCGGCGTTGTAGATCGTCGTCACGCCGTCTGCGCCGCAGGCGCAGAGGAGCGCATTTTCCGTCGCGCCCACGCTCGGCATGGGTAAGTACACATCGCTCCCGAGGAGCGTTCCGCCGCGGCACTTGAGCTCGCCGCCCGTCTCTTTGATCTCCGCGCCCAAGGCGCGCAGCGCGCTTAAGTGCAGGTCAATGGGACGCGGCCCCAGCTCGCAGCCGCCGGGATAACAGATCGTCGCTTCCTTGCAGCGCGCCAGAATCGCGCCGAGAAAGATGACCGACGAGCGCATCTCTCGCATCAGTGCGTCGGGCACGACCGCGCGGTCCATGCGCGCTGTGTCGACCACGAGCGCATTTCCCTCCCAGTGCGTGCAGCAGCCCAAATGCCGCAAAATGGCAACGGACGCATCCACGTCCCGCAGCTTCGGACAATTTTCGATCACGCAGGTGTCCGCGCACAAAAGCGTCGCCGCCAAAATCGGCAGCACACTGTTTTTTGAGCCTTGTATCGTGAGTTCTCCGTACAGGCGCTCCCCGCCCTCTACCAACAGCTCACACATCATGTTCCCTCCCGCAAGCACATTACTTTTCCATCGTATGGCTTTTGCAGGAAATGGGTGACTGCCGGCTTTCGCAGGGCAATAGTTAGGCATTTTCAGTATAGCCATTTTGCCGCGGCGCGTCAACTTCTTTTTGCCTTGCTTTCCCGCCCGCTTTGTGGCAAAATGAGACTATTGTATTTCTCCCCGAAAGGAGTCTTTTTTCATGAAAAATACGCTCAAAGTCGCGCTCTATATTCTGTTGGCGCTTGTTTTGATCGTGCTGGCTTACGTCATCTATGTCTTTGCCGCGTACTACCGCGTGGAGGACTGGCAGACGCTCAGCGTGGTGCACTGCGACGCCGCCTCTGCCGCACCGATGGCGGACGCGCCGCAGACCGGCGTCACCTACCGCGTTTCGTCGGCCAACGTGGGCTTCGGCGCGTACAGCGACGATTACAGCTTCTTCATGGACGGCGGCAAGGAGAGCCGCGCCCGCAGCGGGCAGGCTGTCGACGAGAATATGCGCGGCGAGGTCTCGCTCGTCAAAGACCTTTCGCCCGACTTCGCCCTCTTTCAGGAGGTCGACATCGACGGCACGCGCAGCTGGCACATCGCAGAGGACGCTTATCTCAGTGATGTGATGGAAAACAGCGAATTCAACGAGGTCTTCGCGCAGAATTATGACAGTCCCTACCTCTTCTATCCTCTTATTAACCCCCACGGCGCGAACCAATCCGGTATCGTGACGCTCTCACGTCACCCGATCTCTTCCGCCGTACGCCGCTCGCTGCCGATCGAGACGGGCATCATGAAGCTCGTCGACCTGGACCGCTGCTACTCCGTCAGCCGCGTCCCGATGGAAAACGGCAGGGAGCTGGTGCTCTATAACCTGCATCTTTCGGCCTACACGTCCGACGGCACGATCGCGACCGAGCAGCTGCAAATGCTCTGCGCCGACATGCTGGCGGAATACGAAAACGGCAACTACTGCGTCGCGGGCGGCGACTTCAATAAGGACCTACTCGGCAATTCTGCCGAGATCTTCGGCGTCGCGGGCGGCGAGAACGACACCTGGGCGCAGCCCATCCCCGAGGGGACGATCCCCGACGGGCTCTCCCTTGTCGTGCCGTTTGACCCCGAACACCCCGTCGCCACCTGCCGCACGGCCAACGAACCCTACAACGAGGAGACGACCTTCCGCGTGACGGTCGACGGCTTCCTCGTGTCCGACAACGTCGAAGCCGTCTCCGCCGACGTCGTTGACGCGGGGTATCGCTACTCCGACCACAATCCCATCTATATGGACTTCATTTTGAAGGCGGAATAAAGCGTCAAAAGTAAAGGAAGCGAGCCTCACGGCTCGCTTCCTTTTTATTCTCTTTCACTTGAGCAGCGTCATCACTGTGTCGTAGATGCGCTTGGTCGCGTCGGGAATACCGAGCGCCGCCATGTTTTGAGACATCGTCTCCATCCGCTGCGGATCGTTCAGGATGCCCGCCGCGGCGGCGAAGAGCTTCTTGCCGTCAAGGCCCTCTTCCGGCAGCACGAGCGCCGCGCCGTGGTCGCCGAGCAGCGCCGCGTTCTTTTCCTGATGGTGATTCGTCACGTTGGGTGACGGCACAAGTATCGCCGGAACGCCGAGCGCCGTCAGCTCGCTGAGCGTAGACGCGCCCGCGCGGCAGATAACGAGGTCGGCGGCGCGCATGACAGTCGCCATGTCGTAGATGTACTCGCGCACGTCGAGCGCGGGATGCTCAGTGATCTCCAACCCGTCATCGTGCATCCACTGCTGCATCGGCTTCCAGCAGATCTCGCCGACGCCGTGGATATGGTAAAAAGGCTCCTTTGCGCTCTCGAGTGCCAGAAACTCCGCCATCGCGCGGTTCATCGCGTTCGACCCGAGGCTACCCCAGAACGAGACGATGAGCTTGCGCCCGTCGTTCATGCCGAGCCTTTCCTTTGCCTGCTGCTTGCTGATCGTGAAGAAGTCGCCGCGTACGGGCGTGCCGGTCACGACCACCTTCTCAGGGTGCTTGTAGTGCGCGCGGCAGTCCTCAAATCCAACCATGATGCGGTCGCAGTGGGGCTCTAACTGCCGCGTCGTCAGGCCCGGCACGATGTTTGACTCGTGCACCGCCGTTGGGATGCCCGCCTTTGCGCCGTAGCGCACGAGCGGATAGCTCGCATAGCCGCCGGTGCCAACAATGAGGTCCGGCTTAAAATCGTTCAAAATCGCGTTTGCCTCGCGCTCGGCGTGGGCAAGGTTTTTGAGCGAGACAAGGTTGTGTTTGATCTCCGCAGGCCTGAACGAGCGGTGGAACGATGAAATGTTCACCGTACGGAACGGATAGTCCGTGTGCGCGATCAGATCGCGCTCCAGTCCGCGCTCCGCGCCGACGAATAAGATCTGCGTGCTTGCGTCCTTTTCCCGCATATAGCCCGCGAGCGCGAGCGCGGGGTTGACATGCCCCGCCGTGCCGCCGCAGGTAAAGATGACCTTCATAGCCGTTTTCTCCTTCCCGCGTCAGCGCATCTGACGCGAAACGCTCAGTACGATGCCGACCTCAGCCAGCTGCACGGCGAGCGCCGTGCCGCCGTAGCTGAAAAACGGCAGCGAAATACCCGTGTTCGGGATCAGATTCGTCACGACCGCGATGTTCAGGAATACCTGCAAGGCGATCTGCGTCGTCACGCCGACGGCAAGCAGACTTCCGAAGCGGTCGCGCGCGTGCAGGGCGATCCAGTAGCCGCGGATGATGAGCAGCGCGAACATGACCATGATGATCGTCGCGCCGACAAGGCCGAGCTCCTCGCAGATGATGGCAAAGATGAAGTCGTTGTGCTCCTCGGGCAGGAACAGAAACTTCTGCCGGCTCTTGCCAAGGCCCAGGCCGAACAATCCGCCCGAGCCGATGGAGAGCAAGCTCTGCCTGATTTGATAGCCCTTGTCTCGCATCCACTCTTCGTTGAACGGGTCGAGCCAGATGTCGATTCGGCTCGAGTTGTAGGTGATGATGCCGGTCGCAAAGGCGTAGATCACCAGCAGCACCAGCGCAAAGCCGAGACCGACCCAATAGTTGCGGATGCCGCCGACGTACATCATCACCGCGCCGACGCCGAGCAGCAGCACCATACCGGAAAAGTGCGGCTCCTTCGCCATCAGCGCCGCAATCACGCCGAGGATAGCGGCATACGGTACGATACCTTCACGGAATGTGGCCATTTTGTCTTTTTTCTTTGAAATGCTATCGGCAAAATAGAGGATGATGCCGACCTTGGCAATCTCAGACGGCTGGAACTGGATGGGTCCGAGACGGATCCAGCGCTGCGCGTTGTGCGTCAGTCGGCCCGTACCGATGCCGGGGATCAGGACGAGCACCAGCAGGATGATGGAAAAGATCAGCACCATCTTCGCCACCGCGCGGTAGCGCTCGTAGTTGATCTTGCCGACGACGAACATCGCCGTAACGCCGAGGACCGCGAAAATCCCCTGACGGATGAGGTAGTGCGCGGGGTTGCCGTTTTCATAGTAGGCGGAGGGGAAGCTCGCGGAAAACAGCATGATGAGACCCACGCCCAAAAGCGTGAGCACCAGCAGAAGATACGGAAGGTCCAGCGGTCCGCGGCCCGCTTCGCGCGCCGCCGCCTCGATGGCCTTCGCCCGCTCGCGCTGCTCCTGCCGCAGCAAGCGTTCTTCCTTGGTCATGCAGTCTTCCCCCTTTCATACTGATTGCAAACTCGCGCTCTGCGCGAGTTTGCCTCCATTTTGCAACCAAGCGTCGCAGACTTTCGCGCCCGCAGGCGCGAAATATTTTTAATCATTTTTCGCCGCGACCGGTGCGTGGCGAAAAATACTTCTCGCAGAGTGAGTGCCGAGCCACCAAGGGCGGCGAGGCACAGAGCGCCGCGCATCCCCTCTCATTTTTGAGAAACGGCTTGCCGTTTCTCAAAAATGAAATCTGTTGAGTACTCCGAACAGCGCCGCCAGGCAGCACAGCGCGCTCACGCTGGTGAACACGGCGACAAGCTTCACCTCGCTCCAGCCGCAGAGCTCAAAGTGATGGTGCAGC
>ERZ773193.4920-NODE-4920-length-10169-cov-12.846253_pt1 | contig 10169 bp, 10 predicted proteins | sample MGYA00511110_ERZ773193 | MGnify/ENA primary metagenome ERZ773193 (study PRJEB29015, sample SAMEA2737784) | human gut metagenome | biome: human gut; feature: human-associated habitat; material: faeces | place: China | collected 2012 ...
CACGCTGTATTGGCGTACAGTCGAGGATTTTATCGCAAAGTATTTAGATAGGTAAGCTGAATTTATTTGCCATTTATGCGGAAATGTGTAAATATAAACGCCCGGGAGAAGCGGTTCGTTATGGAGGATGCGCCGGCGTTTGGCACTAGGATTGTCGCCGATTTAACAGGTAAATAGGACTCCACGCAGCGGCGCACCAAACGGTGCGTCGCTTTTGCATCCTGCGTGCTAATGCTGTGTTGCAAAAGACGGTCGGGTGTGGTACGCTTGTATTAGAATTCTATGCATTTTTGCAAAAAGGGGAGGGTGCCTGTGTCTGCCAACCGTAAGGGCTTGTCTGTAACGGAACGCCATGTGCTGCGCAGTGTGGCCATTGCCGTCTTGTTTGTGCTGTCCGGCGTGTTAGGGCATATTCCCGCGTCGGTGCCTTATGTAAAAACCCTTATGGAATGGGCAGGGTACAGCATTGTCCTGCCGACTGTGTACGAGAACAAGCACAGACCAATCACTGATGACGAACGCCGAATGATACTTGAAACCATACCAAAACACTATGCCGGAACAATGGTGCTTACAATGTTATGCTGCGGACTTCGACCGATAGAAATCCGAAGAATGAAGTGGGATTGGATAGATTTTGAAAACGCAATTCTGACAGTCGGAAAATCCAAAACGGAAGCAGGAACAGGACGAAAGATACCAATTCCGCCTGTACTTTTAGATGCATTAAAGGAACATAAAGCAAAAGGGCTCAACAACGAATATGTATTCGTAAAATACGAAAAACACACACGAATGGATGACAATGCCTTCTATCAAAGCTGGAAAAACTTTGTAAAAGAAATGGACTTAGCAAACTGAGCTCACTTATATCGCAATCAAGTAAAGAACTCAATCATAGCACCCGACTTCGAGCCATACCTACTGCGCCACACTTTCTGCACCGATTGTCAAGCAGCCGGAGTGCCAATCAATGTGGCAAAAGAATGGATGGGGCACTCTGATATATCGGTAACCGCAAAAATCTACACGCATATGGTAGATGAAGTATTCGAGCAAAACCGAATGAGAATGGCTCAATATGCAGTAACCAAATCCCAACAAGTTGAAAGCCTGATCGCAACAAACTGATATACAAAAAAATAAAAGGATAGTCGAGAAATAAACTCGGCTATCCTTTATCATTTGATATTGTTGTATTAATATTTCAAAATTACAGTTTTGCAATTCTCACAAATTGAATGGACGGACATAAAAGACGTCCATTACACTATCGGAAAATCAGCAAGGAAGTTTCATAGTAACCTTTGCGCCGCCGGTTTCTTTTGAATTTTCTAAAATAAGCTGACCATTATGTTGTTCCATAATCGAATTTGTAATATATAGACCCATACCAAAGTGTAACTTTGAATTGCGGCTTTGATCGCCCATATAGAACCGTTCCTGTGCGTGGCATAATGCCTCTTTAGAAAACCCCGTTCCCTCGTCTGTGACTGAAATTTCCACGAAACCGTTGTTACTCTGAACATCCACATAAAGCGTTCCGCCTTGCGGGGAGTAGTCCAGCCCATTACTGATAACATTCATAATAGCACGTTCTATCAGCACCCTATCAAATTTCAGCATTTGAGGGAGTGAAACAGTATTCATTTGCAGCCGGATTTCTTTTGTCCGGCATAGTGATTCCATATAACCGAACAAGTGCTGCATGAACGCTGGCAAGTCTATACTTTCAATATGGAGCTGATAACCAACCGCCGCCCGTGATATATCAATCAGGGTTTGAATATATGACTGCATCTGGCCGGAGCTTTCCACGACGTAACCAGCGTATAATCGTTGCTCATCATCAAGATTTGTTTCTGTGAGTAAATCAGCATTTCCTTGAATAACCGTCAGAGGCGTTTTCAAATCATGGGCAAGCGCGGCGATTTGCTCTTTCTGTGTCTGTTCGGTTTTCCATTGCCGTTCTAACGAAATTTTCAGATTATCTTTCATATCTGAAAAAGATGCAAGGACATCTTCAAACTCTTTGATTTTGGCGTGTCCTACTTCAAAATCAAGGTTTTGCTTTGAAACCTCCGCAGTTGCTTCAAAAAGCGGGGTCAGTTGTGTACGCAGGTTCTTAGCAAATCTGGCGGTCAGTATGATAATGACCAGCAGCGAATTTACAGCCATCAGGATAAACGCAAGCGTGTCAGGAGATGGAAAATATTCCGGTAGCCATGACACTGTAAATTGAGAACCAATATAATACCTTAAAACGCAAAATTCGTTTTCCCGGACAACAAGTGCAAACTGCCTCCCCGTAGCATTTTCAATATATTCTCCCTTTGCATACAGCAGGGCAATTTCTTTTTCATCATCGTCCATATTGCTGTAAAGCTCATTAAAGTTCTTGTCCAGAATTAAGTAGCCGCATCCCTGTGGAATCACAACCTTTGTAATATCCGGGGCAATCTTCAGCGTTGGAATGATCTCTTTTACCTGCAATTCACTTAGATTTGCTCTTGTAGCTAATCCAGCATTTATAGCAAGTCCCTCCAAACCAAAAGGGACAATAATTGCCGCTACCAGCATGACAATGAGGGAGATAGCAAACTGGCGAAACAATATTTTCAATGTAGGTTTCTTTTTCACTCCCATTTATATCCTATCCCCCATACGGTGCTGATCGGACTTATTTTGAAATGCTCCAATTTCGCACGAATATTTTTTATATGCGTTGAGACCGTAGAGTTATCACCTATTCCATCAAACCCGAAAACGGCTTCATAGATTTGTTCTTTTGTAAAAACCTGTCCCCGGTTTTTCGCAAGGTATTCACAGATTGAATACTCGCTTTTGGTAAGGGGAACCGGCTGTTCTGAAACATACAGTACCTTTGCGGAAAGGTCAAATCTTATATCAGGCTCAAATGAAAGTGTGCTGTGATGCTCCCTTTTTTCTCTGCGTAAATGTGCCGCGACACGGGCGCGAAGCTCCTGAATACGAAAAGGTTTCGTAATATAATCATCCGCACCGATGCCCAATCCAAACAATATATCTTCCTCTAATGTCTTTGCGGTCAGAAAGAGAATCGGGCAGTCTACCATATTCCTGATCTGTTTGCAAAACTCAAACCCGTCTGTGCCAGGCATCATCACATCCAAAAGAATGAGGTCATAGAAATGCAGCTTTTTGATGTCTACATCATCCGCATTTTGACAGACTGTTATCAAATATCCATCTTTCCCCAAACTGTTCTTAATCAATTCCAAGATAGAAACTTCATCGTCAACTACAAGTAAGTGGGTCAAAAAATCACCTCCCGCCTCATTATACCACATTGTCGAGGTTACTCAACATTATTTTTAATGTCAGCTTTCCGATATTCATTGTTGATATTTACAGCTACGGCATTGCTTATATCCACATCCACAATACTGTAAACGTAGCCGAAACTGAAATCTTCCCCCGCCACATTTTTGAAGCGTTTCGATACCTGCCCGATTTTTTCTTGCAGTTCTGACATTTCAAGACATTCATCCGTTATGGTATATGTCAGGCCGTTATATGAAATTTCATCATAGTTTGCGGCGTTCAGCTCATAATACGGCAGAGATTCATTTAACGCCTTATTTTTATCGGCGGTATCGCGGAGCGCACCGCAGGCCGATAAGCATATAAGACTTACAAGCACAATTACCACGGCAAACAGGCACTTTTTATTCACGGTTTTTACCTCCCTCCCAACCATGAAACCAAACCAAACTGGCAATCAGCAGACAAACAGTGCAGCATACAGAAATAATCATACCGCTGAAAAAATCGGTTTTTACCTGTGCATACAGTTGGGGGCTATCCCATGCAAGCACAGTGTAATCCATAGCACGAACGCCCCAGGCCCAGGGAATATATTTCCATGTAGCGTCACCAAGCCCTGTTATCATAAGGGCAGCTATTAAACTCCCTGCAATTCCCAATCCAATAGATGCACCTTTTCCGAAGTTCATTCCCACAAACAAATGAATCAGGTAAATGGGAAGCATGGTAATCAACAATAGAATCCCTGCTTTCAGGTAAAGGCTTGCCGGAGCATCCCTATATAGTGCAGCGAATGTTCCTAACGCTAAAAATGTTGCGCCAAAAGCACAGATCATCAGAAAACCAAGTTTACCAATATACGTTGCCATGCGAGATGGGATTGTTCCCAACAAAAGCTGATAATGCCCGGCCTGATTTTCGATCTGAACAACCAGGCCCACAATAATGCCGATCAGAAACGGGAACGCAACGGCCAGCACTTCCAGATAGGCACTGATTTTGGTTGCCAGTTCCCATCTGGATATATGATAGTAACCCGCAAAAATCGCCGCACATATAATCGGAATCATGCTGTGCATATAGAGCAAAATGCTATGTTTACACTTCTGATATTCTGCTTTCCAGCAGCGAACCACAGATACCATAGTTACCCCACCTCCTTTTTCTCAAACCATCTTGCAGTTAAAAATGACAGCGCCGCAAACCAGGCCAGCGAAATGACCAATACAAGTATAATCATCCAAAATGCCATTGCCGTACTCTGATCTGCAACCGGCTCACCATTAGGCAAAATACCTAACACGGAAATCATAAGATGCGGCACCCAGCTATACGGGCAGATCATCCACAAAGAGGTTGTAGCCGTGAAAATCCCTAAAACGCTTCCAAGTCCGGCATTAAGAATAACCGTGACAAAGATACCAACTTTTTTTGATAACCATAAGCACAGCGGAACTTCCCATAGGCTTGCAATGACAATACAAGCTGTTCCGGCCGCAGCCTGCCAAATTCCGATTGTCAGGGGAATTTCGTTGATAACTAATATTGCAAAACCGCCCAACAGATTTAGCGCCAGGAAAATGAAATTCCCCACACAGGAGTAAATACCGGCCACTCCAATTTTTGCTTTCCAGACTTTGTTCTGCGAAACAGGCAATGAAGCAACGGCACGATATTTTAGTTTGCCATTATCCCGCTGTTCAATCAAGGCACAGGTGAGCGTAAGGAATCCAGGATAAAGCAGGTTATACCACCAATTATAAGAATTGAGCTGGAACCAAAGAGGGGCAAAAAAGTTCATAAGCGCAGTTACAAACGGGGCCAGAACGATCAGCGTTTTTGTGAAAGTTCTCTTATGCTTTAGGTTCTCTGCCTGAATATATGCCATCTCCATTTAATATCCCTCCTTACCATTTCTGCGAATAACATCCATAAAGAGTTGTTCCAAATCTTCACCGGCGCGAAGCTCTCCCTCATATCCAAGGACGCCGCCAGCAATGATACCCACATGATCTGCAATCTGCTGGACTTCTGACAGAATATGGCTGGACAAAATAACTGTAATCCCTTTGCAGGGAAAAGAGCGAATTAACTCTCGAAGTTCCTCAATCCCTAAAGGGTCAAGGCCGTTAGTCGGTTCATCCAGAATCAAAAGCTGGGGACTGTTCAGCAATGCAATAGCAATACCAAGCCGCTGCTTCATACCAAGAGAAAACTGCCCGGCCCGTTTCTTGCCGGTATTCGTGAGCTGGACAATTTGCAATACCTCGTTAATTCGTGCATCGTCCAGGCCGAGCAATGTAGTTCTGACTTTGAGATTTTCGTATGCAGTCAGATTTTCGTAAAGCGGGGGCATCTCAATCAAAGCACCGATATGCTCCAGATCATTCCGCTTCCACGGGTGGCCGTCAAACTCGATGCTTCCCGATGTGGGGCGCAAAATGCCGGTGAGCATTTTTAAGATCGTGGATTTGCCAGCCCCATTCGGCCCCAGCAGACCATAAACCGAGTTGCGCCGGATGTTCAGTGACACATTGTTTACCGCCATTTGCCCCTTGAAATTTTTGCAGAGGTCAGTCGTTTTCAAAATCATATCCATATAATCAAGTCCTTTCTTTGATTTTACGGATAGCATACCGGGCAATTTTGAAGATTTCATAAAGATTCCCGAAAACAGAATATGAACAATACACCGTAACCGTGGAGCATATCGCAACAAAGCACCAACCTACGCATTTAGGGCCTTAAATGTATTTATTTTTGCATACATTCTGAAACGTGCGAAAGCTCAGAAAAAGAATCCGTGGAAAGAAGAAATCTTCACAGACACAAGAGATTATCAGGAAGCAATGGCAAGAGCAAAATAAAGAGAATAAAAGAATTTAGAAGAATCCTGTACGGCTGCAGTAAAACTGTTTCTGTACAGGATTTCTTTGTCTTGTTCTAACGCAATTATTCTAACGCAATTATACGTGACAAACATGGTGGCAATCACGTATACTCAAATCACATCAGAAAGTTATGGATGAAAGGGTGAAATCTATGATATTACGGAAAAGTATTTTGTCGGTCGTGCTTACCATTGCAATGCTTATGCCGCTTGCACAGGCTGTTACGGTGAAGGCAGCAGATGATACAAAACAGATAGATGTCTTGTTTACTCATGACACGCATTCCCACCTGGACAGCTTTTCCACGATCGTAAATGGAGAACAAAAAGAAGTCGGCGGATTTGCAAAAATAAAGACACTGATCAATGAAAAAAAGAAAGAAGATCCAGATACACTCATACTGGATGGCGGTGATTTTTCAATGGGAACGCTGATCCAGACGGTATATGATACTGAGGCAGCGGAGCTTAGAATGCTTGGATATCTTGGATATGATGTGACTACATGGCAATCATGAATTCGACTATCGATCCCAGGGGCTTGCCAACATGCTTAAGGCAGCCAAAAGCTCCGGAGAGACACTGCCTGAGATCGTAGTGTGCAATGTGGATTGGGACAGCATGGAAAAGGCTGGGCTAAACGACGGTCAGAAACAGATTCAGTCAGCGTTTGAAACATACGGTGTGAAGGACTATGTAATGGTACAGAAAGGTGACGTAAAGATCGCCGTTGTCGGTGTCTTCGGAAAAGATGCCCTGGAATGCGCACCAACCTGTGAATTATCCTTCAAGGATCCTGTTAAGGCCGTTAAGAAAACAGTAGAAGAAATCAAGAAAAACGAAGAAGCAGACATGATCGCCTGTGTTTCTCATGGTGGAACCTGGGAAGATGAAAGCAAGTCGGAGGACGAACTCCTTGCCAAGGCGGTTCCGGATCTTGATCTGATCATCAGTGGACATACACATTCAGAGCTGCAGGAGGCAATCCGGCACGGTAACACATACATCGTGTCCTGCGGTGAATACGGAAGAAATCTTGGCTCTCTTTCGATGACGCAGAATTCCGACGGACGCTGGAATCTGAGCGCTTATGAGTTGATTCCTGTATCTGAGGATGTAAAAGCCGACAAGGCAACACAGGAGCGCATCGACGCATTGATGGATACGGTGGATACGAATTACCTTGCAGACTTTGGTTACACAAGAAAAGAAGTTCTTGCGCAGAACGATGTGGAATTTAACAGCCTGGAGGAAATGGGCACAGAGCATAAAGAACTGAATCTTGGGGATATCATGGCAGATGCCTACGTATATGCTGTGGAAAATTCAGAGTATTATGATGGAGACCCGGTAGATGTAGCGGTTGTACCGAGTGGGACTGTACGTGACACGTATACAAAGGGTGATATTACCGTAGAAGATGTATACAATTCATTTTCACTTGGAATTGGCAAAGACGGAGTAGCCGGATATCCTCTGATCAACGCATACCTGACAGGAAAAGAACTGAAGCTGGTGGCTGAAGTGGACGCCTCCATTTCTGATTTTATGACAACTGCAAGATTATACTGCAGTGGCCTGAATTTTACATACAACCCGCATCGAATGATCCTGAATAAAGTGACAGACTGCTATCTGACCAGAGCAGATGGAGAAAGGACAGAGATTGAGGATGATAAGCTGTATCATGTTGTAACAGATCTGTACACCGGACAGATGTTAGGTTCTGTAATGAAAATGTCTTACGGACTTCTGTCTCTTGAGCCAAAGGATAAAGACGGAAATCCAATTGAAAATCTGGAAGATCATGCAGTCATGGAAGGCGATAAGGAGCTGAAAGCCTGGGATGCGATCGCAAGATATATGCAGTCTTTTGATGATGCAGATGAAGATGGCATTGCAAATGTATCTGAATACTATGCGACAACCCATGATCGTAAGGTTGTGGATGACAGCAAAAATATACTTGATCTGGTGAAAAAACCGAATAAATTTACCGCAATCATAGTATGTATCGGCCTGATCATTATTATAATAATTGTTCTTATAATAAACCTGATCCGAAGAATTGTCCGCAAGTCCAGAAAGAAGAAAAATATACATAACACAAATAGGTAAAATGTATACTTTATATAAAAAGTATATTTTTATGAAAATTACTCGCAATAATTTGTGCAACATGTTATAGTAAACACACGTTAAACAAGTAATTGGAAAGTGAAGCTGTGAGAGGAGAGCGAATTCATATCAGTCGAAAGGCTGTTATAGAATGCGCTTTTTTTATTTTTGAAGTTATTACAGGGCTTGTAGAGAATGGATTCGGAATTTCTGTTTTGCCATATATGGATATTATACGCCATCATAATATAGTAGCAATTCCGGTACAGACATCTATCTGGAAATCAAAGTTCTATATAGCAAGGAGAAAGTATGGAATTCGTTCAGATCAGGAAGAGGCATTTTTCCAGTATTGGAGAAAAAACAGGCTATGAAGAAAGTACTGTGGAACGGCTCAGTCTGCCAATCCAAGGTCTGCAGCAATAAGGGACTATACATGCGTTATGTACAGTCCCTTATTTAAATCAGTTTATTTCTCGCATTCCAGAACAATTACTTCACAGCTATCGAGCTTCAGCATTTCTTCTGGACAATCGGTGCGGTTCTGATTGGACAGAAGCACTTTTTTTACCGGATATTCAAGTTTGGTGGAAACGGCTTCGCGACCGAAGTTGGCGGCAACGAGAATGCGTTGTGATTTCGTCTCACGATAATATGCCATAACTGTTTCACTATCCTGATATGCAGGAACTGTTTTGCCGTAAGTAAATACCTCTTTGTATTCTGGAGCCTTGCGGGTGGCAGTCAGTTTGCGGTAGTAATTTAATACGGAATCCGGATCCTTTTCCTGAGCTGCGACGTTGATTTCTTTATAATCAGAGTGAACCTTGAGCCATGGTGTGCCTGTAGTAAATCCGGCATTCGCCTGAGCATTCCACTGTACAGGGGTTCTTGCGTTATCACGGCTCATTTTGCCGCATACTTCCAGAGCTTCGGTATCACTTAAACCTGCTTCTCTTGCGAGCTTATACTGATCGATCGTACTGATATCATTGTAATCATGAATGTTGCTCCAGATTTCATTCTGCATTCCGATTTCCTGTCCCTGATAAATGAACGGAATTCCACGAAGCAGGATGTTTACGGTACCGAGCATTTTGGCACCGACAGGCGTTTGGGCATACTCCGGAAGAAAACGGGATACACCGCGAGGTTCATCATGATTTTCGATGATATTTGCTTCCAGTCCATATTTCTGGACATTGATCTGAGAACTCAGAATTGTATCACGCCATGTTTTGAAATCTACATGAGGTGCATCGTACCAGCCATGAGCACCATCGCTGAGGGAATGCGCACAGAAATCAAAGATTGTGGAGAAATGTCCGTTATCTCCAATAAATTGACCAAGTTCATCAGCTTTCATATTGAATACTTCACCAACGGTGAAAGCATCATATTTCTGAAAAGTGTTTTTCTTCAGATCTTCAGGAATTCTCCTACACCGTCAACGTTTTCGACCATTTTCCAGCAGGCGGCCATGCCATCCGGTCCGTCCGGTTCATAGTCAGGAAAAGCAAGGTCTTTTTTGATGTTGATGATCGCATCGATACGGAAACCGGCAAGGCCTTTTTCAAGCCACCAGTTGATCATATTGTAAAGCTCCTGACGAAGCTTTGGGTTCTCCCAGTTTAGATCAGGCTGTTCTTTGGCGAACATATGGAAATAGTATTTGTCTGTTCCCGGAACCGGTTCCCAGCAGCTGCCGCCGAAGTAAGAACGATAGTTGCTTGGCGGGTTACCGTTTTTTCCTTTCCGGAAATAAAAATAATCTGCATATTCACCATCTGGATCAGCCAGAGCTTTTTGAAACCATTCATGTTTGTCAGAGCAGTGGTTGATGACCAGATCCATG
>ERZ773193.4926-NODE-4926-length-10158-cov-9.268633_pt1 | contig 10158 bp, 8 predicted proteins | sample MGYA00511110_ERZ773193 | MGnify/ENA primary metagenome ERZ773193 (study PRJEB29015, sample SAMEA2737784) | human gut metagenome | biome: human gut; feature: human-associated habitat; material: faeces | place: China | collected 2012 ...
CTCGGACGCGACAAGGTCGCCCTCGTGCTGATGGACCCCGCGACGTGCGAGGAGATCGAACAGCTCTACGTAAACGACAAATACGACTTGGACAACATCTGGTACAGCGACGCGCAGAAGAAACTGCTCGGCGTCTCCTACACCGGCCACAAAGGCACCGCGCGCCACTTCTTCGACAAGGCGACGGGCGAGATGTTCGGCCGCATGGAGAAGCACCTGCGCGGCTATGCCATCGGCATCGCCGGCTCGAACAAGGCCGAGGACAAATACATCGTCTATGCAGGCGGCGACCGCACGATGGGCACCTATTACCTCTACGACGTCGAGGCCGACACGATGACCAAGCTGGCCGACCTCGCGCCGTGGATCGAAGAGGAGCAGATGGCCGAGATGATCCCTATCAACTACACTTCGCGCGACGGTCTGGAGATCGAGGGCTACCTGACGCTGCCCGTGGGCAAGACCGTGCACAACGCCAAGAACCTGCCCGTGGTCGTGAATCCCCACGGCGGACCTTGGGCCCGCGACTACTGGGGCTTCAACCCCGAAGCGCAGTTCCTCGCCAACCGCGGCTACGCCGTGCTGCAGATGAACTTCCGCGGTTCGACGGGCTTCGGACGCAAATTCACCGAAATCGCCTACGGCAAGTGGGGCCAGACCATGCAGGACGACATCACGGACGGCGTGAACTGGCTGATCGGCAAAGGCATCGCCGATCCCGCGAAGATCGCCATCTACGGCGGCAGTTACGGCGGCTACGCCACGCTGCAGGGCATCGTGAAGGATCCCGACCTCTACGCCTGCGCCATCGACTACGTAGGTGTGTCGAACCTCTTCTCGTTCCTCGAAACCATTCCGCCCTACTGGAAACCGATGCTCGACATGATGTACGAGATGGTCGGCAACCCCGAAAAGGACGCCGAGATGCTGCGCGAGAATTCGCCGGCCCTCAACGCCGAGCGCATCAAGACCCCGCTGCTGGTGGTGCAGGGCGCCAACGACCCCCGCGTGAACATCAACGAGAGCAACCAGATGGTCGAAGCGCTGCGCAGCCGCGGCGTGCATGTGGACTACATGGTCAAGGACAACGAAGGCCACGGCTTCCACAACGAGGAGAACCGTTTCGACTTCTACCGCGCGATGGAGAAGTTCCTCGCCAAATACCTCAAGGGCGTCGAACCGCAGGGCGGGATCGTGCCGGAGAGCGACCGCAGATAAACCGGAATCACAACCAGCCACAAGCATACTACCATACCGTTTTTTAAAGTAAAAAGTTCAAATTCATAGTTGTGAGAAGGGAGGCCCGGAAATTTCCGGGCCTCCGTTTTCATGCAAGCCCGGCACCCGTTTTGATTTGCGGACGGCATGTATTACCTTTGCACTCCGTGAGCACCATTCCCTACATAGCGCCGCCTGCGGACGGATTGCCGATGCCCCGCCGCTTGTGGGCCATTCTGGCCGTGGCGTTCGGCGTCGGACTGTCGGTGCTTGACAGCGCCATCGCCAACGTCGCCCTGCCGACCATCGGGCAGGAGCTGGGGATTTCGTCCGCCGACTCGATCTGGATCGTCAACGCCTACCAGCTGGCCATCATGGTCTCGCTGCTGTCGTTCTCGGCGCTGGGCGAGCTGGTCGGCTACCGCAAGGTCTACATCGGCGGGCTGATGCTCTTCACGGTGGCTTCGATGGGCTGCGCACTCTCCTCGTCGCTCGCCACGCTGGTGCTGGCGCGCGTCATGCAGGGCTTCGGCGCCGCGGCCGTCACGTCGGTCAACACCACGCTCATCCGCATCATCTACCCCAAGGCGCAGCTGGGCCGTGGGCTGGGTCTCAACGCCACGGTCGTCGCCGTGTCGTCGGTCGCAGGCCCGACCATCGCCGCAGGCATCCTTTCAATCGCCCACTGGCCGTGGCTCTTCGCCGTGAACATTCCCGTCGGGCTTGTCGCCCTGTCGCTGAGCCGCCGCTTCCTGCCCGACAACCCCGTGCGGGTCGGCACCCACCGCTTCGACTGGCGCGACGCCGTGATGAACGCACTCACGTTCGGGCTGCTGATGGCTTCGGTCGAGGGATTCTCGCACGGTCTCGATCCGCGCATCCTCTCGGCCGGCATCGCCGCACTGCTCGTCGTCGGCTTCTTCTTCATCCGCAGCCAGCTGCGCGAACCCTATCCGCTGCTGCCGTTCGACCTGCTGCGCATCCCGATCTTCTCGGTCTCGGTCTTAACGTCGATCTGCTCGTTTCTGGGACAGATGCTCGCCATGGTGGCCCTGCCCTTCTACCTGCAACACGAATTCGGCTACGACGAAGTAGCCACGGGACTGCTGATGACCGCATGGCCCGCCGTGATCATGGTCGTGGCCCCGATCGCCGGCATCCTCGTCGAACGTGTCCACGCCGGATTTCTGGGCGGCACAGGACTTACGGCCATGGCCGCGGGACTGTTCCTGCTGGCCTTCCTGCCCGACGACCCGGCGCCTTTCGACATCGCATGGCGGCTGGTGCTCTGCGGCGCGGGATTCGGACTGTTCCAGTCGCCCAACAACAGCATCCTGATCGCCTCGGCCCCGCCCCAGCGCAGCGGAAGCGCCAGCGGCATGCTCGCCACGGCGCGTCTGGTGGGCCAGACCACGGGCGCGGCGCTGATGGCCCTCCTGTTCCACATCGTCCCCGAAAACAGCACCCATACGGCGCTCCTGCTCGCGGGAGGGTTCGCCCTGACGGGAGCCGTGGTCAGCATCACCCGCATCCGGCTGCCGCTGCCCGAAGGGCTGACCCGGCGCAGAAAATAACCGGAGGCATCTCCGCCCGAAACCCCGAAGAAGCGAAACAAACATCCCTCTACACCCCGAATACAGATCCGACATGAAATATCCGTTCCTGCTCGCCGCCCTCCTGCTCTGCTCTGCAAACCTCGCCGCCCGCCACCCCGATACGCACACCCTTCTACAGCCCGACACCCTTTCCCTCCGGCAATCCGACGCGCACACCGTCCACGGATCTGACAGCCTCGGAATGCGACGCCCCGACTCCCTCCGGCAATCCGACGCGCTCTCCGCCCAGCAATCCGACGCGCTCTCCGCCCAGCAATCCGACGCACCTTTCGTCCGCCCGCCCTACCTGCGGCCGGGCGATACCATAGGCATCGTCACCCCGGCGCGCAAACTCAAGGAGAAGGCCGACACGGCCAAAGTCCGGGAACGCTTCGAAGAGTGGGGCCTGAAAGTGAAATTCGGAGCGCACTACGCCGACCGCGAACAGCCCTACTTCGCCGGGACCGACGCCCGGCGCGCCGCAGACCTGCAGGCCATGATCGACGATCCCGGCGTGAAAGCCGTCGTCAGCTATCAGGGCGGCTACGGATCGGTGCGCCTGCTCCCGCTGCTCGACCTCACGCCACTGCGCGAACATCCCAAGTGGATCGTCGGATTCAGCGACGTCACCATGCTCCACATGGCGCTGGGGCGGCTGGGCGTCGAAAGCCTTCACGCCACGATGCCGGGCAAGTTCCGTTTCGGCGCCGACGAAAAACCCGAAGCGATCGTCTCGGACGAATCGTTGCGCAGCGCGCTTTTCGGCCGCTGGACGCGCATCGACACCGCTGCGCACCCGCTCAACGTCTCCGGCACGGCCCGCGGACGGCTCGCGGGCGGCAATCTCTCGCTGCTCTGCTCGGCGATCGGGACGCCCGAACAGCCCGACTTCGACACCCCGACGGTGCTGTTCATCGAGGAGATCGGCAAACAGATGTACCGGCTCGACCGCATGATGCAGCAGCTGGAGCGGAGCGGAATACTGGCCAAATGCAAGGCCGTTCTCGTGGGGCATTTTACGGACATGCTGGGACAGAAGCACTTCGGCGTCTGGGACCCCTGCGACATCATCGCAGCCTATGTCCGTCCGCTGGGGATTCCGGTCGTATTCGGCATCCCCGCAGGCCACGAAGACCCCAACGTCGCCCTCTACATGGGCCGCGAGGTCGCCGTCACGGTCAACGATGCGGGCGCAAGCGTCGAGTTCTGACCGCAGGCCCGCCCCGCCGGACATTTACCCCCGTCCGCACCCTCCGCAGAAGCCTTTCCGCAAAAAATAGCCGCCGCAGGGCGCGGGCTTGTCATATTTTTACTATTTTTGTAAGAGGTGGAGAATGTGCCGCCGCACAAGCCCTGCGCCGACGGGCCGCAGGCGCCGCAAACGGAATGCAAATTAAAACGCCATACTATGTTTTCAGCTAAGACCTACGCTGCGCGCCGCAACATGCTGCGTACGAAGATCGGCTCAGGGATCATCCTGCTGCCGGGCAACTCCCTTTCGCCCAACAACTATCCGAACAACGCCTACTATTTCCGGCAGGATTCGTCGTTCCGCTACTACTTCGGACTGAACACCCCGTCGCTGGCGGGCCTGATCGACGCCGATACGGGCGAAGAGGCGCTGTACGGCGACGATTTCACGGTCGAGGACATCATCTGGACCGGTCCGCAGCCCACGCTGCGCGAACTGGGCGCCGAAGTCGGCGTCACGGCGACGTTCCCCATGGCCGAACTTGAAAAGCGGCTCCGCAAAGCCGTTTCGCTGGGCCGCAAGATCCACTACCTGCCGCCCTACCGCGGCGAGACGAAGCTCCAGCTGTCGGCGCTGCTCGGCATCAAGCCCGAACTGCTGCACGACTACAAGTCGGTCGAACTGATGTTCGCCGTGGCCGAAATGCGCGAGAAGAAGAGCGCCGAGGAGGTCGAGGCGATGGAACGCGCGTTCCTGATAGGCTACCAGATGCACACGCTGGCGATGCATATGTGCCACCCCGGTGTGATCGAGCGCGAGATTGCGGGCGCCATCGAGGGCATCGCCAAATCCAGCGGTTCGGGCCTGTCATTCCCCTCGATCGTCTCGCAGCACGGCGAGACGCTCCACAACCTCAACGCCGACGGCGTATTGGAGCAGGGGCGGCTGCTGTTGTGCGACGCAGGCTGCGAGACCGTGGACGGCTACTGCTCGGACCACACGCGCACCTACCCCGTCAGCGGCCGGTTCACGCAGAAGCAGAAGGAAATTTACAACGTCGTACTGGCGGCGCACGACCATGTAGCGCGCATCGTCAAGCCGCATATGATGTACACCGAGATACACAACGCCGCCTACATGACGCTGGCCGAAGGGCTGGTGGCGCTGGGACTGCTCAAGGGCACGGCCGCCGACGCCGTGGCTTCGGGCGCCATGACGATGCTCATGCCCCACGGACTGGGACACGGGCTGGGCATGGACGTACACGACTGCGAGGCGATGGGCGAGCGGAGTTTCGACTTCTCGACGATCGCCGACCGCGCCGCCAAGTCGGGAACCTGCATCTACCGCGCGGCATGGCGCATCGAACCGGGGACGGTGATGACCGACGAACCGGGACTCTACTTCATCCCGGCGCTGATCGACAAGTGCCGCGCCGAGGGTCTCTACAAGGGCATCGTCGATTACGACGCGCTGGAGGCGTACCGCGACTTCGGCGGCATCCGCATCGAGGACGACATTCTGGTCACCGAAGAGGGCAGCCGCATGCTAGGTGACAGGAAAATTCCGATCACGGTCGAGGAACTCGAAGCCGCAGTGGGCCGGTAACGTGAAGCGGATTTTCATTTTCCCCACCATCGAGGAGGCCAAGGCGTTCATCCTCACCCAGCCCCGCGATCCGGTCTTCGTGGCCGGAGTCGGCGCGGCGGAGATCGCGGCCGCGACGATCCGGGCCGTGAAAGCCCGCAAACCGCAGTTAGTCGTACTCGCAGGCATCGCGGGGGCATACGACCGGAGCCTGCAGCGCGGCGAGGTGGTCGAAGTGGTCACCGAGCGGATCGCCGGGATTCCGGAACGTTACGCCCGCGAATACGAAACTTCGGGACCCGATCTGGGACTGCCCCTCGCGGCGGGCGTTACGGTAAACCGTTCGGGAGACGGCCTGCGGGAGACGGGGCGGAAGCAGGAACAGGAGTTCCGGGAAACAGGGTATGGGATTCCGGAGCCGGAAACGAAGTCCGGCGACGCAGTTTCGGCCCCGGCCGGACAGACGCTGCAACCTACCGGAGAGAGGGCGGACAGCCCGGAACAGCCCTCGGACATGCAGTCCGCGATCGGCGACACGGACGGCACGGACGGACAAGGCTCGCTGCCCGGAATCGACGGCACGGACGGGCAAAGCGCGCTGCCTGAGATCGAGAACATGGAGGGCGCGCCCTTCTTCGCCGTGTGCGAAGCGCTGGGTGTCGCCTGCTGCCAGATTCGCGCCGTGTCGAATTATGTCGGCGAACCCTTCGACCGATGGGCCGTAGGGCTGGCCGTCGAAAACCTTACCGCAACATTAACCCAAATATTCGGAAACGATGAATAAAAAATGGACACTTTGGGCGGGACTGATCCTGATACTGGTCGTCTTCATTCTGATCTGGCAGTTCGCCCCTGCCATCCAGCGCTGGCTGGCCAACGTATTTATCGACATCATCGTCCTCGCGCTGACCTTTGCGGCGGGCTGGCTGCTGGGCCGCTACGGCGGCAGGCGCAACCGCAACCGCAACCGCAACCGCGATCAGGAGAACGCGCGCAACATCACCGAAGCGCAGAAACGGTGACGCTCCGCCTGCGTATATCGCCCTGCCCGAACGACACCTTCATGTTCGACGCGCTCCTGAACGGACGCATCGACACGGGCGGATTGCATTTCGACGTCGAATACCGCGACATCGAGGCGCTCAACCGCGGGGTGCAGGCCGGGGATGCCGACGTGAGCAAGATAAGCTGCGCCGTGCTGCCCGCCGTTGCGGACCGTTACGCGCTGCTGGACAGCGGCGCGGCGCTCGGACGCGGCAACGGACCGCTGCTGGTGCGCCGTGCGGGGGACCGGTCGCCGATCCGCCGCGTGGCCGTACCGGGAGTCCACACCACGGCCAACGCACTGATGATGCGCCTTTTTCCCCGGATTACGGAGCGCACGCCCCTGCTTTTCTCGCAGATCGCCGCCGCCGTGGAGCGGGGCGACTTCGACGCCGGAGTGCTGATCCACGAGGGGCGTTTCGTCTACCGGCAGCGGCAGTTGGAGCTGGTCGCCGACCTCGGACAGCTATGGGAGCGGACCACCGCGCTGCCCCTGCCGCTGGGCGGCATCGCGGCCAAACGGAGCCTGCCCGAAGCGGTGCGGCGGCAGGTCGAGACCCTCATCCGCCAAAGCATCGAATACGCCTTCGCGCACCCCGAAGCGTCGCGCGCATATATCAAGGAACACGCGCAGGAACTCGACGACGCCGTGATCGACGCGCACATCGCACTTTTCGTCAACGATTACTCGCTCTCGCTGGGCGGCGAAGGCCGCCGGGCCGTCGAAGCGCTGACGGGGATTGCCTGCGCTTTTAACTCCTGACCGACGAAAATGTACCGCACGACCAACCTCCCCAACACCCGCATCGAAGTGGCGGACGCCCTGCGCGGCATCGCCGTGGCGGGCATCATCCTGTTCCACGCCCGCGAGCATTTCAACCTCTACTGGAGCGGGCTGGATTACCTCCGCGCCGGATTCGGCGGCTGGGAGCAAACCGTGGCCGGCGCGCTGGGATTCCTGCTTTCGGGCAAGATGTACGCCATCTTCGCACTGCTGTTCGGACTGAGTTTCTTCATCCAGAGCGACAATCAGGCACAGCGGGGCAACGACTTCTCGCTGCGGTTCGCATGGCGCATGGTACTGCTGTTCATAATCGGGCTGGTCAACGCCGCGATCTACAACGGCGACGTGCTGACCTATTACGCCGTTTTCGGGCTGCTGATGATCCCCATCGGCAAACTCCCGAACCGCTGGGTGTGGGTCATAGCGGCGCTGCTCTTCATCCAGCCGCTCGAACTCTACCAGCACTTCAGCGGCCATACGCTCTCGCTGCGCGGCATCGAAGGCATGGAGACCCTCTATCCGACCCTCGCCACGGGAACCTTCGCCCAGAGCGCCCGCGCAAGCCTCGCCTACGGGCCGATCAGCTCTTTCGCATGGGGATTGGAACACGGCCGCGCCACGCAGACGCTGCTGATGTTCGTGCTGGGCATGCTGGCGGGCCGTTACCGGCTCTTCTACGACGAAGGCCGCAACCGGCGCATCTGGGGCGGGCTGCTGGCTGCCGGTATTCTCGGCACATGGCTCGTGCCGTTCGAGGCGATGCGCAACCTGATGACGGCGACGGCCATCGTCGCGGCGGTGGTCCTGCTGTGGTACGGACTGCCGGGATTCCGGCGGGCGCTGCACGGCATGACCTTCTTCGGCCGCATGAGCCTGACCAACTACCTGCTGCAATCGCTGCTCGGAACGGCGCTCTTCTACAACTGGGGCATGGGGCTTTACCGCCACGTGGACGTGATCTACGGCACGCTCGCGGGCGTGGGCATCATCCTCGTACAGTACGCCTTCTGCCGGATATGGCTGCGCCGCCATTCGCACGGCCCCGTCGAGTGGCTGTGGAAAAAGCTCACGTGGCTCGACATTCCTTTTTTAGACCGAAAAATCGCCTCCTGAGGGCGATTTTTTCATGCCCCGGTTTGGTTATCCCGTTTTTTTTGTATATTTATAGTCGGCTAACCGGAAAATCCCGGAAAGGGCACCTTCCGCAACCGGGAATACGCCCCGCGGGAACACCTCCGGCGACGCCCCGAACCACCCGAAAACCTTAAAACCACACGGGAATATGAAAAATTATTCAGCTAAAGAGATCAAGAACATCGTACTCATCGGCGCGCCCGGCACGGGGAAAACTACCCTTGCCGAAGCGATGGCCTTCGAGGGTAAGGTCATCGACCGCAGGGGTAGTATCGAGACGAACAACACGCTCTCGGACAACACGGATATCGAGCATGAATACAAGCGCTCGATCTATTCGACCATCCTCTTCACCGAATTCATGGACCGCAAGTTGAACATCATCGACTGCCCCGGCTCGGACGACTTCTGCGGAAGTCTCTTCTCGGCGTTCAAGGTGGGCGACGTGGGCGTATTCCTGTTCAACGCCCAGAACGGCTGGGAGGTCGGCAGCGAAATTCAGGCCCGCTACGCCCGTCTGCTGCAGAAACCCGTGATCGGCGTGGTGAACCAGCTCGACGCCGACAAGGCCAATTTCGAGGCCGCCGTCGAGTCGATCCGCGCCTCGTCGCGCGTGAAGCCCGTCATCGTGCAGTACCCGGTCAATCAGGGTCCCGAATTCAACGCCTTCATCGACGTGCTGCTGATGAAGATGTACCGTTTCAAGGACAACGACGGCCACCGCGAGGAGCTGGAAATTCCCGCCGAAGAGCTGGACAAGGCTCAGGAACTGAACAAAGAGCTGGTCGAGATGGCCGCCGAACACGACGAAGCCCTCATGGAACTGTACTTCGACAAGGGCACGCTCACGCAGGACGACATCCGCGCGGGTCTGAAAATCGGCCTCTCGAAACGCGAGGTGATGCCGATCTTCTGCACCAGCGGCAAGCGCGACATCGGCACCAAGCGTCTGATGGAGTTCATCATCAACGTCGCTCCCGGCCCGCTGAAGGCCCCGAACTTCCTCTCGACCGACGGCGAAGAGATCGCGGCCGACGAGACGGCGCCCGCCGTGGCTTTCGTATTCAAGAGTCAGGTCGAACAGCATATCGGCGAAATCACCTATTTCCGCGTGATCCGCGGCCGTATCGCCGAGGGCACCGAGCTGGTGAACACCCGCACGGGCAACAAGGAGAAGGTGTCGCAGCTCTTCGCCGTAGCGGGCAGGAACCGCATCAAAGTCACCGAACTCATGGCGGGCGACATCGGCTGCACCGTCAAACTCAAGGGCACGCGCACCAACGACACGCTCGCGGCGCCGTCGGCGCCGGTGACCGTCGAACCGATCGTATTCCCCGAACCGCGCTACCGCGCCGCCGTCAAGGCCAAGGAGCAGGGCGACGAGGAGAAGCTGGGCAAGGTGCTCAACGACGCCAAATTCGAGGACCCGACGATTCTGGTTGAATACTCCAAGGAGCTGAAGCAGACTATCATACAGGGTCAGGGCGAGCATCATCTCAATATCCTCCGCACGCGTATCGAAAAGGAGAACCGTCTCCAGTACGACTATATCGCGCCGAAGATTCCCTACCGCGAGACCATCACCAAGGTGGCGCAGGCCGACT
>ERZ773193.4928-NODE-4928-length-10155-cov-2.643465_pt1 | contig 10155 bp, 4 predicted proteins | sample MGYA00511110_ERZ773193 | MGnify/ENA primary metagenome ERZ773193 (study PRJEB29015, sample SAMEA2737784) | human gut metagenome | biome: human gut; feature: human-associated habitat; material: faeces | place: China | collected 2012 ...
TCAACATCTCTTTTCGATGTGGATTAAGAATATAGACGAAGAACCCGACAAGTTTTACTATAAGCTTCTCGGTAGCAGCGGTGCATTCTACATCGAGAAAGAGCTGGGGCCGACGACCGTACCGATGAACGGCGATAGGATCGATTATGCGAACCGCAACGGGAATACAGATTTTAGTATCGTGGGTAGTGACGGAACAAAATACAGTTTCTCATCGCAGTACGTCGATTGGGTGCGAGATTTCAACGCGATGGAGGCTCCGGCACCGACTGCATGGAAATGCACTCGTATCGAGAGTGCCGACGGCAGCGATGCGATCACCTTCTCGTACCTACCTTATGAATCCAATTTGGTTCGACAATTGGAGGGATCGCACGATTTGTACGACGATGTCGAGATTTCAGGTTCCGGCTCTTCAATGTTTGAATCGCTGGCTCGAGCGCCCCGACAGGAGCTGCATTACGGAATGAATACTTCGTGCGATTATTTTCTGAGAGGAGACAATGAAATTGCCGACGGTTGGGAGATGGAAACTGCGCCCGAACAGGATGAAAGCGCACAATTTGCCCGCAAAGTCCTCAATACGATACACACCCATTACATCGACAGAATCGAATTCCGCGGCGGTTCCCTGCAATTCGTCTACGAACAATACAACTCCAATCGCACAGCGATTCGCAGGCCCATTCTGACACGTATCGAGGTTTACGATCTGCAAGGCGTGCTGCGCAAGACGATCCTGCTGACACAATCCATCGATACGGGGTATTACCTCGACGAAAATTTGGCCATGATGTACGGCCGTTACCTGAACGCACTGACGATCGACGCTCAACGTTATCGATTCGAGTATGGAGCGATGCACTACGGAGATTCTTTCTCGGATTTCTGGGGACATGCGCGTATGGGCAGCTACGACCGCGGAATTCCTGCTATTGCACGCCATTATACGACGATCGAGAAAGGCAGCTCACCCCGAGACCGTCACGGTAACAGATTGATCGATACGCCTCTTTCGGAATATGAGAAATATATTCCGTCGTACTATACATCCGAGATTTATCTCTATACGGCATCCCCTAAAAAACTGCTTACGATTACCTATCCCACAGGCGGCTATACGGAGTTCCACTGCGACCACAACCAGTTCTGCGATCGTTCAGGCACAAACCGTTATATCTCGAGTTACCGCATTCGGGACATCCGTGCGTTCGATCGTGACAGTATGTTGCTCAAACAGACACACTACGAATACGGAGCCAATGAAAGCGGCAACGGCATCATTCGTCATGAACCCGATACGAGCGAGGAACAGGGTAATTGCCATACCTTACAGACGATCGTCTATTATGAGACGTACAATGGAGCGACAACGAACACCCTGCGGTTACGTTGCAGGACATATTATCCTCATACGACGTATCGCACCAACTACAACGACGGGAGCCATGTCCAGTACGACGAGGTGGCCGAATACCAAAGCGAAGGTGGAGTTCTGTCCGGAAAAACCGTCTACAAATATACGCTCGATCCGCCGCTCGAGGGCTCGCTGAATCGCCCCGCAATAGCACTCCCCGGAAGTCCCTATCCCATGGAAATGGAATCTTGGCATCAAGGAAGTCTCGATTCCGTCATCCAATACAAGTATGTCGACGGTCGTTTCGAATGGCTCGTCCGCAGAGATTATACCTATATGCCGTATCTCTCGGCTAAGAAAATTTTCAGAGGACGTGTCTGGCCAACTACCCGGCATGTACAGATCGAAGCGAATGGCTCCTTACGGGAACAACCTCGGTTGACAACTTCACCCTACGACGACAATAAAAATACATATAGTTACTCCTACAATGCCATCGACGTGGGTTGTATGCAGCTTTCGGAGGAGGTTATCGAGCAGCGCGAAGACGACGGACGCATCCTGCGCCGACGGACGAACTATTATTACGACACGAATCCCTATACCGCCAGCCGCAAGGAGACGACCTACGCCGACGGACGAACCGTCACCGAGCGGACGCTCTACGCCGAAGACTACCTGCCGTCGAGCGTGCAGACGATGCTCGATCGCAACCTCCTCTCGCTCCCGCTCGAACGGGTCGTCTACACCGACGAGACCGTCACGCACGGCGATACGTTCCGCTACGATCTCTACGGGCGTCCCGACAGCCTCTCGACGCTGGCTTCGCTCGACCTCTCGCCCGCATCGTTCCGCTTCTCGAACCGCAGTTCTACGGGCGGGAAAGGCGCCTATACGCCCGACACGCATTACATCGGACGGGCGTCGCTGCGCTACGACGCCGACGGCAACATTTGCGAGGTGCAGGCCGTGGGACAGCCTCCGATCTGTTATCTGTGGGGCTACAAGGGTCAGTACCTCGTGGCCGAAATCCGCAACGCCGCATACGACGAGGTGACGACCGCCTTGGGTGCGGCGACCGTCGAGCGTATCCGGACCTCGGTCGTGCTGTCGGAGGGCGATCTTGCGGCGCTCGACGGCCTGCGAACCAGCCGCAAGGAGTGGCACGTCACCACGGCGACATACATCCCGCTGGTGGGGATGGCCTCGATGACCGATCCTTCGGGACGTGAAACCACCTACGAGTACAACGCCCACAACCACCTGATGCGCGTGCGCGACCACAAAGGCAAGGTCGTAAACGAGTATGAATATTCCTTCGACCAGTAATACAAATCCTGCAATCCCATGAAACGACATATTCCTTTGTTTGCCCTCCTCCTCTGCTCCGCAGGACGGATCGGGGCACAAGATTCCGGATCGAACTGGATCAAGACCCGAACGGCGATCTCCGAAACCGGAACGACGATTACCGACATCACCTATTACAACGGATTGGGACTGCCGTCGCAAACGACGAATGTCCGAGCCTCCGTCAACGGGTACAACATCGTGATGCCGATCGTATACGATGCCCTACTGCGCAGCGATGCGACGGCCTACCTTCCTTTCGAGGCTACCTATTCGGATGAGACAGAATTGCCGAACAGTACGGCGATCTCGGATCAGCAAACTTTTTACGAGGAGCGCTATGGGCACGACTACCAGCGCTCCTTCACGGAGAAGGTCTACGAGGCGTCGCCGCTCGGGCGCGTACGCAAGCAGGCGTTGCCCGGTTACATGAAAGACTACGAAGTCCTCTACACCGAGTTCGATTACCGGACAAACGACACCGACGAGGTGCGGTGGCTCGCAGTGGGCGTCGACGGCGAACTGGTCTGCGAGGGGTGCCACGACGCCGGAACGCTCTCATGCACCGTGACGACCGATCCCGACGGTCATGTCGTGCAGAGCTTCACCGACGGACTGGGGCGGACGCTACTGAGCCGCACGTTCGATGACGACGAACCGATCGACACCTACTCCGTCTACGACGACTACGGCCGGCTGCGGTGGGTCATCACGCCCGAAGGCAGTTACCTGCTCAGCGATTCGCTGACAGTCCCCGTCGACGACGATTTCGCCGAAAAGTATTGCTACGTCTACACCTACAACGATCGCGGCCTCATGACCGAGAAACGGATGCCCGGGCGCGAGGCGGAGAGCATGTTTTATGATAAGAACGATCGTCTTGTGATGTCGCAGGACGGCAATCTACGTGCAAAGAAGCAATGGATCGTCTACCTTTACGACGCTTTCGGTCGCATCGAAAAGCAACTGTTGGGAACGAAACCCGATTCGACGGATGGTCCGATTTGGGCGTTCGAGAACAATCCGCTGTTTTTATACATGACTTTCACGAACGATCCGACCGTACCGCTCCTTCGCAGTTGTACCTACGACTCCTATCCATCGGAGGTGCAGGCGGCAGGGCTCGATTTCCAGCCGATCGAAGGTCTGACGGCCACGGACGGTGAATCGCTGCACTACGACAATGCCACGGGTTCGCTGACCTACGAGAAACTCGCTGTGCTGGCCAACGATACGATCACGGGCTATCACCAGCGCGCCTACTATTACGACTACAAAGGACGTTTGATCCAGACCGTCGAGCGCGACACCGAGGACGGCATCCTCTGCACCTCGCAGCGCTACGATTTCGTGGGAAACCTCATCGCACAACGCGAAAGCTATACCCGCGCGGGCAAGACCGACGACATCGACCGCACCTTCACCTACGACGATCGCGGGCGGTTATTAAGCGAGACGACACAGGTGAACGGTGGCGAGCTGGCCGTTGTCGATTATGAGTACGACGAGCTGGGAAGGCTTGCTGCGCGGCGTCTGGGCGAGGGGACGTCGGCGATCGCTGAACAGTCGGAATACGACATCCGAAGCTGGCTGACCGAGAAAAGCAGCGAGTTGTTCTCTATGTCGCTCGGACACTCCTATACGGGAAATATCACCTCGTGGCAGTGGCAGCACAAGGGAGACCCGTCCGGCGACGGCCCGCAGAACCGGTATGAATTCACCTACGACGACCTGTCGCGGCTGACGCACACCGATCAGTATGTAAACGGCGAGAGGGTTCGTCAGAATGTCGAACGTCACCTCTCTTATGACCGTAACGGGAATTTGCTGAGCATGATCCGTTATGAGAATGGCGAGGAACAATGCAACATGAAATATCAATATCAGGGGAATCACCTTTATCGATACATGGAGGACGAGCTTGTCGACGTGGATTTCGGTGCGGATACCGTAACGATGCTCCCCTCGGTGCTGCGGTTCGAAAGCCTGAAGCCTTGGTTGGCTCTGCATGAATACGATGCGAACGGGAATGTAACAAAAGACCGGGAGCGAGGACTGGATATGTCATATAATTGTCTGAATTTGCTCGAATATGCCTCGGACAACGATGCGAATGCCATAAATTATTGTTATCTTGCAGACGGTACGAAACTTTCAGCGACGACTGGTGACGACTGCGGTTTCTCGTATCGAGGTTCTTTTACATATCGTACGGATGCCGGAGGCGACCGTGTATTCGAGAGTACGCCGTTCGGCGGCGGCAGGATCGTGGGGACGGTCGACGATGAAACCGAGGTTCGTTATTTCCTGACCGATCATCTGGGAAGCGTGCGTGTCGTGGCGACAGACAAGAACAACGTGCTCGAACGCAACGACTACCAGCCTTTCGGCAAACGTTGGGTAACGCCTTCGTTGCCTGTTTCGGACAACCGAGACCGGTTCAACGGCAAGGAAGATCAGGCATTCGCAGGCTTGCCGTTCTCGGACTACGGCGCCCGAATGTACGACCGAGAACGAGGACGATGGCTTGCGCAGGATCCCTTGCAGCAATACCATAGTCCGTATGTTTTCTGCGGGAACAATCCGATCCGGTTGATCGATCTCGATGGAATGGAGGCCCGTGATTCAACGAGTGTGATGATTCCTCCGGTTATCGTTTATCCTTCCGAAGATGGTGAAGGAGGTGGGCACAGCGACTCTTTCTGGTGGTCTCTCATACCCGGTTATTCACTTTATGAGATTTATGAAGCCTTTAAATCAAGTTTTAAATAGATTGATTGTCGGGAACCGTCTTTATAAACTACATAAATCTTATATCAGATACGATTATTCTCATTGAAGTTAGTAAATTTGTCAAAGCATATTGAATTTGTATAATTAAGAAGAGTCCCTACCAGGTATTAAAACATCTTTCAGATATTGCAGTAGATTTGTCAAATCAGTTTATCAGTGTCCTGATTTTAATGAAATACTGATGACATCAAATATAAACTCCTAAGATATGAAGCTCGGTATGTCGTCAGCACAAACAAGATTCTTTCACGTAGTTTTGCTGATATGTTTATCCGGACTTTCAGGTTGTTACGGTGAAAAGCCGGACGAACTGACCGATTGCCTGGATCATGCTATCGACAACAAGGTATCATTCATCCGGGAAAAAGACCGAACGATCGAAGAGGCAAAACGGATGCTTCTCCGCAGAACATGAGTACGATATAAATCTGAAACTCTATGAGGAGTACCGAAAATACATCCTCGATTCGGCGGTGCGCTACGTCGAGCGGAATCTCGAAATCGCTCGCGAACTCAAATCCTCTCGAAAAATATATCAATCGCTGCTGCAACTGGCGCCGTTATACTCTTTCTCCGGCCGGTATATCGACTCCCAGGCGGTTCTGAAATCGATCGATCCTTCGCAGCTCCCCGAAGAGATGCTCAGCAGGTATTACGAAGTCTGCATCCAATTTTACGACCATTACGGTCTGGCCAGCTCGAACAAATACCATGATATCAAGACGGCGCTGCGCGATTCGCTAATGAAAACAGCTGCTCCCCGATCCAGAACGTATCGTTCGAATCGCGTGACACAGCTTATGAACAGCGGCGATCCGTCGAACTACGCTCTTGCCGAAAGGATACTTGCGGACCTTCTCGCTCAAACGCCGAGAGACACTCCCGATTATGCCAGTTCGAATCATCAGCTGGCCAAACTCTACCAACGGATGAACCGACTCGATCTGGCCAAGAAATACTACACGATTTCTGCCATAACGGACATCCGGTGCGCTATCAAGGAGACCTCCGCCCTTCAAAATCTAGCACTTATCTATTTCGACGCAGGCGATGAGAAACGGGCTTTCAAATATGCCCAGTCTGCCATCGAGGATGCCGTATTCGGCGGTGCGCAGGTTCGTACCACGCAAATGGCGGAGTTTTATACGATGGTCAACGCCGCATTTCGCGATAAAGAGGCCGCTGCAAAACACAACCTTCAGTGGTCGCTACTACTCATCAGTTTGTTGTCCCTATCTCTTATTTTGCTTATCGCTCAGATCCTCAAACAGATGAAAAATATATCCAAGATCAAGGAGCGACTCTCCGAGAGCAATGTCCGACTGACGGAGCAAAACCGGGAAATCATCGAAACGAATAGTCTGCTTACCGAATCGAATATGGTCAAGGAACAGTATATCACTCAATTCTTCGACCTGCATTCGAACTACATCGACAAATTCGAAACCTACCGTAAATCGTTGAACAGGCTGGCTGTAAACCGGCAAATGGAGGAACTTTTCAAGCAATTGAAATCGAACCGGTTGATCGAACATGAAATAGACGAACTGTATACCCATTTCGACAACATATTTTTGGGGATGTATCCCAATTTCGTCTCCGATTTCAATGCCCTGTTGAAAAAAGATGAACAGATCGTTCCCAAATCCGGGCATCTTTTGAACAGGGAACTTCGCATTTACGCGTTACTGCGGCTGGGTATTACCGATAGTGCCAAGATCGCTTCGTTCCTGCGCTGCTCGATCTCTACCGTATATAATTATCGCACGAAAGTGCGTAATTGCGCACTCGTCTCACGCGATGATTTCGAAATCCGGGTGCGAAAGATCGGCGGAGAACGTGTCGGTACGAGCAAGTGATCCGAACGGGAAAAGGGAACGCTGCGGGATATTTCAGAATCGAACGGCCGTATGAGCGTTCTTTACCTTCGGGCAAAGAAAAAGCGGTGCGGAGGATTCTCCGTACCGCTTTCGGGCAGACGCGTGTAGGGTTGGCGCGATCACGGGAATCGAGGCCGATCCAACCGGATCTCGATGTGCCGCCGTCCTGTCTCGTCCGCCGAGATGACATGATTCGCGGATTTCCGGCCGTCGACCCGGAAATCGACGATTCGGTAACCTTGTCCCTGCAAGTCGATGTCGAGTGTCATCTTCCCGAATTTTAGTCCTTTGATAGACAGCCGATTGATTCCTATCGGCAGATAGGGCCGTATCTCTATGCCGTCCGGATTTGGACGAAGGCCGCAGATACCCTGACAGACCATAGCCATGTATCCTGTCGCCGACCAAGTCTGGTGGCGGCGGGAGTGCCATACGGCGCGGCCTGCCTGATTTCCACCTTCCGGTTTCCCTGTTTCGGGATCGAATATCTCATAGAAATTGTAATTTCCCTTATCTTCATCCAACGCCAAGGCCGCCATCGCCCTGAATTCGTGTTCGAAAATATCCCAGTCACCGGTCACCAAGGCGGCTTCTGCATAAAAGGCATTGACGAAGGGCCAGATCAAACGGTTGTGCCGTCCGGGACGCTCTTTGGAAAATCGCTTGAATGTCGGCGTGATCGAAGGGACTCCGTACTCGGTCGTTTCGTTTCGAATCAGCGTCAAGTGTCCTTCCAGAGGGGTTACGATACCGGAGAGAATGGCAAAGGCATTTCCCAATGCCTCCTGATGCTTATGAACTCCGCCTTGCTCGTCGATAGCATAATAGAGTTTTCCCCGCGGACTGAAGAAATTTCGGCGGATATTTTCCTTCAATGTTTCAGCTTTGCCTGCATACTCGACATGCTCGGTTTCTCCTAATATCCGGTGCATCTCGTTCAAAGCCCGATACGCCATATAATAAACACAGTTCGTGCTCAGACACTTTATATTCCGCGTATTATGCCGCATGACGCCCGAAAGGTCCGGTTTGGACGCATCGTAAATGGGTTCTTCGAATGCCGATATGCCGTCGTTGAACACCGAGGGTCCCGTGAACAGGCCGTAGCTCGGATCGTAAGCCACCGTCTCGAGCTGTTTCATCGTATTGCGCGAGCAGATATAGGCTTCTTTCAGGAAATTCGTATCGCGGGTAAGCAGATAGTGATAATAGGCTCCCTGCACCCAAATGATCTTATCCCAATATTGATGTCCGACGGTTCGTCGCCCGTCAGTTACATGCCACAGGGAGCGTTCCATCACCTCGGGGATGAACAGATCCGTCCCGTTCCATGTATTGATGGCCACATCGCGGGTCCACTCTCCGCCATAGTCGGCACCTGCCGCCAGAATGCTGTCGCGAATATTGTAACGGACCGTCTTCACGGCCAATTCCCACGCTTCGTTCACTTTTGGACAATCTGTTTCGAACATCATCCCCGAGCCGGTACGATGAGGCCTGCACGAAACCAGTACGAGGAGTGTCAAAAGAGTTGTAATGGCATTTTTCATATTTTCATGATATCGTTAAAAGTTCATAGGGGATTGTCGATCGGAACATCTGCCGTGAATTTCTCGTGGAAACCGGATGTGAGTTACGGAATCGTTAGGTATACGCTGACGGGATAGTGGTCCGACGGCAGGCGGGCTTCCCGATTTCCCGCGCAGTCCACCGACCAATAGGGGTTCGTTAGCAAACCGTAGCGGAGGACTTCGATGCCTCGAGTGACCAGAACGTGGTCGATACGCTGGCCGGTCCATCTCTGCGGGTCGAATCCGTTGACCGTTCCGGTGGCAGCCATGCGAATGGGTGCCGCTTCGAAAGAGTCCGTCAGGAATCCAGTCTTTACGAGTTCCCGGTAGCTTTCGCTGCGTTGATCCACATTGAAGTCTCCGACCAGAATCGTCTCTCCGCAGTCCGAATGCCTGCGGATCCACTTCACGATCATGCAGGCGCTCTCCTTCCGAGCCTGCTTTCCGACGTGATCGAAATGCGTATTCAGGAAGTACAGGGTATTTCCGGTGTTTCGGTCCTGCAATTGTGCCCAACTGCAAATACGCGGATATTTCGCATCCCATCCCACGCTCGGCTTATCGGGAGTTTCCGACAACCAGAAACAGCCGGAATCCAGCAGGATGAAGCGATCTTTTTTATAGAATATCGGAGCGTACTCGCCGGACGTTTTGCCGTCGTTGCGGCCGACTCCGATACAACCGTAGTCACGAGACAAACGGTTCGACAAGTCGTCGAACTGGGATTTAAGAACCTCCTGCATGCCGACCAGGTCGAACGACTCGTAGGCGATCTGATTGCAGATGACCGGACATCGCTGGCTCCACCCATTGCCTCGTTGTTCATCGGCCGGGTTCGCATACCGGACATTATAGGATGCCACATGAAGCTGCTGTCCATACGTGAACAACGTCGTGAAGACAAAGAATAAGGATGCAAGTAACTTTTTCATTGCGGGTGAGATTTGGGTCGAAGTCCGGTTCTTTTTCGAAATCATGCCGGATGGAACGATCAGGGATAGCGGGGTTTATCAATTTATCAGTTTGCAAATTTATTCCATAAAGCGCTTCGAATTCAATCTCAAGAGAAAAATAGAGTTCTTGTTACGTTGCAAAATATTAGAAGGCAGCGGATTCCTCTTTCGGCCGGCTTCGAATAAAGTAGATTCCCGCCTTCGTTTCCGCAGGCTTGCCAAACAAGGGACCGACCGGAGTTCGGACAAAA
>ERZ773193.4929-NODE-4929-length-10153-cov-12.839671_pt1 | contig 10153 bp, 7 predicted proteins | sample MGYA00511110_ERZ773193 | MGnify/ENA primary metagenome ERZ773193 (study PRJEB29015, sample SAMEA2737784) | human gut metagenome | biome: human gut; feature: human-associated habitat; material: faeces | place: China | collected 2012 ...
GATAGGTGACGTCGGGGATGACGCAGTCGATGCCGTACATATCATCGCCGGGGAATGCCATGCCGCAGTCCACCACAATGATCTCCCCGCCGTACTCATAGGCGGTCATGTTCTTGCCGATCTCGTTGAGACCGCCCAGAGGAATGATCTTCAATTTTTCTGCCATATGTGTTGTATATTCTCCTTTACAAGATAAGTAGCGCACAGACAGACTGCCCGTCGGCGGACGCAGCTGCTCCGCAAACGGACACGGCAAAATAGAGGCGGCTCCCGACGTTTCTCTGCGGCGCTGTATCGCCGGAGAAGTCCGGCGGCCCGCCCGACTGTCCTGTGCAAAAGTGGTGAGGGGAATCCCCTCGTTTATTTGATCACGAAGGCCCGCCGCCTCCGCAAAAAATACAAAAAAGGCCATCGCTTTTCAACGATTTACACAAAGTATATCATATTTCTCCGCATTTGTACAGCCTTTCTTTCCCCCTTTTTTCGCCGCCCCTCGCAAAACCCGCATTTCCCCGATCCCTCCGCCGAAAAAATACCCCGGAAAAGACTTTTTCAAACCGATAAGAAAGACGTTGTAGCAGAGGAAAAACTATGCTATAATAATGTAATTCAAAATGGCGGAACAGCGCAGTCCGCCAAAACAGGGAGGGATGCGCCTTGAATAAACGGATCGCCCGACTCCTCCGGACGAATATCACGATCTTCTCGCTGTGCCTGGTGCTGTTTGCCCTGGCAGCGATCCCCTTTGACGTGCGCCTCGCCATTGGCGAGGGCGTGGCCGCCGTGGCCTTTTTCCTGCTGGGCCGCCGCCGCAGCAAGGCTACCCAGCAGAGTCTGCGCCAGTATATCCAGCGGTTTTACGGCGGCATGGACTCCGCCCGCTCCAGCAATATGTTCTTCACCCCCCTGCCCATGATGGTCTTTGATCTGGCCACGGAGGATATCCTCTGGAGCAGCGAGAGCTTCCTCCAGCTGACGGAGCAGCGGGAGGGCATCTTCGATGCCCATCTGGAGACGGTGTTCCCCAATATCTCCTTCCACTGGCTGCTGGAGGGCAAGACCGAGGCCCCGGAGACCGTGGTGTGGAACCACCGCACCTATCGAGTGTTCGGCGGCGTCAGCCACCCGGAGGGCGGCCAGAGCGCACTGGCCACCACCTACTGGATGGACGTCACCGACACCGAGGAGATGCGCCGGACGCTGGAGCTGACCCGGCCGGTGGTAGCCATCCTCATGGTGGATAACTACGAGGACCTGATGAAGGCCACCCCGGAGGGCAAGCGCTCTGCGGTGCGGGCCATGCTGGAGGAGAAGCTGAGCCAGTGGTCCGCCGGCAGCGAGGGGATGATGTTGAAATACGACCGGGACCGCTACCTCTTTGTGTTCGAGGAGAAGAGCTTCTCCGACTTTGCCGCCAAGCGCTTCGACGTGCTGGATGCCGTCCGTGAGGTGGTGGCCGGGGAGGGCGTGGCAGCCACCCTGTCCATTGGCGTGGGCCGGGATGCCGACAGCTTCGAGGCCCTGTTCAAAAACGCCTCCGTGGCGCTGGAAATGGCCCTGAGCCGTGGCGGCGATCAGGCAGTGGTGAAGGACAAGCTGAATTTCGAGTTCTACGGCGGCCGCTCCAAGGCTACGGAGAAGCGCACCAAGGTGAAGTCACGGGTCATGGCCAATGCGCTGGCGGAGCTCATCGACGAGGCCAAGCAGGTCTACGTCATGGGCCACAGCTATGCGGATATGGACGCACTGGGCGCCGCCGCAGGCGTGTGCGCCATCGTCCGCAAACGTGGCAAGAAGTGCCGCATCGTCATCGATACGGAGAATAACGCCGCCCATCCGATGCTGCGCCGCCTGCAGGCCCTGCCGGAGTATCAGGGGGCCTTCCTCAGCGGCGATGATGCCTTCCTGCGGGTCCAGCCGGAGACGCTGCTGGTGGTGGTGGATACCAACCGCCCCGGCAGCGTGGAGTCCGAACCTCTGCTGGACGCCTGCAACCGGGTGGCGGTCATCGACCACCACCGCCGGGGCAGCAGCTACATCGACAAGATGGCCCTGAACTACCACGAACCCTACGCCTCCTCAGCGTCGGAGCTGGTGACGGAGCTGCTCCAGTATCTCATTGAGCCGGGCGACCTGCTGAAAGCGGAGTCCGAGGCGCTGCTGGCCGGCATCGTGCTGGACACCAAGAATTTCACCAATCGCACCGGCGGCCGCACCTTCGAGGCGGCAGCGTACCTGCGCCGGGCCGGGGCGGATACGGCGGACGTACAGCGGATGTTCCAGAGCGACCTCCAGTCCATGATCTCCCGCTACGATATCATCCGCCGGGCGGAGCTCTACCACGGCGACATCGCCATTGCGGCGCTGGATCAGGAGTGCGACCGGGTCATTGCCGCCAAGGCCGCCGACGAGATGCTGACCCTGCAGGGGGTCCGTGCATCCTTCGTGCTGTACCGTAAGGATGACGGTATTTACATCTCCGCCCGCTCTCTGGGCGAGATCAACGTACAGGTGCTGGTAGAGACGCTGGGGGGCGGAGGCAACTCCACCACCGCCGGCGGCCAGTGCTCCGGCATGACGGTGGCGGAGGCGAAGACCACGCTGCTGCGTGCCATTGATAAGTATTTTGAAGAATAAGGAGGAATAATTCCATGAAAGTGATTTTGCAGCAGGATGTCCGGGGTAAGGGCAAGAAGGGCCAGATGATCGAGGTGGCCGAGGGCTACGCCCGCAACTTCCTGCTTCCTAAAAATCTGGCGGTGCTGGCTACCGCCGACGCCATGAACACCATGAAGATGCAGGCCAAGGCCAAGGCCAAGGCCGATGCAGAGGCCAAGGCCGCCGCACAGGAGCTTGCCGGGAAGCTGAAGGGCTGCCAGGTGAAGATCGCCGCCAAGGGCGGCGCCGGCGGCAAGCTCTTCGGTGCCGTCACCGCCAAGGAGATCTCCGAGCAGCTGAAGGCCCAGCACGATATGGAGCTGGACAGCAAGAAGCTGGTGCTGGCGGAGCCCATCAAGACCTTCGGCAGCTTCGAGGTCAAGGCCAAGCTGGGCTTTGAGATCACTGGCACCGTCTATGTGCTGGTCTGCGAGGAGAAGTAACTTCCCTTTGGTCTTGCCGGCGCTTTTGGGGCTTGACAGTCCCTTCTGTTTGTCTCCGACGGGTACTTTCTTTCGCTACTGAAAGAAAGTTACCCGCCGGAGGCAAACAAAAAGCCCCCGCCGGAGGCAAAAAGAAAAGCACACCCCACCCCCTTCAGAAAAATCCCCGAAAGGAGTTCCCTCATGGATGAATTGCTTCTGCGGCAAATGCCGCACTCCACAGAGGCAGAGCAGGCCGTGCTGGGCTCCATGCTCATTGACGCCGCCTGCGTCAAGGACGTGATGGACCAGCTTCAGCCGGACGATTTTTACCTCCGTCAGAACCGGGAAATTTTCGAGACTATCTACACCATGTTCGTCTACTCCCGCCCCATCGACGGCCTTACCGTGGCCGGGGAGCTGGAGAAGGCGGGCCTCGCCAACGATGGCACACGGGCGTATCTGGCCCAGCTGATGGAGGTGACGCCCACCTCTGCCAACGTGCTGGAGTATGTGCGTTTGGTGCGTGAGAAAGCGCTGCTGCGGTCGGTGGCCGCAGCGGCGGCGGAGATCACCGCCATGGTGCAGGAGGGGACCGGCGCCCCCGGCGACGTGCTGGAGGCGGCGGAGCAGAAGATCTACGCCATCCGCCGGGGCCGCAGCGCCCAGAGCATGGCCACCATTCAGGTGGTGCTGCAGGAGGTCATGGAGCATCTGGCGGAGCTCAGCGCTCAGGGGGGCAAGACCCTGCCGGGTCTGTCCACCGGCTTTTCGGCGGTGGACGGTAAGATCAACGGCTTGAACAAGTCGGACCTGCTGTTGCTGGCCGCCCGTCCCGGCATGGGCAAGACCAGTATGGCTCTGAACGTAGCCCTGAACGCCGCCAAGGAGTCCGGCCAGACGGTGGCCGTCTTTTCTCTGGAGATGTCCCGTGACCAGCTGGTGACCCGCCTGCTAGCCAGCGAAGGCCTCATCGAAAATACCCGCCTCATCAGCGGCGACCTGCGGGAGAGCGACTGGGTGAAGATCGCTGAGGGCGCCTCCTCCCTGAGCCGTCTGGATATCCGCATCGACGATAATCCCCTGCTGACGGTGGCGGACATGAACGCCAAGTGCCGCCGCATCGAGAATCTGGGTCTGGTGGTCATTGACTACCTCCAGCTGATGACCTCCGCCGGCGGAAAGGGGTATAGCGGCGAGAACCGCCAACAGGCGGTGTCGGATATCAGCCGTATGCTGAAGATCATGGCCAAGGAGCTGCAGGTGCCGGTGCTGTGCCTGTCCCAGCTGTCCCGTGCCAACGAAAAGCGTGAGGACAAGCGCCCCATGCTGTCGGACCTGCGTGAGTCCGGCGCCATTGAGCAGGATGCCGATATCGTCATGTTCCTGTATCGTGACGATTACTATAAAGAGGATTCGGAGAAGCGCAACATCGCCGAGTGCATCGTGGCCAAGAACCGCCACGGCGAGACCGGCAAGGTGGAGCTGCGCTGGATGCCGGAGTATACCACCTTCGGCACCTTGGAAAACCGCTACGACGAGGAGTAACGAGTCATGGATCTGATGCCGTGGATGCAGCAGCAGGGGATGCTGCCCGCCGCCGGGGAGACGGTGCTGTGCGCCGTGTCCGGGGGCCGGGACTCCGTGTGCCTGCTACACTATCTGGCGTCGCTGGGTCGCCGCCGGGGCTTTGCCGTAGCCGCCGCCCACTATAACCATCTGATGCGCCCCACGGCGGGACGGGACGAGGCTTTCGTGGCCGGGCTCTGCCGGGAGCTGGGCGTGCCGCTCTATGTGGAGCGGGGCGACGTCCGGGCCATTGCCCGGCAGGAGGGCTGGGGCGTGGAGGAGGCAGGCCGCCGCCTGCGCTACGACTTTCTGGAGCGCACGGCCGACGCCATCGGAGCCTCCCGCATCGCCACCGCCCACCACCTGTCGGATCAGGCGGAGACGGTGGTGCTGAACCTGCTGCGCGGCACCGGCCCGGAGGGGCTGGCGGGCATTCCCCCGGTGCGGGGACGGCTGATCCGCCCCCTGCTCCAGACCCCTCGGCAGGAGATCGAGGCCTATCTCACGGCCCACGGGCTGGGTCATGTAGAGGACGAGACTAACGACAGCATGGATTTCACCCGCAACCGCTTGCGGCGAGAGGTGTGGCCCCTGCTGGCACAGCTCCACCCCGCTCCGGAACGGAGCATCGCGCGGGCCGCCGCTATCCTGCGGCGGGAGAATGTTTTTCTGGATCGGCTGGCCCGCTCCTATCTGGAGACAGCCGTATCCGATTGTCCGTCAGCCGGTGAGCCCAATGCCCCGGAGATCTCTGGCCGCCGGGACCCCGCTGCACCCAGCCCTGCACCGCCTCCCGGCACGTTGCCGGAGGAGTCGTCAAAGTCGGATAAGCCCTCAGAATGTACACGCACGGGCGATATTTCGCCTGATTTCACATCGGCACCCACCGCCGTATCGGTGTCCGAAGCTGTGCTGCGATCGGCACCGGAGGAGCTGCGGCCCCGGATGCTCCGGCTGCTGCTGGAGCGGCTCCCCGTCGGGAAGAAGGATGTATCCGCCGCCCACATAGAGGCCCTGCTGACCCTTCGGGAGGGCGGGATGCTGGATCTGCCGGAGGGCGTCACGGCATGGCGGGAGAAGGATGTGCTGCATCTGGAGATGACGCCGCCCCTGCCCCTACCCCTGACCCTGTCGGAGGGGGAGCAGGTCTGGGGAGACTATCTCGTCCGGGTGTGGAGAAGCGAAAAAAATACCCCGCCCCCTGACGGAGAAGGGCTGTCCAAAACGGGCCGGTTTTCGGACCATATCCTGACGCTTTCGGACGGTGGGAAAATGTCCGAATGGACACTCCGCTGTCCGCAAAGGGGAGACGGTCTGACCCTGCCGGGGGCCAGAGGCCGCCGCAGCGTCAAGCGCCTGCTGACGGAGCGGGGGATGCCGCCCCGGCGACGGCGAACCACCCCGGTGGTGTGTATAAACGGAGAACCCGCCGCCGTATACGGCGTGGGTACAGATCAGAGATTTTTGCCGGGGAAAGACGGCAGCAGTATAAATATTTTGATGATTGAGAAAGATCAGGAGGAAGAAAGTAATGGCTAAGAGCAATATGGATCAGGACATCCTGAAGGTCCTGTTCAGTGAGCAGGAGATCCATGACCGCATTCAGGAGATGGGCAATCAGCTCTACGATGAGTTCCACGACAGGAACCCGCTGTTTGTGGGCGTTTTGAATGGGTGCTTCCTGTTTATGGCGGATCTGGTGCGGGCCACCCAGTGCAAGAGCGAGGTGGAGTTCATCGGCCTGTCCTCCTATCAGAACGCCACCAAGTCCTCCGGCGTGGTGCAGATCACCCGTGATCTGCAGCGGGATATCTCCGGCCGGGATATCATTGTGGTGGAGGATATTCTGGACTCCGGCAACACCCTGTACTTTTTGAAGGACTATATGCTGGCCAAGGGAGCCAATAGCATCACCATCGTCACCCTGCTGGACAAGCCCTCCCGCCGGGAAAAGCCCATTTACCCCGATCTGGCGGGCTTTGAGGTGCCGGACGAGTTCGTGGTGGGCTTCGGGCTGGACTACTGCCAGCAGTATCGCAATATGCCCTACATCGGCGTGCTGAAGCCGGAGGTATACAGTAAGTAAGCGACAGCGCAGGAGAAGCGGCGCTGTGCCGGCAGAGGGCCGGCGGTCGGAAGGAGGAATGGTCTGTGGAGGAACGGAAGCGGGGTTATCAGGGCCGGCGGCTGGCCGGTGCGACCCCCAGGCAGGAGCCGGAACGCCGGGGCAGCCGTACCCGGCAGGCGGAGGATAAGGCCCGCCGGGAGCGGGACCCGTGGGAGATGACCCCGGAGGAGAAGGTATCTCCGGTAGAGGCCACGTCGGCAGAGGAGGCTCAGGCAGAGCCGAGGGAGCAGTCTGTCCGGCAGGTGGAGGATAAGGCCCGCCGGGAGCGGGACCCGTGGGAGATGACCTCGGAGGAGACTGCTCCGATAACGCCGGTAGACGGGGAGTCCGTCTCGGCCGGCCGGAGAGCCGCTTCGGTGGCCGGAGGTAAAGCGGCACCGGCGGCGGACTTTGACAGCATGATCGGTTCTGCCGACGGGGCGAGCGCCGACCACGCAGCCGGTGCGGCAGGTTCCGATGATGCAGCCGGGCCCGGTGAGGGAAGCGGCTCCGGCGGGACGGCGGTCAAGAAGAAAAAGAGCGGCTTTGCCGCCTTCTGGTCGGATTTCGGCTATCTCATCGTCACGGCGGTGGTGGTGGTGCTGGTGTTCCGGGTACTTTTACAGCTGAGTTGGGTACCCTCCGGCTCCATGGAGACCACCATCCCCAAAAAGACGCTGCTGATCTCGTGGCAGCTGCCCTATGTGATGGGCGACCCGGTGCCGGAGCGGGGGAACATCGTCACTTTCTGGAGCGACGAGCTGGATAAGCTGCTGGTGAAGCGGGTCATCGGCCTGCCGGGAGACACGGTGTCCTTCTCCGGCGGCTATGTCTACATCAACGGCCAGCGGCTGGAGGAGGACTACCTGGACCAGCAGGGCGGGACGATCAGCCCCAACCAGACCTCCTTTACCGTGCCGGAGGGGTGCCTGTTTTTCTTAGGTGATAATCGCTCCGGCTCGAATGATGCCCGGTACTGGGAGGAAAGCTATATCCCGGTGGGCAATGTGAAGGCCCATGTGCTGCTGGCCATTTCCCTGACCGGGGGCAGCAGCTGGCAGGGCGTGCGGGCCATCGGCTGAGAGGAGGAAAGCATTTGGCAGAACGAAAAAAGATCGGTTTCGGCACCATTTTGATGGTGATTTTGGCGGTATGCGTGGTGGCCTATGTGGTGTCCACCATGCGGACCGCCGGGGACATCCCCTACTCTGAGCTGCGGCAATACTTTTTAGAGGAGAAGGTGCAGGAGTTCTCCATCAGCGACACCCGGATCACGGCCAAGCTGAAGGGGGGCAGCACCGTTACCTCCGACCTGTACGACTTCGACCTGTTCTATCAGGATCTCAATGAGCTGGTGCAGAAGCAGTATGACAGTGGCATTATCACCGCCTATAACTATCACGCAGACCACTCCACCAACTGGCTGCAGCTGCTGCTGCCGTATGTGCTGGCGTTTTTGGGCTTCATTTTGCTGATGAATCTCATGAACCGCATGGCCGGCGGCGGAGCCGGGGCGCAGGACAAGCTGTCCCGGTTCGGAGAGGCCAAGGTCAGTACGCCGGGAGAGAAAAAGGTCACGTTTCAGGATGTGGCCGGGGCCGACGAGGAGAAGGAGGAGCTGCGGGAGATCGTGGAGTTTCTCCGGGAGCCCCAGAAGTATCTGGACCTGGGGGCGCATATCCCCAAGGGCGTGCTGCTGGTAGGCCCTCCGGGTACCGGTAAGACGCTGCTGGCCAAGGCGGTGGCCGGTGAGGCGGGGGTGCAGTTCCTGTCCATCTCCGGCTCGGACTTTGTGGAGATGTATGTGGGCGTAGGCGCCTCCCGTGTGCGGGATCTGTTCCAGCAGGCCAAGAAGAGCGCCCCGGCCATCATTTTCATCGACGAGATCGACGCCGTGGGCCGCCAGCGTGGCAGCGGCCTGGGCGGCGGACACGACGAGCGGGAGCAGACCCTGAACCAGCTGCTGGTGGAGATGGACGGCTTCGGCTCCAACGAGGGCGTGGTGGTGCTGGCCGCCACCAACCGTGTGGATATTCTGGACCCGGCGCTGCTGCGTCCGGGACGGTTCGACCGGCAGGTCTATGTGGGGCTGCCGGACATCAAGGGCCGGGAGGAGATCTTGCAGGTACACGCCAAGAACAAGCCCCTGGCGGAGGACGTGGATCTGAAGCAGATCGCCCGTGGCACCGCAGGCTTTACCGGCGCCGATCTGGAGAACCTCCTCAACGAGGCGGCCCTGCTGGCGGGACGGCGCAACGAGTCCTTCATCACCATGAAGGATCTGCAGGAGTCCATCATCAAGGTCATCGCCGGGCCGGAGAAGCACAGCCGGGTCATCCCGGAGAGGGAGCGGCGGCTGACGGCTTATCACGAGGCGGGACACGCCGTGGTGATGCACGCACTGCCGGATCTGGATCCGGTGCATCAGATCACCATCGTTCCCCGGGGCGAGGCGGGCGGCATGACCATCTATCTGCCGGACGAGGATCGGTCGTACCTCTCCCGCAGCTATATGCTGGACCGCATCGCCGGGCTGCTGGGCGGCCGGGCGGCGGAGCAGCTGGTGCTGGGGGATATCTCCACCGGGGCCTCCAACGACATCAGCCGTGCCACGCAGCTGGCCCGGAAGATGGTGGGCACCTACGGAATGTCGGAGCAGCTGGGCAACGTGGCCTTCGACGCCGGACACGACGAGGTGTTCATCGGCAAGTCCATGGCCCAGACCCGGCCCTACTCCGAGAAAACGGCGGCGGAGATGGACGGCGAGATCCGCCGCATCATGGACGACGCCTACGCCCGCTGCACCGCCATTCTGGAGCAGTACCGGCCCCAGCTGGTGGAGGTGGCGGAGTATCTGCTGGCCAACGAGACCATGACGGCAGAGGAGTTCGAGAAGGTATTCCGGACGGAGTGAGGCATTGACAGCGCCTTGCTTATGGGGTAAAATAACGGGGTATCCGCCTCCGTAGCTCAGCTGTATAGAGCGACCGCCTCCTAAGCGGTAGGCCGCCAGTTAGAATCTGGCCGGGGGTGCCATATAAAACACCGCAGGACGGGGAATTTCCCCACCCTGCGGTGTTTTTTGCTGCCTGAGGCGCTTTTTTGAAGAAAATGACGAAAATTTGTGAAAAAGCCTTGTGCTTTTTCGGCTGCGGTGCTATGGATGTGTACATCCATGTGTACGCCGAACCGCCCATGGGCGGTTATCGTTTCAGATGAAACGATAAGGGGGGCCCAAAGGGAGTGGCGTTCTGAGGAGGGGCGCAGCCCCGACGTGAGGATCCGTACTCCCCATGCGAAAGTCTCGTCGCCGCACACGCAAAAAAATAGGAGGAAGATACGATGACAAACCGCAAGAGTACCAAACGGGCCTTGCTGGGCAGCGTCATGGCCATGG
>ERZ773193.4939-NODE-4939-length-10138-cov-2.734008_pt1 | contig 10138 bp, 6 predicted proteins | sample MGYA00511110_ERZ773193 | MGnify/ENA primary metagenome ERZ773193 (study PRJEB29015, sample SAMEA2737784) | human gut metagenome | biome: human gut; feature: human-associated habitat; material: faeces | place: China | collected 2012 ...
TTACGTCCTCATCTATCTGGTTCGGCATATCGGCAGCGGGCGTGTCGTCCTCCTGCGAGTATGCAAATGCGCCGAGCCTGTCAAAGCTGTGTTCCTTAAGGAATTCGGTCAGATGGCCGAATTGCTCCTCCGTCTCCCCCGGAAAGCCTGTTATGACGGTAGTACGCAGTATGAAGTCAGGAGCCGTGCGCCTGATATAGTCGGTTATCTCGCGGATATGCTCAGCGGAGCCATGGCGGTTCATGGCTTTCAGCATATCCGGATCTATATGCTGAATGGGTATATCTATATAGTTGACTATCTTCGGATCGGCTACCATAGTATCCACCAGCTCTTCGTCTATGGTGTTGGGATAGGAATAAAGCACACGTATCCAGTGCAGCTTATCTATCTTTGCTATACGGCGCAAAAGTTCTGCAAGCATGGGCTTACCGTACAGATCGGTTCCGTAAGCAGAAGTGTCCTGCGCTATCAGCGTAAGCTCCTTTACGCCGCTGTCAGCAAGGCGCTGTGCCTCCTCGACCAGCTTTTCCATAGGGACGCTGGCCTTACCGCCGCGTATCAGCGGTATAGCGCAGTAGGTACAGCGATTATCGCAGCCGTCAGCTATACGAAGATAAGCGCTATATGATGGTGTAGTTATTATGCGTGCGTCCTCAGAACAGCACTTATAGCTGCCGCCTACCGCCTCGGTTATCTTTCGCACAAGTCCGTCCTTGTCCTTTACTCCCCAGAATATATCCACCTCGGGCAGCTCCTCACGGAGTTCCTTGGGGTAGCGCTGGCTGAGGCAGCCTGTTACTACCAGCAGGCGGCAGTTGCCGCCCTTCTTGTGCTGTGCCATCTCGAGTATGGCGCCTATGGATTCCTCCTTCGCGGGATTTATGAATCCGCAGGTGTTTACGATTATCACCTCGGCCTGAGCTTCATCGTTAGTTATCTCAAAGCCGTTTTCCTTAAGCATACCCAGTATCTGTTCGCTGTCTACTCTGTTTTTTGAGCAGCCCAGAGACACCATTCCAACAGTTATAGCCAAATTATCCTTCCTCCGTATCTGCGCCCGTAAGCTGCTGATATTCCTCGAAGCTGCTTATTAGGAGCTTTCTCGGCTTGCTTCCGTCAAAGCCGCTTACAACCTTCAGCTGTTCCATTATATCTATAAGCCTTGCGGCTCTGGCATAGCCGACCCTGAGCCTCCGCTGTATCATGGATATGGACGCCTGACCGCTTTCCAATACTATCTTCACCGCGTCGTCCAGCAGCTCATCCTCCTGCTTGCCGTTGCCCTGACCGGTAACGGCATCTACCGTGGAAGAAACCTCATCCAAAGTTATCTCCTGATATCTGGGCTGATTTTCGTCCGTCTGCTGCCTTGTGAAGAAGTCCATTATGCTTTCGACCTCCTCATCGCTGACGAACGCCGCCTGGGCGCGCACCGGCTTGCTTGCGCCGTTGGCATGAAACAGCATATCGCCGCGGCCAAGCAGCTTTTCAGCGCCGCCACAGTCCATTATGACTCTGGAATCTACGGCGGAGGACACAGCCAGCGCTATGCGGCTTGGTATGTTGGCCTTGATAAGCCCGGTGATTATATCGGTAGAAGGACGTTGTGTAGCCACGATTAAGTGAATTCCCGCCGCGCGGCCCAGCTGTGCAATGCGGCATATGGATTCTTCCACTTCCTTGGCGGCAACCATCATAAGGTCGGCCAGCTCGTCTATGATTATAACGAGCCTCGGCAGCTTTTCCGCAGGATCTTCCTGAAGTTCGTTATATCGTGAGATGCTTCTGGCATTTACCTTGGACATCTTCTTATATCGCTGATCCATCTCCATGACCGCCCACTTCAGAGCGCCTGCCGCCTTCTTGGGGTCGGTAACAACAGGCATAAGAAGATGCGGCATCGGCGCGTAAACCCTCAGCTCCACCTGCTTGGGATCCACCATTATAAGCCTTACCTCTTCAGGCTTTTTGCCGTATATGAAGCTCAGTATAATGTCGTTTATACAGACGCTTTTGCCGGAGCCTGTGGAACCGGCAATAAGCAGATGCGGCATCTTGTCCAGATCCGCGCAAAGCACCTTCCCCGCAATATCCTTGCCTATGCCGAAGCGCAGCGTGCTGCTGCCGTCTGAAAACTCGCTTGATTCTATTACCTCCCGAAGCAGTACCGGCACCGTGTCCTTATTTGGTATTTCTATACCTATGGCCGACTTGCCGGGTATGGGCGCTTCGATCCTTACGCGAGGTGCGGCAAGGGCCAGCGCTATATCATCAGAAAGGCTGGTTATTCTATTTACTCGCACGCCCTGAGCCGGGTGCAGCTCAAAGCGGGTTATGGTCGGGCCCACGCTGTAGTTTATTACCTTTGCATCTATGTTGAAGCTTGCAAGGGTCTCCTCCAGCTTCTTTCCCTTTGCAACAGGCGATTCAACGCCTTTGGATACCGTCAAAGCGGGTTTCTTGAGCAGCGTGATAGGCGGGCGCACGTATATCGGTGGCTGGGGCGCTATTGAAGCTTCGGTATCCCCATCGTCGCCTGCCGTCACCTTAACTGACTTTGCTTCAGAATCCTTCTCCTCCTCCGTATCCAGTTCTATTACATTGGGCGGCTCTTCAAAGCCGAAGTTCTGCTCCGGCTCTTCAGGCTGCATGTCTATAGTAGTAATCTTGCTAACATCCACGGGCTTAAGCGGCTTCAGCTCGCCATCGTCCAGCCCGGAAAGTATATCAAAAGGATCGCCGTCATCCTTTCGCTTTGGCAGTTTTCCATTCTGTGGCAGGAAGGAAATATCGCCGTCCCAATCGTTTCGCGGGTCATCTTCCCTGCGGCGCACAATATAGCTGTCATCATTCTTCCTGCGTACAGACTTCTGCGGCTTGGGTATAGTCGGTTCCATTCCTTCTTCATTTTTTCCAAGTGTTTCGGTATAAAGCTCTTTACCGCTGCCGCGGCGCTTTCGTGGTTTTGGCGGATATATTTGTTCCAGTCCGTCGAAGGCATGCTCATAGTCGTACCGCGCCTGCCGCTCCGCCATGTCACGAGCGTGAACCTGCTGCACCTTTTCCGAAACGGTTTCCACGCCATTCCTTATGCCGCTGCCCACTTTCCGGCCAAGGGTTCGTATGGAAAGCTTGGTAGCTACCAGAAATACTATAAATACCGCAGCGCCGAAAAAAATATACGTACCAGCAGTACCTAAAAGCTTCATTGAAGGATATGCGAGAAGCGCGCCCAAAAGTCCGCCGCCCTTGCAGTACAGCTTTCCGTACATATATGCGTCGGAATAGTAGGCTGTCACCTTGTCCACCGTTATTTCGCCGCGGGTAGCGGTATGTATAATCACGAGGAGACATACGACCCCGCCAACTATCAACCACAGCGTTGAACTGCTTGCAGGTGATTTTGACATAGCGATAGAAAGTATACCCAGGCCGGCAAGAATAAAGGGCGCTGCATAGCCAGCGATTCCGAACAGGCCGAAGGTCAAGTTCTTCGCTGCATTTCCTATCATGCCTACCATATCTGTATATATTCCAGCGGCAAGGAAAAGCGCAAGAGCGATAAAGCATATACCTATTATCTCCCTTTCGGTCTGCGCCTGTCTTTCCAGCTCAGCCTTTTTTACTTTTCTGCTCGAATTAGCCATCGGGTATTCCTTTCTGAATTTACCTACCTATTATACACCATACATGCGCCTTTTAAAAGAAAAAACAGGGGCTGCGTTTTGCAGTCCCTGTGATTTGTCTTAAAGCTTACTCTTCGTCAAACTTGAAGCCGGCGAATTTGTCTGCCAGAGAAGTAGTGGCCCTCTCTACAGGAAGCAAATCATATTCGTTCTCTTCGCGGCGCTGACGGCGGCGCTCGGCGCGCTCGGCCTCGCGGGCCTCGTTAGCAGCCTTTGCGGCTTCGGCAGCTGCGGCGCGCTCAGCAGCACGCTCTGCGGCTACGCGTTCACGCTCAGCCTTTTCAGCTGCCAACTGCTCTGCTACCTCAGGGTTCTCCTCAAGGATAACATCGCGGCGGCTCAGGCTTATACGCTTTGCCTCAGGATTTACATCGAGAACCTTACAGCGTACTACATCGCCAACATTGATCTCGTCTTCGACCTTTTCGATGCGCTTTACGCCCACCTGAGAGATGTGAATCAGGCCGTCGATAGTGGGCTCAAGAGCCACAAATGCGCCGAAGGGAACTATGCGCACTACCTTGCCCTCTACGATGGAGCCTACGGGGTACTTCTCGGCAGCCATGGTCCAGGGCTTGGGCTGGAGCTGCTTATAACCGAGGGATACGCGCTGTTTCTCGACATCTACATCGCGGATAAGGACTTCGATCTCCTGACCTATGGAAAGTACATCGGAAGGATGCTTTACGCGGCCCCATGCTACGTCAGTAACATGCACCAGACCGTCGATACCGCCGATATCAACAAACGCGCCGAAATCGGTCAGGCGGCGCACAACGCCCTTTACCTTGGAACCGACTTCCAGCTTGTTCCAAAGCTCCTTCTTGGCAGCTTCGGCTTCTTCCTTCATAACCGCCTTATGGGATGCTACGATGCGCTTGCGGGACTTATCGACCTCAATGATCTTGACCTTCAGATCCTTGCCTACGAACTCGCCGATATTCTCAACATACTTGGTAGACAGCTGAGATGCGGGAATAAAAGCGCGGATACCGTTGATGGTGGCGATCAAACCGCCCTTTACGACTTCCTTGCCTACGGCGTCAAAGGTCTTATCCTGCAGGTTCTCTTCGTCCTGCATAAGGTTGTCCCAAAGCTTCTTGCTCTCAACGTTCTTACGGGAGAGGAGCACGTTGCCCTCACCATCGTTAACCTTAATGACCTCAACTTCGATCTCGTCGCCAACCTTGACAACATCTTCAGGGTTGACTTCAGTATCAGAAGAGAACTCGTTGCGTGGAATAAACCCGTCGGACTTATAACCAATGTTTACGCATACTTCGCCGTCCACTATCTGCACGACGGAGCCCTTGATGATTTGTCCGTTCCTGATGCGTACAAGTGTCTTTTCAAACACTTCCTCAAAGCTGGGCTCGGCAGCTTCAGCGGTTTCGGCAACGGGTTCCTGGACGGCAGCTGCTGCTACCGCCTCTACTTTTTCTTCTTCGGGGCTTGCAGCCATCGTCTTTTCCAGTTCGCTCATTCTTTCAATAACCTCCAATATAATCCATTTCGGCGTCGATGCGCCTCCAACAACCCCTATTATATCATTGATATCAATATTTTCAAGGGTTATTTCGCCTACTTTTGCCAGAGATTCAACGGTTTTGCAATACTTTTTACATATCGCACACAGTTTTTGTGTATTTGAACTGTGATGTCCGCCAATCACGAACATGTGGGTGCATTTCCTGCTCAGTTCCGCCGCCTCGTTCTGTCTTAAACGTGTGGTCTCGCAAATAGTATCGAACGATGCCAGCTCATCGCATCTTTCCCTTATTGCTTCCTCCACCTGGCGGAAGCATTCTTCGCAGGCGGTGGTCTGGGACACGAGGCAGCACTTCTGCATATGCGGCAGTTTCCTCGCCTGCTCAGGATCGGACACGACGGCTGCGCCTTTTGCCCAGCCCTGTATGCCTTTCACCTCCGGGTGCCTGCTCTCGCCGAATATTACAACGGAATATCCTTCATCAGAGTGTTTTTTAACTATGTTGTGTATGCGCTTTACGAAGGGGCAAGTGGCGTCAACAGCATAAAGCCCAAATTCGCGGCACTTTTTTATCTCCTGTGGCGCTACGCCGTGGGAGCGTATTATGACATGGCTGCCGGCAGGTATCTCCTCAAGCGTCTCGGCGGGTATTATCCCCTCTGCGCGAAGCTCATCTATGACGGTAAGGTTATGTATAAGTTCGCCGTAGGTGTATACGGTACCGCCGTCCTCCACCTCTTTACGGGCTATCTCTATGGCCCGCTCCACGCCGAAGCAGAAGCCTATGTTCTTTGCCGCGATGACTTTCACTGCATATCCTCCAGCCGCGCTTTAAGCCCCTCAAAGGCAGCAGTAAGTCGGTTCGTGAACTCGTCCGACATCTCATTGCGGCTGAGGTTCTCAAGGCCCTCCCTGCTCACAGGCTCCCCTACGATCATTCGGAACCGCATGGAGTCATAGCACTTGGGATCGATATACATTGGTATTACAGGCGCGCCTGATTTAAGCGCCAGGAATGCGGTGCCCTTTTCCAGTTCGTCCAGTTCGCCCGTAACTGATCGCTTGCCTTCTGGGAATATTCCGAAGACCTTGCCATCTTTCAGCACCTCCATAGCCCGCTTGAGAGAGGCTATATCAGCTGTATGCCGATTCACCGGAAACACCATGAGCCCTTTGAAGAACACCTTACCCAAGCCGTTGAAAAGCTCCTTCTTAGCCATGAAGTGGACTATCCGCGGAGAAAGGAATGCTATCATCACTGGATCCAACATGGATAAGTGATTGCATGCGTATATTGCTCCTCCCTTTACCCGGAGTCCCTTCAGGTTATATACCTGAGGCCGCATTATTATCATGAAAAGCGGCCAAAGCAGATATCTGAAAAGTATATAAAGCATTACTTATGCGCCTCCACCCCAATGTTTTTAAGGTTTTTAAGCACGGCGTTCACCGCTTCGTCTATCGTAAGGTCGGTGGTGTCTATAAGTATCGCCTCGGGCAGCCTGAGCAATGGCGCAAAGGCCCTGTTGCTGTCATTGTAGTCGCGCTCCGCTATATCCTTCGCCATGTCCTCCACGGTCATGCCGTTGTCCCCGCCCTTTTCTTTTAGCTCCAGCAGCCTGCGGCGGGCGCGCTCGTCTACGGAGGCGGTGACATAGAACTTGTTCTCGCATTCGGGGATCACATAAGAGCCTATCTCCCGCCCGTCCATGACTACATCTGAGGTATGGGCGATATTGCGCTGTATCTGCGCCAGCTTGATGCGCACGTCCGGTATGGCGCTTATGTCGGAAGCGCCCCGGGATATTTCCGGTGTCCTTATAAGGCCGGAAACGTCCTCGCCGTCCAGATAGGTATGCTGAGTTCCGCCGATATTTTTCGCATATATCTCGGTACATTCAAGAAGGGGCAGCACCTGCTCCTTATCGTTTGGGTCTATACCCTCTCGCATGGCTTTTAACGCCATTGCCCGGTACATCGCGCCCGTGTCGAGGTAGAGTATGCCGAGCTTTTTGGCTACCGCCCTGGCAACCGTGCTCTTGCCCGCACCCGCAGGGCCGTCTATGGCTATATTTATCATTATACATTCACCTCGCGTTATCTTACGGATCTGCCTGCAAGCACACCCGTGGAGTAAGCTATTTGCAGGTTGAAGCCTCCGGTGTATCCATCTACGTCGATTATTTCGCCCGCAAAGAACAGTCCCGGAACCAGCTTGGATTCCATGGTAGAGGGATCTATCTCCTTTACGCTTATGCCGCCCCTGGTTATTATCGCCTCTTCAACAGGCAGGGCGTGATCCACTGTAAGCGGTATGCACTTGACGGTTTTCACCAGCGACTCCCTCATGGCCTTTGTTACAGAGTTGATGCTAATTTCCGCAGGCACGTCGGATATGCTTATAACTACCGGTATGAGCCGTGACGGAAGCAGGTCGTTCAACCCGTTTATAAGCTGTTTACGCTGGTACTTTTCAAAGTCCCGCAAAATGCGCCTGTCCAGCTCATCAGGGGTAAGGCCGGGTTTCATATCAATGGTGAGCCGCACACCTTCCGGACTGTCGGCTATCCTGCTGCTGGCGCTGAGCACCAGTGGACCAGATACGCCGAAGTGGGTGAACAGCATCTCGCCCAGTTCCTCATATACCAGCCTGTTCTTTTTGTTGTACGCCCTCAGAGTGACATTTTTAAGCGAAAGCCCAGCCAATTTCCCCGGCCACTCTTCTACCGTAGCCAGCGGTATGAGAGACGGACGTATATCCGTCACGGTATGGCCAAGCTTTTTTGCAAAGGCATAGCCTGCGCCGGTAGAGCCCGTCGTTGGGTAGCTCGCGCCTCCGGTACAGAGTATCACCGCGTCAAAAGCCTCCCTGCATCCGTTTACCGTAAGCTCAAAGCCGCTGCCGGCCCTTCGTATGCCGGATACCTCGGTATTGAGCCTGAGCTCCGCTCCGCTGTTGTTCAAATGCCGCGTAAGCGCCTTTATAACGTCGCTGGATTTATCCGACGCGGGAAAGACGCGCTTACCCCTTTCCACCTTCGTGGGCACGCCGTTTGCGTTTATGAGCTCCACTATGTCAGTATTGGAAAAGCCGTACAGCGCACTGTACAGGAACTTGGGATTCCTCGGTATATTGGCAAAAAAGTCATCGGTATCACAGCTGTTGGTTATGTTGCAGCGCCCCTTGCCCGTAAGAAACAGCTTCTTGCCCAGCTTTTCGTTTTTTTCAAGCAACACTGAATTATGGCCGCAGCCCGCTCCCGCTGCTGCCGCCATTATTCCTGCCGGGCCGCCGCCTATTACAGCTACCCTGCTCATTCGTTATCCCTATCGTCTGTATTGGACGCTATATACACCTTGTGGCTCTTCCATATACCTTCCAGCTGATCCAATCTCTCGTACACCTCGTCCTTCCTGCGAAGGCCCGCACCCACTATAAGGGCATTGATAAGGCTCAAGGGGGCAGCCAGAGAATCGGCAAAGGAAGCCATATCGCTGCGCGCTACCAGTACGCTGTCCGCAAGCTCGGCTATAGGGGAAAACATGCTGTCCGTTATGGCCGTCACATATGCGCCCTTGCTCCTTGCGAAGCTCAGCGCTTCCACCGCCTTAGAGGAGTATCTGGGGAAGCTTATTCCTATGCACATGTCCTTGTCGCTTATGCGCAGCATCGTTTCATATACGGTACTGTTGACGGTGCATACATCGTCCAGTATGAAGTTGAGATAATACCCCAGGAATTGTGCTAACGGCGCCGCACTCTTTATACCTACAACATAGATCTTGCGCGCCTTGAGCATGTAGTCTATGACGGTATTGAAGGTAGCGGTATTTACCGACTCTATAGTGGATCTGATATTGCTTATATCTGATTTCAATACAGTAGAAAGGACCTCGTCCTGAGAAAGATCCGATGTGAGTTGTATACGCTGGACCGTAGTAAGACGGTTGCGTATCATTTCCTGAAGGGAGCGCTGGAGCGCAGGATATCCGTCATAACCCAAAGCATATGCAAAGCGGACAACCGTAGATTCGCTTACGCCTACAGTGCGGCCCATCTTCGATGCGGTAATGAACGCCGCCCTGTCGTAATTGTCTATTATGTAGTTGGCAAGCAGCTTCTGCCCCTTGCTGAAAGAATTGTAATGCTGGTTTATCCGTGTGAGCAAATCCACGTTTTCCATGTTGATACCGACCCCTTCTTAGTCTGTTTCTTATTTATTCAGCCGCTTCAGCGCGGCGTAATCCGTAAAATCTGTAAGTATTGGCGTAACGGAAACAAAGCCTTCGGCCGTCCAGCGCTCGTCGTTGTCAGCCTTCATATCTCCGTCATACTCCGTCCGCATAGGCCACCAGTAGTATTCGCATCCACGTGGATCAACCCGTTTTTCAAATGGTGAATAGTATGTCCTTTTTGAAAGACCGGTAAACTTTATGCCTTTCAGCTCGCCGTAGGCAAGGTCGGGCACATTTACATTATAAAGTAGGCTGCCGCTGGCGATAAAGCCGTCAAACAGCTCTGCCGCCACCCTTGCCGGCACCGAAAAATCTTTAGACGTAAGGTTGCACATCGATACTGCCATTGAAGGTATGCCCATTAACGCCCCTTCCTTTGCCGCAGATACCGTGCCCGAATAATGTATATCCATGCCCAGGTTATACCCGTGGTTCACTCCGGTTATAATTGCATCCGGCTTGAAGTTAAGCGCGTTGCAGCCTATTATCACGCAGTCCACCGGTGTGCCGTTTACCCTGTAAGCCTCTATATTATCAAAGCCGGAAAGCTCTGTCTTATGTATCCTGAGTGGCGACGTAAGATTTATAGAATGGCTGGCGCCGCTGCGCTCATGATCCGGAGCGACGACCATCACCTGATGCTTCTTTGAAAACTCCGCTGCAATGGCCTTGATGCCCGCGGCGTATATACCGTCATCATTTGCAATAAGTATTCTCATTATTT